>Ga0114968_10003896_pt1 | contig 11175 bp, 13 predicted proteins | sample M_130807_EF_Meta_FD_87020 | JGI IMG/M metagenome (GOLD analysis project Ga0114968, IMG submission 87020) | Freshwater microbial communities from Lake Montjoie, Canada to study carbon cycling - M_130807_EF_MetaG | ecosystem: Environmental > Aquatic > Freshwater > Lake | place: Lake Montjoie... | reverse complement strand
AGGACACTTGGTACGTTGATACTAAGACAATGCAGCCCAGCTGGTCACTACCGAGTGGCGCGGTCATCATAACGGAAGAGGTGTAAGAAGATTCAAACTCCAACAAATAAAATTGAAACACAAACACACCCTTTAACACAAGTCCCCCAAAATCAAAGCAAAGCAAAGGCAAAGGCAAATGTCTTCTTCAACTCATCGTGCAAGGACTAGTATCCTGGAGGAGTTCTTGAGTGATCCTAGGACGACAAACCTTGCAACCTGTGACAAGCAGCGCCAGAGTCTGCACGTAGCTGTTGTGGTAATGCGCGGCAAGATTCTGGCCTCGGCCACAAATCGTAATGGTTCTCGTAGTAGTGGCTCAGGATATTCGAGCCACAGTATTCATGCGGAAAAGAATGTCATCAAGCAACTGGGTGATATCAGCAAGTTGCGTGGTGCAGATTTATATGTTATGAGGATTAGCAGGGATCATAAGAAGGCAAACCCAGACAGGTTCTTGTATTCTAAGCCGTGCGATGAATGTCAAATCTTCTTGGAGAAGTGTATGAAGGAGTACGGGTTGAAGAATGTGTATTTCACGGCCTGATAAGGCCGTTCAATAGAGATTTTACGAAGTAAAATCGGTATATCACGGCCTAGAATAGGCCGTTCAATAGAGATTTTACGAAGTAAAATCGGTATATCACAGCCTGATAACATCTAATAAAACAAAAAACTAAAAAACAAAAAATAATAATCTTTTTTATGACCCAAAGAATCATCTTCATCGTGGTCGTGGTCGCCGCCTCCCCCTCCTCCACCTCCAGAAAAGAAACCCTCCTTTAACACATCACGCAGATTACCACACGCACTACTTGAATGCGCATGCTCTCCACAAATACGACAAGGACTTGCTCTATCCATTATACATATAGCCAAAAGAATAGTTTAGACCAAGAATCGTATAAAAATATAAAATTATTCCGGCAAAATAATAATTTCCATATTATATCCCATGTTTAAAAACTCAATTTTTTTTCTTTTAAGATTGTATATGAAAGTTTTAGTAATAATATGTTCTCATATCTTAAATATAGAATGGTGTAATAATATAAAAATTTTAAATGAATATATGAAATTATCAGATATGGAAGTAGACTATGCTGGAATATCAAATCAGGATGATTTTAATAATTATGAAAATATTATATTATTTAAATATAAGATGATAAATTATAGAATGCAATTTAACAAAATATGCGATTTTGTTACTCATTTTAAATCACATTTGGATTATGATTGGTATATTAAATTTAGACCAGATATAAGATTATTAGAAAAAATTAATTTTGATATATTATCTGAAAACGCTGTAAATGCGCGAGCACGAGTATATAAAGGACCAAAAAAAATTAAGTATGGTATGTCAATAAATGGAGAAGGTATTTGGAAAGATATAGGAGATTGTGAATATCTTCCTGACGAAGTTGAAGTTGTAATCGACGATCATATTTTTATTTTTAATAAAAATATCGTACAATTAGGAGCATTTGATACAGTAGAAGAAAAATATTATAACGAATGGGGAATGAGCGGAATATTTAATGAACGTAAAATTCCTTTAAATGTTATTGGATTAAATTTAGAGCTTTTAAAATATAATGCCTTTTCTGGAAATTTAAACTGTTAACTATAATATATGAATTATTCTCAAATAATTAAAAATACATATACTTATTATTTATTAACAAATTCTAAGAATCTTTTTAACCTAAACTCCAAAATATATACCTTATAGAATAAAAATGCCGAACGATTGTTGGAACTACTTGACGATTACTGCAGATAAGGAACAGATAACCCAACTTCTTGAAAATGAGTTCAAGGAGCATACACAAGATACTTTTAGAGTTCTGAAACGTGGTGTAGAGGCCGTACACTGTAAAGTATGGAGTGCATGGCATCCTGACTTTGCCTGGCTAGAAACCCTTTTAACAAAGTACACTTCGTGTTGGGTAAAGAATGTTTGGCTAGTGGAAGATGGTGAAGCAGGTGTATGGATAGGTACAGCTCGTAAAGGAAAAGTAGAGATTCGTTCCTTAGATTGGGAAGAAATGAGTATAGAGGAAGAGATGTATAGATATCGCGTATGAATGTATATTTATGACTATATAACTATATGAGTTTTGCTAGTAAGACCTTCACAATGAACATGTCCAGGTATCCAGATTTTCATAGACTCGTTTTGAAATGCTGATTGTATTTTATAATATCTATTACTTGAGGAATAATAATGTTGCTCACAGTTTACCATTTTAATAGTTAAACAAATTGCTTCAAAATCTTCTTTATGTACAATAATTGCATCTTTTTATATGTATTCATTATAAATTGAGTGAAAACGGGGATTCTTAATGAGTTTATTATCATCATAGTCATAACGTTTAATTAAATAGAATTCATCATTAATTTTGATATTCAAGTCTTCAATTCCCAGAATGGCTTCTTTTCCACGAGGGTGTGAGAATACAATAAATCGTGAACAGTTGCTCATATGGTCAGTTACGAGAAATTCGGCCTTCTGGCAAACGATGATACCTACCAACATTTCCTCCACATGTTCACGCATATCTTCCTTTGTATAGTCGGCCAGAGGTTTCTGAGGTACGTTTGTAGCGAGATAGTCCAAATTCTGAGTATTAGAAAATGTGCCATTTTTACCTTGATATGACATATACCGTCCTTTATTCAAATCGAGAGTATCCGTGAACATTCCAAACTTGGTAGGAGGGCAAGTTGTTACGACTTTTATAGCAGGGTTGATGGAATGAGTAATATCGCGAACTTCTATAAAAGCACGATAATCATCAGTCTGGACAAAAATGCACTCAGGGTTCTTTTCAAGGGCTCTCTGTACATAGAATCGTGAAGGAATAAATAGAGATTCTCCTAAGAGTTTATCACCACGGCGGATAAATATAGATACAAACTTACCTAACTCCAGCTCTTTTATTAAAGAATCTGCCTTTTCAATGAGATAGGGCTGATAGACAAAGACTTCTTGAATGGCCTGGCGAAATTGAGCAACAGTAAACTCTTTGTTATACTCTCTACCCATTTCAATATTCGGCAAAGATTCGTCTGTTGTATCTGTCAATGTTGTAAAGTAGTCATTCCATCCGATATTATGACCAAACAACCATTTTGACGATTCTAGATAAAAGTTCACACCATTCTTTTTGCATTCCATATATGATTCTAAAAGTCGGAAACCATCCGAAAAAAAACCATAACCTAAGATTCTTTCCAATTTAAATTCCATTGCAAAGATTTCTAATTATTAAATACTAAAGTGTTTAAGACTTATTTCCACACATAGAATTAGAAACCAGAAAGCAGAATGGCGGTCGCAGTATTTGCGAAAGGTAGTGTAAAAGGGGAAGTTTTGTTTTCAAATACACCGAAAGGAGTTAGAGTCCGTGCATCATTCACACATCTTCCACCTGGTGAACATGGATTCCATATTCATAAGGCTGGAGATTTACGGGGAGAAGGATGTAAGGGAGCATGTGACCACTTTCACGTGGGACCCCCGCAGCACCATGGAGGTCCTCCAAGTACCACAGTACAAAGACATACAGGAGACCTTGGTAATATATCAACCGACGACGGAGTCTGTGAAAAAAGTTATTACTTGGCTGGGATTCAAGTGGAAGACTTATTTGGCCGGTCTGTCATTGTCCATGCCGATGAAGATGACTATGGCCGTGGAGGACAGGAAGACTCACACACTACAGGTCATTCAGGCGCGAGGATTGCGTGTGCTATTATAGGAAGGCTGAAGGAATGTTAACACAGGTCTAAATGTCCCCATATGATAGTAACAGAAATGACAGGTGTCGAAGATGCTTCAGGTTCATCCCTGAATTCTTCACCAAAGTCTAATATTTTCAGCTATCTAGAACTACTTTACTTAATCCCTTTCTTAGCAGCAAATGCAAGTTGGGAAGCGTTAAAGAATGGCATGCCGTTTGGAGGAACTCTGGGAGCCACATTAATGGTCATCATGTCAAATGACTCAGGCGACTTCCCTTTTGCACCCCTTGCCGCAGCATTCTTGGCTTTTCCTGTAGCTATTGTGTGTGACCTACTCTTTTACATCCCCTGCCATATTATAAGGTACTTTACACAGCCGCCACTACAGATTTCTTACGTGCCCCTCCTTTTTTCTTAGGAGTTTCTTGCTCAGGAGGAGGTGTAGGCATAACCTGTGAATTATCTACTCGTATAATTGCAGGGCTTTCACTCTCATCGGACTTTTCACACTTTTCAGACTTTTCGGACTTTTCGGACTTACCCAACAACACCTCTAACACAGACTGTAAAGAACTCTTGCTCAATTGAATGTCTCCTACACAGTCCGCATTCTGTTTAGTAATAGAATCAATCAAGAACTTCTTATTATGATTCATCTTTGTCACCAAGTCCGAGAGTCTCTTCATATCCTTTTCTACAAAAATCTTGGCTTGTTCAATGCGATTCTGTAGCTGTGCAGTAAGTTCAGATTCTTCAGGTGTGTCTCTAGCAGCCCCGAAGATTCTCCATGCGAAATCAGCACACATGTCAACAAACATCAGGACATCTTCAGCCGAATGATTATAAAAAGAATTTACGTAAATTAAGAGTTGTGACTTTGCACTCCATGCACAACTGATAAATCCTCCAGACTTCTTGCCACTTATATTGGTATGTAAAGAAATGAATACACCGAGAGGGCAGTCTTGGTTTTCTTCCATATCTCTCTCAAACTTTACGACCTCTTTATGAGGGATGTCATCACTATATTTTTTGACTTCGAATAAAGTACTACACTTCCGAATCTTGCACCGTATATCTGTACTGTGTGAACTCTTAGAAACATCATGCACTTTCGCCCAATCTGTATATAACGCAATTAATTCCTCAAACTCTTTCTCGCCTTGTTTCCCTTTCGTAGAAGAACCAAGCGTTTTCTCCAATTCTTTACGATATGTGGCAGCTCTTTCTTCAAACAAAGTACGTATTAATTCAATATTTTCCTTGTGTTCGCGATGGCAGTATTCTACACGTTCTCGTGCCTGGTTTTCCAAAGTATCGCGCAACCGCTGCAATTCTGTGCGATGATGCGCATCATTCTGCTCTAAAGAAAAACGCGTGGCATCTTCAATACTATTCTTCATAGTCTCATACTGTTCACGCAACCTGAGATTCTCGCGTTGAAGTCCTTCCTCACTCTGCTTCAAAGAAGCAACCACTCCTTCATATTCCCTTTCCTTTTTCAACAACGCGAGTTTCTTATCTTCTTCTAGACGTGATTTCTGCAGTTCAAAAGTATCTGTTTTACGCCGCACCTCAGCAGCAATCATTTCCTTAGACTCAATAGTATTTACTGTCTTATTCAGGTGTTCAAGAGCAGCGACAGCCAAGGGAACGACCATGCCAAAGTTCTCCACAGACACACCTTTTACACTCTCATATAGGGATTCACGATGTCTGTAAGTACTTACATAGAAATCGCCTTCTTTCTTTTCAGAAATGAAGGCCATATCTACCATACTCTTTCTACGTAAAACGACATTAAGTGGGCGTCTAAACGCTTATAGAGTATAATATATAATGGCTGCTCCATCAGAAGAGCAACAAGGAATCATAGACGCTGTGAAAAGTGGCTCGAATGTTTTAGTAGATGCTGTAGCTGGTTCTGGTAAGACAACTACAGTTCTATTTTTGGCCAGACAGCTACCCAACAAGAAATTCACGCTATTTACCTATAATTCCAGACTGAAGGCTGAGACTCGCGACCGAGTGAAACGCCTTGGTCTAACGAACATTGAAGTACATAGTTATCACTCTTTTGGAGTTGCGCATTATATAAACCCCTGCGTAACTGATACAGACCTTATTAATATTCTAAAACTCAACTTCCCTTTAAAAAACAACTTCAATCCTGATATTGTGATTATGGACGAGACACAGGATATGACACCTCTATATTTTAAATTTGTACACAAGGCACTGACGGATATGACGAAGATGAAGGCACAGCTTGTCGTCTTAGGAGACAATATGCAGTGTATTTATGACTTTCCGCAAAAGGGTGCAGACCTCAGATTTCTGACAATGGCGGATCACTTATATGAATCAAAGCATTCGTGGAAGAAACTGAACTTGAAAACTTCCTATCGAATCACAAAGCCTATGGAACATTTTATCAATGACGTGGTTCTAGGATACCCCAGAATGAAGAGTGTAAAAGACTCTGATATACCAGTTCATTATTTAACGGGCGACATTTTCCGAAAACTCCCTGAGTATATATTTGTGCAAATCTTGGAGCTTTTAAAAACCTATAAAGCCGATGATATCTTTATTCTGGCTCCTTCAGTACGAACACATAATGAATCAAATCCGATTAAAAAGTTGGAAAACTTTCTAGTCAAACGTGGGATTCCTTGTTACGTGCCCATATCAGATGATGAAGAATTGAAGGATGAAGCTTTAGTGAACAAGGTAGTCTTCTCAAGTTTTCACCAGAGTAAGGGTCTCGAGCGCAAAGTTGTCTTTGTCTATAACTTTAACTCTGGATATTTTACCTTTTATGCAAAGGACAAGAATCCTGCAGTATGTCCCAATACGATGTATGTAGCTATTACCCGTGCACTGGAACGTCTATATGTTTGTGGAGAGGAGACTGAGACACCTCCATTTTCCTTCGTGAAACATGACAAATTCGACGATGCCGTGAAACACGTCGAACTTAGCAAACCAAAACCTTTTACACAACGCAAGGGGAGTGACGAACTGAAAGAAGAAGTTGCAGTTATGCGCCGTGTTACAGACTTGACTCGCTTTCTTCCTGATGAATTGGTAGTCCAGATTCTTGAACTGTGTAAAATGGAGGTGGTGAAGGAACCGTATACCAGTATTAATATTCCTGACTCTACTGTGACGCGCGAAGGGCTTACAGAGATGGTATATGAATTGAATGGAATCGCTATTCCCACGATTTACGAGCACCGTCTAACAGGGGATATTAGTATTCAGCAAGACTTGGAAGAGTTTTTCGTCGGAAAAATGCAGCATGATACATCTGCTGACTTGAAATTCATGAAGGAAAAGATTCACAGTGTCTTGAGGAAACCGAGCACTGCTGCAGATTACTTGAAACTGGCCAATGTGTATTCTGCATATATGTCAGGGTATATCAATAAGATTGCGCAGATTAAAGAATATACATGGTTTTCTGATGCAATGATTGAAGAGCTCTATACAATTCTGAAACGTACAATTGGTCATCAGAGTGATTCTTCAGAGTTTGAATATACTTTGGAGAATGAATATGCTTTCAATAATAGAGAAGTCGTTATTTGTGGTCGTGCAGACTTGATTGATACGAAGTCTTTGTGGGAAATTAAGTGTGTGAATGCTCTGAAGTCAGACCACATTGTTCAACTTGCGCTATATGCATGGTTATGGGAAAATACGGAGTATGCTTCAAAGGGTAGGCGACGATTCCTTTTACACAATGTACGAACGGGTGAAGTTTTAGAATTGAAGGGTACAGGAAACTTGGACTATATTGTGGACATGGTCTTGGATAACCACTTTCGCACTGCAAATGCCATAACTGATGAAGAATTCTTAAAGACTTGCAAGAATCACAGTAATACCTATGTACATGCGAATCTGAGTACGATGAAGTGCATGATTATGGACGACTAAAAATTGAAAACCCATTGCTCGCCCATGAAAAGCCCCCCAACCAAAACCCTTTAACATCAAGATGGAGCAAATCGAGAAAGAATTTTACTCATTCTACGATTCAGAGCTTCAAAAGATAAAGAATAACTACAAGACGTTTCAGACAAATGCAAATAAGAATATTGCCAAGGATTATGCGAGTAAGTTTCCATTCTTAAGGAGGAAGTCTGAATTGCCGTATCTTTCAGAAATATTGACATGGGATACTACGAAGGAAAAGTTTGACTATGAAACCAAGATCGCTCCTCTTCTAAATCACTGGATTCCGAAAATCACGGGTATCTACAAGCACGGTCAGACAGACAAGACAAAGCTATGTAACTTGCGAATCATCTCAAATGTTCGCCTGGGTTTCCTGAGTATTGCAATCTCTAAGAACACTCTTAGTGCGAAGGAGCAGTGGGAAGAACGCCTAATCAGTGATTTGAAGAAGGAGCTTCCAGGGAAGGCTTTGAAGGATTATATTCTCATCGTTTCTTCAAAGAAAAATGACTTGGACGGTAATGCCACGCATTGTAAGAATATTGACAAGGCTCTTTCTGCGATGATGCGCGGCAATTTCAAGATTATCTTTGTCTGCTCTAACAATACTCGTGTTCGTGACATTATTACACTCCTGACATCGTATGAGGGGATTTCTGTAGAGAAGCGTCTGCTAATTGATATTCAGATGGATGAGGCGCACAATCGCGAGGAGGGTATTCCTTCTAAGCGAGAGTTCTTTGACAATATCATCATGAACCCCTATGTGAAGTCATTTGTACCTGTTTCTGCTTCTTACGAGCCTCTTGTTGAGAAGGATCATCCCTTGTGGCAGAAGGAGAATCTCGACAGGTATGCGATTGACTATACCAAGAATAGTAAGACTCTGTCGACCTCAGAGAACTACTCTTCTATTTCTGATGCAAAGGCGATTTCCTTCGAGAAACTAAAGGCACACCCCTTTTACAAAGAGCACGGGGTTGTAGAGTTTGACGAAGATACTTTTGAAGAGGCTGACATTAAGGTGTATCCTAGTGCAATGGACGCGGAAGTGATAAAGGAAGATAAGATTCGTCGCAGACAGATGGAGTTCTGTCACTTCATGGCACATGAGAAAGAGGCTTTTAATCTGGGTATGAATATTCTGGACAACTTCTGTGTGGCTAGGTATAGTGAAGATGATGTAGCTGTAGAATTGCCTATGATTCTTGCAGGAGTCCCCAACTTTCACATCATTACCACACCTTGTCGCGTAGCCTTTACCATTCAGCTTATGAAGTATGCTCTTACAAAGGAGTACAGCCCTATCTGTATTGGTCTGTACAGGGGCGGAATCCATATTCGCTATAAGAATCGCCTTGGTCAAATCATTTCCACGAAGTTCAGTGACTTTGATGAGAATACGGCGAGCAGCCAGGAGCTGAACAACAAGATTCACGAAATCATCGCGCATACGAAGAGGATGGGTGAGTCAGTGGATAGGCCTGTAATTATTATGGGGAACTATAAGCCGACTGGCGAGTCCATCACCTTCGTGAATTTCAAGTATGGCACGATTCGTTCTGATACTCTTCTGCCTGTATCTGGGCAAAACAGGGAGATGAACTACCAGGGATTTCTTCGTTGTTGCTATATGACGACAAAGTTTCTGGAACACAATCCAAACTTCAAGATGCCTGTGAAATTTATCTTTGGTTCACAGAGTAGTATTGACGATGCTCTGAATTATGAGAAGGAGAATGACGAGAGAATTCGCGGCTTTAGCGAGAGCCCTTCAGTACCTCTAATTCCTGAGCCCACGATTCCATCAGGATATGTAGTAAAGGAGAAGACAAAGATTTCGATTCCTATGAAGATTACGATTCTTGACTCTGAGGACGAACTCTACCTAACTTATCGTGAACTGCTGAATAAGCCTAGGCATAGTGAAGATGAAAAGGAAACCATCCTTCGTCTTATCAAGCAAATGATAGACAAGGGGGCGGCAGAATGCTCTGACCCTGAGGGTAAGTTTGACTGGAGTTCTTACAAGATTAAGGTTGTGAGGTGCTGGAGGAAGCATTCGCAAGAAGAGATTGATGCACGTAAGAGAAGTCAGGGAGAGAAATACAAGCCGTTTGAAGCAGATTCCAGATTTAGTAAGTATCATTCGAAACATACGAATAAGATGCCGTACATTAACGAGAAGGGTAAGATGAATGTGAAAGATTGTGACTTCTTGGCAGCTTATGACAAGTACGAGTATGAAGGGTTTGTCAATCACAAGACTTGTATCTGGATTTCGTACAGGTTTGAATGAAATCTTTGCGCACTACTCTTACATTTTTTCAAAACATAAAGCCCTATAAACATATAAAGCAGACATGACAGCCTATGAGATTGTCGTATTCCAGAACCATGATATATATACAATTACGAATGCATCAGAAGGCACAGTGGTAAAAACATACTTGGAGTACTGTAGAGATTATGTAAGTCCTGAATATATAGAAGAAAAGGAAACGAGCCTCTATAACACAAAGATGTTGATTTCTTATGTAGATAACTCAGGTGGTGAAAAACCCTGCAATGTCTTATTGATAGGCCGTATAACATCAGAACTCCTTGAAGAAATTCGTAAAGGAGTTGCTGATTTCTATCAAAAACCCAAAGTAACACCCCATTTCATGGGTAATTAATTAATTTAGACCCGTGGTCATTTCAAACCGGCACTTAAATATACTAATGGTATTATTATATAATGAGCCCCCCACCTAAATCTCTTGTAAAATCACGTGAAAATCTACAGGCAATCTCTAATAATCCTCATATAATTATAAAGTATGAAATATTTGATAGGGTTCTTTCACATATTTGGGGTAATATAAGTATAACAAGAAAATCGTCACATATTATCAATCTGCATGACACTATGTATTATCTTGGGGGATTTGTTTTTACAGAAGCAATCAGATTAGAACTAATTGAAATTCTAAAAAGAGAGTATCCAGGAGTAGATTTTACATACAAAGAAACTTCTGGATATGATGGAAAAATATTAGAGAAAATCATTATTATGGACTGGTCATAGTGCGGGTTTAAAATGCCCGTCGGTCTAATTTAATATTTAGTGGATTTCTACGGGTTTGGGCTTCGATTGGAAAATGCTTACTCGTTTAGGGGTAGGAACTACAACGGCCGAACTCTTTGTTGCGACTGGAATAATTGTAAGTTCAGACGGCGGCTTGGGACTTGCTGATTCCACGGGAGTTTGGGGTTCGGCTGTAGTTTGAGGCGCATGTCTCACACTACGTCTAGACGCTGCAGCGGTATCAGCCGAATATACGAAGATGGGATCCAGACCATTCGTGATTTCAGGCTTCTTGAGGTCAGGAGTTGAATCACCAAACTTCTTCTTAAATTCCGAGATGATTT
>Ga0114968_10003893_pt1 | contig 11176 bp, 9 predicted proteins | sample M_130807_EF_Meta_FD_87020 | JGI IMG/M metagenome (GOLD analysis project Ga0114968, IMG submission 87020) | Freshwater microbial communities from Lake Montjoie, Canada to study carbon cycling - M_130807_EF_MetaG | ecosystem: Environmental > Aquatic > Freshwater > Lake | place: Lake Montjoie... | reverse complement strand
CGTGGAGCAGATGCGCCGCGAGGGCTTCGAGCTTCTTGTTTCACGCCCAGAGGTCATCTTTAGGCGAGCCGAGGATGGATCTGTGCTGGAGCCCATGGAAACTCTCTACGTCGATGTCCCGCCAGAAAATCTCGGCGACATCCTGCAAAACCTTGCTGGTCGCAAGGCTGATATTGTCAATATGGAGCACAACCCGCACAGCGTTTTGGTGCAGGCCATCACGCCGACCCGCGGCATTATCGGCTTCGAGACCGACCTCGTGAACCTCACCAAGGGCCACGGAATCGCGAGTCACCTTTTCAAAGAATATGGTCCTCACAAAGGCGAGATTCCAAGCCGCAACAACGGTGTGCTCGTTTCCATGGAAGGCGGCACCAGCATGGCCTACGCACTCGACACCATTCAGGTGCGCGGTCGCCTTTTTATCGGGCCGCAAGAGGAAATCTACGAGGGAATGATCATCGGCGAAAACGCCCGCCCCGACGACATGCCGGTGAACCCCTGCAAGGCTAAAAAACTGACCAACATGCGAAGCCAAGGTGACGGTAAGGGCATCTCGCTCGCGCCGCCGATCGTGATGAGCCTCGAGCGCTCGCTCGAATACATCGCGCCCGACGAGTATGTCGAGGTCACTCCCAAATCGCTCCGTCTCCGCAAAAAGATTCTCGACGCCAACGCGCGCAAACGCGCCGAAAAATCAGTCGGGGTTTTTGCCTGATACGTCGCTTCCTTCGAAAAGCCCGGGGCCTCAAGCCCCGGGCTTTTTTGCGTTTTCCGACCTGCGTCATGGGCACTCCAAACAGATTTCCAATAGGCCACGGGTTGACTCCGGGCAGTTCATGGATTATCTTGAGGCGCAATGGAGGAATCGTTATCACAGCCTCACAAAAAATCGCCCGTATCGTGGGAGCAAGCAGTCGCGCAATTCAAGCGGCACAACCCGGCACATCCACCTGGGATGCCGAAGAGCAAGCCATCCGAGAAAGCTCAAGCATACCTTGGTATGATATTGGAGCGCTCGAGGCACCTGCTACGATAGCTTCCGAACATTTCGTCTAGTTCCAAGACGGAATGGTTTTTAAAGCCACAGCTTATGGTCGGTTTGGACATTCGATTGACAAAGGACCTGGCAAAGCCACTCCGTTGGAATACCTCCGACGAATTGCTGCGAGCAACGAAGCATTCAATGATTCCGCAACGATAGTCGGAAAATTCGAAAACGAAAATGGAAGCTTAGGCTTGATCCACGCGCAGGACTTCATCGCACAGAATCCAGTTGGTGCATTTCACGCAACGCCGGAGCAACTCATCAAATTTTTGGACTCGCTCGGGTTCTTCCCATCAGAAGGCCATTTTTCAAAATACGAGGTCTGGGCAAATGCCGATCTGGGTATCGAGATCGCCGACTTCCACTCTGGGAATGTGATTTTAAACAGCGAGGGGGTCGTTGTTCCAATCGACATCGTTGTCCACAAATTCGATCCCACAAAAGGCGTCGACTTTTTTTGAATCTCCCAACCCGAGTTCGATTCGCGGAAAGGATTGACGCGCCCGCCGCGCTCACCCAGTATCCCCGCTCTTTTCACATTTCATGCGTCATACCATATCGATTCTCGTTGAGAACAAATTCGGCGTGCTGACCCGCGTAGCGGGGATGTTCAGCGGTCGCGGATTCAATATCGACACTCTCAATGTCGGTCCCACTCTGGATGCCTCGGCCTCCCGCATGACGATCGTGGTGCGCGGCGACGACAAGGTTCTCGAACAGGTCAACAAACAACTGGAGAAACTCGTTGATGTGATCGATGTCCAAGACTTCCGCGACGAGGAGTATGTGGACCGCGAGCTCGTGCTGCTCCGCGTCAATGCCACTTCCAAGACCCGCGCTGAGGTGATGCAAATCTGCGATATTTTCCGCGCGAAGATCATCGATGTTCAACATGAGAAGCTCGCCATCGAGGTCACCGGCACCGAGAACAAGATCAACAAATTTCTTAGCCTCATGGAAAGCTTCGGCATCAGCGACCTGACCCGCACCGGTAAGATCGCCCTCGCCCGCACCAACTAACCCCACCCGACACTCAACCCATCACTAAAAACCAAACAACTATGCCAGCCAAAATCCTCACCGACAAAGACGCCGACCTCAAATTTTTCAAAGGAAAAACCCTCGCGGTCCTCGGCTTCGGCTCCCAAGGTCACGCTCATGCTCTGAACCTCAAAGAGAGCGGATGCAAAGTAATCATCGGTCTCTATCCGAAGTCCAAGAGCCGAGCCGTCGCCGCCGCTCAAGGCTTTGAAGTTTTTGACACTGCCGAGGCCGTGCGCCGCGCGGATGTTATCATGGTTGCCATTCCCGACACCAAGCAACCCGCCGCCTACAAAGCCGACATCGAGCCGAATCTCACCACTGGCAAGACGCTTGTTTTCAGCCATGGCTTCAGCATTCATTACAAAACCATTGTTCCGCCAAAGAATGTGAATGTGATCATGGTCGCTCCGAAAGGACCAGGACACATTGTCCGTCGTCAGTATACTGAAGGCAAAGGCGTTCCGACGCTCATCGCCGTTTACCAAAACTCTGGCAAGGATGCGAAAAAGATCGCCCTCACCTGGGCCAAAGGCATCGGCGGAACACGCGGCGGCGTGATTGAGACCTCTTTCAAAGAAGAGACCGAGACCGATCTCTTCGGTGAGCAGACTGTCCTCTGCGGCGGAGCCTCCGCGCTCGTCCAAGCTGGATTTGAAACCCTCGTCGAAGCTGGTTACTCGCCCGAGATGGCCTACTTCGAGTGCCTCCACGAGCTGAAGCTCATCGTCGATCTTATGAATGAGTCCGGTATTGCCGGCATGCGTTTCTCGATCAGCGAAACCGCCAAGTGGGGCGATGTGGCCGTTGGACCGAAAATCATCGACGGCTCCGTGAAGAAGCGCATGAAAGCAGCGCTCAAAGACATTCAGTCCGGCAAGTTTGCCAAGGAATGGATCAAAGAATACGAGGGCGGCTACAAACGCTATAACGCACTTCTCAAGGAAGGAGAGAAACACGGCATTGAGAAGACCGGCGAGCGTCTGCGCGGCCTCATGCCCTGGATCAAAAAGCGCAACCTCAAAGGCACCCAAGCCTCCTACTCGAACTAAAAACCTCTTATTCCTATGGCCGAGACCTCCTCACAACCCATCAGCGTCATCACAGGCGGTGCGGGCTTTTTAGGCTCCCACCTCACAGACCGTTTGCTTGCAGAGGGCCATCGCATCATCGCGATCGATAGCCTCATCACTGGCAATGTCGCGAATATCGAGCATCTCGCCGGGAATAAGAGCTATAGATTCATCTGCCACGATGTCACCGACTTCATCTACATCCCAGGTAAGGTCGATTATGTTTGGCATTTCGCGAGTCCAGCTAGTCCGATCGATTACCTGCGCATCCCGATTCCGACTCTAAAAGTTGGATCACTTGGAACGCACAATGCTCTCGGTTTGGCCAAGGATAAAGGCGCCGCATTCATCCTTGCCTCGACATCCGAGTGCTACGGCGATCCACTCATTCATCCGCAGACCGAAGACTACTGGGGCAATGTGAATCCTATCGGGCCACGCGGGGTTTACGATGAAGCCAAGCGCTTCGCGGAGGCTATTACCATGGCCTACCACCGCTATCACGGCATGAACACGCACATCGTTCGTATCTTCAATACTTACGGTCCGCGTATGCGCCTCGATGACGGACGCGTTGTGCCAGCTTTCATCGGTCAAGCGCTGACTGGTCAGCCGCTTACGATTTTCGGCGATGGATCCCAGACTCGCAGTTTCTGCTTTGTTTCGGATCTCATTGATGGAATTTTCCGTTTGATGATGAGTGATTTCCATGAGCCAGTGAATATTGGCAACCCGCGCGAGATGACTATCCGTCAATTCGCCGAGGAAATTCTGCGTATCACTGGTGCAGCCTGCCAGATTGAGCACAAACCACTTCCAGTGGATGATCCTAAAGTGCGGCAACCAGATATCACCCGCGCCAAGACGATCCTCGGCTGGGAGCCGAAGGTTGACTTCGACAAAGGCATTCGTGAGACTATAGAGTTCTTCCGGGGCCGCGTTTGAGATTTACATAACCCCCCAGATACGAATAACACCTTCACCATGAGAAAAAGTTTGTTCCCCGCGACAATCCTCCCTGCGCTCTTCCTTGTGACTTGCGCCATGCCGCTTAACGCTCAAGGCAAGCCGGAATTTTCAATCAAAAAAATCGAATCCGCATTTTTCGAAACGCCGCAAATCTCGGCCGGGACCTACCGTAAGCAACAGCCCGGGGCAGCGCGTCCTGTGCCGTGGCTCGAGGTGGACGTAAATTTCGAGCGCGACGAGGTGTCGAAGGATGCTGCGAGGTTCTCGGATGACCTCACGGTGAACTTCTACATCCTTCTCAATAATGCTGCGCTCAATCAGGACAAGCAGCCTACACTTCTCACTGGAACCACGACTATTTCCGATGTTCCCTACGGCAAGGGAATGCACGTGGCGGCCTTTGTTTCTCCGCAGTCGATAGCTCGGTATTTTGACGGTAAGGCTCCCGCCACCGCCCAGCAGGCCGTCGTCGATGTTGGCGTTACGATTTCAAATGCGACAGGAGTCGTTGCCATTTTCTCTTCCAAAAGCACAGAAGTGGCCAAGCAAGGCAAGGGATGGTGGGAATCTGAATCTGGGATGACCAAAGTGAGCGGCCGCGTTCTGGAAAAAAGCCAGACTCCATTTGCGCCGCTTGCTTGGGATTACTATCTGCCTTCCAAATCCAAAGCAGCCAACTAATTTGACCTGACGATGGCCCGTCCAGCACGCATTTTCGCTCTTAATCTTGGTATGCAGACCGTAAGCATGGCCGAGTTTCAAGAATTGCCTGCAGGCGGACTGAAGCTCGTTGCGCTGAAAACTTCCGATCTCATCGTCGATCCTGCTGCCGATGCTACGCGCAACAGCCAGATCGAGTCAGTAGCGGCGGAACTCCGCACTACACTGAATGCCCCCAAGAACGCTAAGACCCACACCTGTTTACCATCGCAAAGCGTTTTCTCGCGCTTTGTGAAATTGCCTGGCGCCACGGCCAGCGATGTCGAATCGATCATTGGCTTCGAGGCCCAACAGAATGTGCCTTTTCCAATCGACGAAGTGGTCTGGGATTACCAAATTATGGGCGATCGTCGGGGCGAAACCTGGGATGTCTCGATCGTGGCCATCAAGGCGGATCAGCTCAACGAGGTCGTTGAAGCCGTGGACAAGGGAGGCATATCCCTGGGACAAATCGATTTTGCGCCAACCGCGCTCTTCAACTCCTTCCGCTACAATTACTCCGATTCCAAAGGATGCTCGCTCTTGCTGGACCTCGGCTCCCGCACGACAAACCTCGTCTTCATCGAGGACGATCGCCTTTTCAGCCGCAGCATTCCCATTGGCGGAAGCACTATTAGCGCCGCCATAGCCAAGGAATTCGCACAGGAAATCACCCTCGCGGAGAAACTGAAACTTCAGAAAGCCACTGTGGGACTCGGTGGAGCCTATGCCGAATCCGAGGACCCCACCGAAGCCCGCCTCGCCAAGGTCACTCGGAATACGATGACCCGCCTCCACGCAGAGATCGCCCGTTCGATCAATTTCTACCGCACCACCCAAGGCGGCACCACGCCCATGCGGATTCTCATTTGCGGCGGCGGCACGGGCCTGCCCTACATGACGGAGTTTTTTGCTGAGAAACTTCAAGCGCCAGTGGAGTATTTCAATCCCCTTCGAAATGTTCAGGCTGGTCCGAATGCCATCCCTCAGGGTGTTGCCCATTGTGCTTCCGGCCTCGGCGAACTGGTGGGCTGTGCCTTGCGTTCTCTTAAGAATTGCCCGATCGAGATCAACCTCACTCCGCCAAGTGTGAGGCAGGCACAGCGTTTTGCGAAACGACTCCCTGCTCTTGCCGTCGCGGCTTTGTTTTTCATCCTCACTCCTGCCCTCTGCTGGCTCGATATGGATGAATCCGCGCGCCGCATCGGAGAAAGAGTCGAGAAGCAAACGGCTGAAGTTACCCGACTCGACAGCCTTTCCAAAGGGATCTCCTCCACGCTGGCCGAACGCGACAAACTCGTCGCTGAAGCGGCGCCCTTCCTTGCTGTTGCCGCCGAGCGCTCCGCATGGGCCTCCATCCTCGATGAACTCGCCGCCACCATCCCACAGCGATTCATCTGGATTACTCAGATCAAACCGGTGGAAGGCGTCATCCTAGCTCCCGAGCCCACGTTAGCCCCCGGCGCGAAGGCTCCTCCCAAGCCTGCCACGCCAGTTTCAGGCCCCAAGGCCATCACAGCCATCGAAATCAATGGGCTCTACCTTGATAACCCGCCCAACTCTGAAGGAGCTGGGGTCATTGACAAATTTTTCAATAACCTGAAACCCTCCGCCGTCTTCGCAATCGGTGAGGACCCGTCGAAAATCATTACGCGCCGCACGACTCCCACCGGTGAGGCTTGGGCCTACGGCTACACGTTGGTCCTGCCGCTCAAGCAGCCTCTCGTCCTCCCATGAACTGGTTCAAACAAAACCCCATAGCCGTAGTGCTCATAGTCTTGGCCATCATTGGCACGGGGGCCACTTCGTATCTGGCGGTGGATGCCACAACGCGCCGCGACGACGCACAGGCGAACCTTGATTCGCAGCTTCAAAAGCTCAAACAATTTCAGAATCAAAAACCTTTTCCGACCGGTGAAAATCTCAAGGCGATCAAAGACAGTCTTGAGGAATACCGCGCCGAACTCGGCAAGTATCGCGCCGCACTTGCCGCGATGGAAAAGCCCCTCTCGCCCATCAACCCTCAGGAGTTTCAGGACGATCTTCGCAAAGCGGTCGATGAATTGAGAAAAAAGGCCATCGAGAAGGGCGTCACACTTCCAGACAACTTTTTTTACGGATTTGATGAATACCAAGCAACCCCGCCCTCACAACAGGAAGTCGGGGAACTCAATCGCGAATTCTGCATCATGCGCCGAATCGCTGATGAACTCGTCAATCTGAAAATCGGCTCCATCGCCTCTCTCAAGCGGCAAGAAATCACAGCCAAAGCTCCTGCGGTGGCACCTGCGCAACCCGCCAAACCTGGGGCCACAACCGAGCCACAAGCCCCTGCCATTTCCACTAAAACATTTATCATTTCCTTTACCGCACCTCAGGAAAAACTCCTCACGGCCTTCAATATGGTCCAAGATGCCGATGAATTTCTCCTCATTCGTTCTCTTAATTTGGATAACACAAGCCCTCAGCCTCCACTCCGCACCCAGTCGGGAGATCCCTCGGCATCCTCTGGCATCCTGGTTCCGGGTGGTTCGGAAAAAACCCCTGAAACCATTCAAGCTATCCTTGGTCGCGAATCCGTCACGGCCAGTCTGACCATTGAAATCCTCGACTTCCCGGATTGGGAATCCAAGCCGCCGGCTCAGTTGAAATCCACCCCTCCACCCAAGTAAAGACTATGAATTGGGTTAAACAAAAATACGACATCGTCATCCTCGCGGTCGCCACACTACTGCTGGTGTCCAACGCCGGTTGGATTGTGATGAATCGTATGGAGCAGTCTGTTGTTCAAGCATCTCTCATAGTGCCAAAGGAAAATGCGATTCCTGCCTTGAGTCTCGATGCCGTCCGGCAAGCTGCGGCGCTTACCGATTCCCCGGCAAAGTGGAAGTCCGGCTCCGATCTCCCCGGGGGAACTCCCGAGCGCGGCTCCCTGCTCGTTTCCCGCCGCTACCTGCTCAAGGATGGCAAACTCATAGACCCCCTCTCGGAAGGAAGCGAACAACTTCACCCACCGATCACCAACGATTGGCTACTCGCCAATGGCCTTGACTACACCGACATGAATATCAAGGAAAAAGACTCCGATGGTGATGGGTTCAGCAACCTTGAGGAATTCGAAAAGAAAACAAATCCGAACGATCCTAAAGACGCTCCGGCATCCTTCAACAAGCTGAAACTTGTTGGTTTCAAGCCCGTGCCCTTCCGCCTAGAGTTCAAAGGCGACCCCTCGGGCGATGGGAAGGAATTCCAAATCAACCTGAAAGATTTGAAAGGAAGCGCCCGTAGCCAATACCGTAAAATCGGCGATCAGATCGAAGGTGCACCTTATAAGATTCTCAAATACGAACCCAAGGAATCCACAGAGCGGAATCTCACTGTTAATGTATCCGAACTCACGGTTCAAAATACCGAAACCGGTGAGTCGATAGTCCTTGTTTACAACAAAGAAGCAAACGATCCAACATCCTATGGCACCTTCCGCAATCTCCTCGCCCTGGGCGATGCAGATTTTACTCTCAAGAAAGGCGAAGAGTTCACAATCAAACCGGATATCACTCGCAAGCTGAAACTCATTGACATCACAGCCACCAAAGCTCAAATACGTGACATCTCCACCGGAGACATCTTCTCCGTTCTCTCTAATGACAGTTCATCTCTCTGACCTGAAATGACTAAACTTTCACTCTGGTTTCCAGTTTTTCTTCTTGCTGTCTTAACTTTGCCCGTCGTTCGGGGTCAATACCCCGGTGTTCAGGGTGCCGTTGAGTCACATATCCAAGTTCTTGAGCAGAAACGCGCTTACTGTTCCGAATTAGTCGAAAAGGGAGACGCAGCTGTGGCTGATAACGATTACGAGTCCGCTTACGCCTTCTACAAAAGCGCTGTGGATACCCTCCCGCAGGGCGGTGACGCCTCCTCTGAAATTCGCAAGCAAGCACTCGGCGGTTTCTGTAACGCAGCTGTCCTGCTTGCCCGCCAGCGTGTATCTGAAGGTCGTTACGCGGATGCCCGCACGACTGTGGAAGTTGTCTTGGAAAATCGCTATGATCCAAATTACGGCCCTGCCAAAACTCTCCGCTCGCAGCTCATGGATCAGGAGGGATTTGTCGATCGTGGCACGATCACCCCGGGACATGTTCGCAACATCGAAGAAGTCAAGCGCCTCATCCAAGAGGGCGAAGGTTACTACGCGACAGGACGCTACGATATCGCCTTCAAGCGCTGCGAGCAGGCTCTCAACATTGACAAATACAACATCGCTGCACGGCGCTTGATGGAAAAAATCAATGTGGCGCGTCAGCAGTATGCCGATGCCGCCTACAGTGAGACACGCGGAGCCATGCTCAATGCTGTCGACAAAGCCTGGGGGCTCCCTCTAAGGAAATTCACCGAAGGTCCCACCTCCATCGTCGAGCAACCCCAAATGGATAGCCGCGGTAGCCAAGCCATCAATAACAAGCTCGACACAATCATCATCCCTCGCATCGATTTCACTGACTCCTCAATTAAAGAAGCTCTCGATTTTATCAAAAAGCGTGCTTCCGACTTGGATACCGGGGATTCAGATAACAAAGGCATCAATATCGTTCTCAAGCTTCCTCCGGACTCGCCGGACGCCTCCTATCCGATCACGCTTTCACTCTCAGATGTCCCACTCCGCGAAGCTCTTCGCTATGTGACTGAGGCCGCAAATCTCAAGATCAAAATTGAAACGCACGCAGTCGTCGTTGTGCCAGCCACGGAGAATACGGATGTGCTCATCACCAAGGAATACAAAGTGCCGCCAGGCTTCATCACAGCAACGCCTGGCAGCGCGCCTCCACAAGTGAGCGGTGTGGCCGCAGGTTCTCAATCTGTGATCGCAGCGCGCTCCATAGCCAAGGATTTTCTGGAAACCCAAGGCGTTGAATTCCCCGTCGGTGCCAGCGCAAATTACATCTCGCTGACCAGCCGCCTCATTGTTAAAAATACCCAAGCTAATTTGGAGCTTATTGATGCTCTTGTAGATACATCGGTCGCTACGAGGCCGACGCAGGTCGAAATCGAGGCGAAGTTTCTCGAAGTCTCTCAAAACAACCTCAACGAACTCGGCTTCGACTGGCTTCTGGGCCAGTTTGCCCTTGCAGGAGGCTCTGGCGTTTACGGCAGCGGTGGCACAATTGGCTTAGGTAGGACAATCAATAACAATGGATATCCGCTCGTCAATCCGGGAACGAGCCTCCCAGTTGGAGCTAATTCCGGCACATCCGGCCCGATCACAGCAGGAAATCGCGGTGGCACAACTGGAATCAGTCTGAATGCGGTGGATGCTGTTCTTCTCGGTTCACCGGCAGGCCCAGCACCTGGCGTTCTTAGCGTTGCGGGCGTTTTCACAAACCCACAATTCCAGGTCGTGCTCCGCGCTTTGAGTCAAAAGAAGGGAATCGATCTCGTGAGTGCGCCGAAGGTTACAACCAAAAGCGGAAGCACTGCAAAAATCGAAATCGTTCGCGAGTTTCGTTACCCCAGCCAGTTTGACCCGCCTCAACTTTCCGCCACCACAGGTTCGACATATGCTCCAGTTGTCCCCAACTCACCGAGCGGATGGGAAACAAAAAATACTGGTATAACCTTGGAGGTTGAACCTACCGTTGGGCCGGATTCTTACACAATTGAGCTTCGCTTGGCGCCGCGAGTAATTGAATTCGATGGTTTTATAAACTACGGCAGCCCGATTTATGCTTCGGTGCAATACTCCACACCACTTATTACCCTTCCCTCGACCACATTTGAAGCAACACCAAATACAATCAACCAACCTGTCTTCTCGATCCGCGAAGTGGAAACCCAAGTCTCCGTTTATGATGGACAAACCGTGGTCATGGGTGGACTCATGCGCGAGGACGTCCAGAAAGTTCAAGATAAGGTTCCGATTTTGGGTGATATCCCTCTTGCAGGAAGGCTCTTCCGGACTAATGTAGATCAACACATCAAGCGCAACCTTCTCATGTTTGTGACAGCCGGTCTTCTAGATCCTGCGGGCCAGCCGATTATCGAGGCGGATGAAGATGATCAACTTGTTCCCGAGGTGGACGTCAACGCCATGTTGAGTGATACCATTCCAACGGATATTCTTTCAGCGCCTCTTCCCCAATAAAGCCTAACCAATGACTTTTTCATCTAAATCAAGCCATTTGTATTCTGGAGTTTGCTATGCCTTCGCGGGTTTCACTTCAGTGCTTGCGTTCGTAGCTCTTGTGGAGCCTTTGCGAGCTGAAAGCGATCTCGTCGCCATCTCCGAACGCGAAATCCTGAAGCGACAAGAAGACACTAAACAGGCTGAACAATTTATCATCACTGCCCG
>Ga0114968_10003892_pt1 | contig 11178 bp, 9 predicted proteins | sample M_130807_EF_Meta_FD_87020 | JGI IMG/M metagenome (GOLD analysis project Ga0114968, IMG submission 87020) | Freshwater microbial communities from Lake Montjoie, Canada to study carbon cycling - M_130807_EF_MetaG | ecosystem: Environmental > Aquatic > Freshwater > Lake | place: Lake Montjoie... | reverse complement strand
TCTCCTTTTCCAGACCCAGCAACTCCTTTGCCGCACTCCTCGCCACCTCCCGAATCTCCCATCGGTCGGGTTCAGGGGATTGACCACACCCTGGCAGATCGTAACTGAAGAACGAAACCGCTTCTGGCAACTTTTCCATTAAAGGCAGAAAAGTGGTGTGATCTCCACTCCACCCATGGAAACCAACGATTCCCTGTGCTCCCTTTCCCTTTCGGATCAAATGCATGTCCGATTCTCCCACTCCGGCATCCGGAAACAATCCAGACTTCCCTCAACGATTTCGCGCTTTTAACCTCAATTCGTGATGAATCGTCCTGATTTACGCAGCTGGATCTTTACCCTGCTCGTAGGAGGAGGCGTTCTCGGAATCAGCCTGATTGTTTTTGTTCTTAGCTATCTCCGCCTCCGCGCACCTTAATCCGACCCGTCATCCCCCAGATCCCGCAACGCCTTCTGAGAGGGGCGATACCCTTGAGCCGCCGCCTTGCGATACCACTGGATCGACTGCACCAGATCTTTCCTCACCCCTTGTCCATGGTAATAGCAGTTTCCTAGACGATGCTGGGCCGCAGGATAGTTCTGCGCCGCCGCCTTTCGAAACCACCGCACCCCCTCCACCTCATCCTGGGCGAGGCCTTTCCCAAAAATATAGCAGTCTCCAATACTGATCTCCGCAGGTGCGTAATCTTGTCCTGCCGACTTCCTCCACCATTGAATTGCTGCCATCAGGTCAGGCTCCACACCCATTCCCTCATGGAAGCATCCCCCTAGGTTGAACTGGGCCTTCATCTGACCCGCTTCCGCCGCCTTCCGATACCAACTCACTCCCTCCCGCATATCCTTTTGCACCCCCAACCCGAAAAAGTAGCAATCCCCAAGCTGAAACTGCGCATCCGCATCCCCGTCTCCGGCTTTATCTCGCAACTCCTGACTAAACTTGGGTGTAGGCTCAACCGTTTCCCCCCAAGACAAAAAGGAAAGGAGTCCCAGCAGGAAAAAAGCAATCCACTTCATTTTTCTAAAACTGATGCCCATCTATCGATTCGCAAGCCCGTTCCTTGACGAACCGAATCCAGCAGCTTGGATGAGCCTATGAAGAAAATCCTTTGCCTCCTTGCCGTCATCGCTCTCAGCCCCGTTTATGGAGAAGACAAGAACAGCGGTAACGATTCCTCTGAATCGTCCAGTAATCTGACCCCAACAGCCGAGCGCCCCCCCAACATGGCAAACCCCGAAAAGCCAGGTTGGCTCCCCCAGCGGCACGGAAAGTAATTTCTGTACCGAACGGCGATTAAGGCCGTTTCAGTGCAGGCTCTGGCATCTTGCCCTGACGAAGAGCTTCCAAGGTGGCTGGTTCAGTCATCCGAGAGGTGTTCAGGGTCCACATCTCCATCAGCATCTTGCTCATCTTCTCCGTCTTATCCCCGCTTAAATTCCCCTTCGCTTTCGCTTGGCTCAGTGAGTCCTCGGGTTTAGTCCCTGCCGCATTCAGATCGGCCAAAGCAGCCAAACCCTTCCGAATCAGCTCTTTCCGATCCCCATCCGCATCGGGATTGATCGCTGCAGTTACTTTTTCAAGGAGTGCACCCTGATCAGAGCCAGGGGCCTGAGCTATGGAAAAGGATGTGAAAAGACTCATCAGTACGGCGACAACAGCAAACATGGATTTGGATTTCATCAGTTGAACCTACCTTACGACTTCTCCTCGTCGATCTATAACATTCGCCTCCTGCCCTTCCCACATTCCGCGGGATGTGGGAGAATTCCCTGATGAGCCGCTTCTCCATCATGCCCAAGGTGGGTGAAATTCCATCTCTCCTCCATGCCACCCCTTCGATGCTTCGCGATTCCTTCAAAAGGAAATACCGCAAGACACCTTGGGGTACGCTAACGGGAGGCATCTTCTCCATTCTCTATCTTCTCAATCCAATGGATCTCATTCCTGAAGCCCTTCCCATTATCGGGATCGTCGACGACACCTTGGTTTTTGGAGTTTTCCTCGCCTTACTCTCCCGAGATGTTAAAAAGTACCTTCTCTGGAAATCATCTCATGAAAAATCAAACTCCCACCCCAAAAAAACCTGATCCAGGCATTCCGAACTGGCTCTTCTACTCCGGGATCGGGATGGTTCTTTCCTTGGGTGCCGCCAAAGTTTTCTTCGGCATCCTCCGTCTCTACCGTTAACCCCCTGCTACTCGTCCAGCCAGTCGTCCACTGGATGGAAATCCGCGTCTCGCACGACCTTCTCCACCCGCTGATGCGGAACCGGTTCGAAAGGCAGAATCACCCAAGCAGTCTGCCCTCCCCGCTTTCCCCGGACGACTAGCCGTAAGGTATTCGGAGCCGCTGCCGCCACCTTTCCCGTCACTACGACCTCCGCTACATCCGCATTCAACGGTATCCGCTGACAGAGAAAAGCATCGGGAATGGCCGCAACATCCTCCTCAAACGGCCCCTTCGCCTCCGTCTCCTTCGCCCGCAACTCCTTCAGCCTCTCCTCATAACCAGCAATCTCCTTCTGTATTGCTGCTGCATCACCGCGAAATTTCTCCAACTCCTGCTTCTGAACATTCACATTTTGCTTCTTCTCATCCAAGCTCGTGCTGGCCGGGCTGCGCAACTGCTTCGCTTTCGAGCTCAGTCCTTTGTAACGAGCGTTCCAATCCTTCTCGAACTTGTGCCAGTCACTCAGCTTTTTCTCAATCCAACCAAACTGATCCGGCATCTTGATGCTGGGCGGAGCTCGGTACAAAGCTAACCGGTACTCATTCGCGGCAATCTCCGGCTGCTGAAGATCCGCGTCCTCCTCCGGATGATAAAAGAGCCCCACCTCACGAGCCCTTACCTCCACTTCCTCCAAAAACTTTTTCCGAGTGGTGTCAAACTCTAGATCCAAGGTTCCCGCTTCTTCCAGCCACAAACGGCTTACTGAGGTACGGTAATCTTCATACACCGCCTTCGCCTTTGTGGTGTCCTGTTGAAGAACCTCCTCCACCATTCGTACTTTTTCAGAAGTGCCCGCGGCATCTGCTTTCGCCAAAACGAGCGTTTTTTCCAACTCGCGGATCTGGGGACGAATCGGGGCCAATCTTCTCCCATAATCTCTGCGTAGTCCCGCCAATCGTTCCGAAAAATCGTAAAGCACCAGAACCTCAGGCCGATCCCCCAAACGAATCTCATCCAAGCTCACCTTCACGCGCACGACCGTTTTCCTCCACTCCGACCACAACCCGTAAATCACAAGAACCCCCACCACCACCCCTACCCCCAACCATACTTTTCGATCCAAACCTCGCAGCGTCTGAAGGAGCCCTTCCAACAGATCTCGCGTAATTCTCCCTGCTCCAACTCTCCGGTCTTCCACCGCAGCGGCTGCTTCGACCCCTGGGGCCGAGGCGTGAACGGGAGTAACGACTCTGCGACGGACTCGAGGCTGATTCTCTTCGACTGGCCTGACCTTCAGTCTGAGTTTTTGCTGGGGCGGCTTCTTCTGCCCACCCTCCGACGGCGGGTTGGTATCTTCCGACATCCTAACGCTCTTCCGGGTAACTTCCCAGAATCCGCAAATCCTGCGTCTGCTTTTCTAATCTTAACAAAGCCCTCCGAAAATCAGGCCGATCCACATGACCCCTCACATCCACGAAGAAAACATACTCCCAAGGCTTCCCGGGAGCGGGCCGCGACTCCACCTTCAATAAGTTCAACCCCTTTCCTGCCAAAACTCCAAGTGCCCGATGCAGTGCCCCCGCTCGATGTGGAAGCGAGAAAAGGAGACTGGTCTTGTCCTTCCCAGTAGCCGCAGTTGGCTCCTGTCCGAGAATGTAAAACCGTGTGCTGTTTTCCGATCGGTCCTGAACGTTGCGATGACGCACCACCAATCGATAAATCTGGGCTGCCCACGGGCTGGCCAGTGCAGCCGCACCTTTTTCCACCGAAGCCCTCCGTGCGCCCTCTGCCGTGCTCGCAACCTCCACCAACTTGGTCTGACCTAAATGCAATGCCAGCCAGTGACGGCACTGAGCTAAAGCTTGAGGGTGGCTGTAGAGAACCCGGATCGGCCCACTCCTCGTTTTGCTTAGAATCGCATGGCGTATGGGTAGATAGATTTCACCACAAATCGTTGCATGGCTCGTCAAAAGCGCTTCTTGGGTAGCCCCCACGGCTCCCTCGTTCGAATTTTCGATCGGCACAACCCCGACTTCAACTTCGCCCCTCTCCACCGCAGAAAAGATTTCTGCAATCGTCGGACAAGGCACCAAATCGGTTCCCACACCAAACCGCTCCCGTGCAGCCTGATGGCAGTAAGATGCAGCAGGTCCTAGGTAAGCCACCCTCATTCCCCCTTGGGACTGACGACCCGTGGCCAAAATCTCCCGATAGATCGCCCGCAAACTCGCCCCATCCATCTTACCCTTCAGTCGGGCACTCAATCTTCGGAACAGGGCTGCTTCCCGAGCGGGCGCAAAAATAGCCTGACCGCTTTCCAGTTTTTGTCTGCCGATCTCATGGGCGATGCCGGCTCTCTGCTCCAGCAGACGAACCAGCTGATCGTCCAGTTGATCAACCCTGCGACGAAGACTCGACAGCTTCATGAATCAGCTCCTCTTGTTGGGGGCCCGCCGGATCGGCAGGCGCGGGCAACTTCACCCTTCGCAGCTCCTCCGAATTGGGCAACTCTTCCAAATCGCGCAGACCAAAATGCTCGAGAAAAAGAGGAGTTGTAGAATAAAGGATCGGTCGACCCGGAGCCTCGCTCCGTCCTGAGATCCGGATGATTCCCCTTTCCTCCAAAGTGGCGATCGTTCCACTGCAATCCACACCTCGGACCGCCTCGATCTCCGCCCGAGAAATCGGCTGCCGATAGGCAATGACCGCCATCGTTTCCAACGCGGGCGGACTCAGCCGAGGCGGTCGAACCACCCCTTTCAACTTCGCAATCCAGCCGGAGAGGTCGGGAGCCGTGCCAATCCGAAAGCCTCCCGCAACTTCCCTCAAAATCAGACCCCGTGGTGCCAACCTTTCTCCCAAATGGCTCAACTCCTCCCGAACTTGGTCTTCCTGAACTTCGGGCCAGCCCTGTCCTCCTTCCGGACCTTCCCTTAAAATCACTGAAAGACGCGAAGGTTCCATCGGCTCGGTCGCCGCGAACAAAAGTGCCTCAAGTACTCGTGCCCATTCCATATTCGTACCTAGGAAACTGCGGAATTGTCGCTCGGTTGACCAGTCCCTTCCTCTGTCGAAACAACCTCGGTCGGCACACCCAAAACTCCATCGGGGGTTCGACGGATTCGAATCGGCTGTAAAGGCCCCTCCTGAACAGCAGCCAGTTGCCGCAACCGAATCAACTCCAACATGGCGAGGAAAGTCACCACCACCTCGCCCCGGGAAGACATGCTCCGAAACAGATCTTCGAAAAGAATTTCCTCTCCTGGGACAATCCGATCCAACAAGAACTCGATTTTTTCACCTACCGTAAATTTTTCGTCCTCAAATCGTCCGACTTTCGACCTGTCCTCCACCGAACGCAGAACCTTCTGGAACGCCCACACCAGATCGAACATGGAAACTTGCCCAGGCCCTTGCATCGCCTGCTTTACTACCACCCGCTCAGGGATTCGTCCGAAGATTCTAGAATGCAGAGCCTCTCGGTCGCCCAATTGACCAGCGGCCTCTTTGAACTTTCGGTACTCGATGAGCTGCCGAATCAGCTCCCACTTTGGATCCTCATCTTCCACCTCCTCCGGTGGACGATCTTGGACAGGCAGCAGAGTCCGGCTCTTGAGATAAATCAACGTTGCTGCCATCACCAGAAATTCACCTGCGACGGCCAGATTCTCCTCCCTCATCTTGTCCAATCGCCCCAGGTACTGTTCCGTCAGCTTTTCCAAACGGATTTCGTAAATGTCCATCTCCTGTTCCTTGATCAGATGAAGAAGGAGATCGAGAGGACCTGTAAAGGCAGCCAACTCTACTCGGAGCGCCTCACTCCCAGGGGTCTCGAGCATCGGAATCATTTTTGCGTCCCCACGGCAGAACGCACCCGCTTCAAAACCTGTTCAGCGGTATTTCTCGCCTTGGCTGCTCCCTCCTTCATCCAGGTTTCCACCCGCTTCGGATCCGAGGCCAACTCTTCCCTCTTTTTTCGCATCCCTTCAAACTCCTTGAGAACAAGATCGGCCAAGCTTTTCTTCAAATCTCCATATCCACTACCACCCTTTTCCATCCGCCCGCGGTATTCCGCCCGTTCTCCTTCTGTCCCCATCAAACGCACCAACCCCCACAGAGTACTCCCCTCCACAACCTTGGGCGCCTCCACGGGAGTGGAGTCGGTCTTGATGCCCATGATTTTTTTCCTCAGTTCCTTTTCCGGAGCAAAGATCTCCAGCGTGTTGCCGTACGATTTGCTCATCTTCTGGCCGTCCACTCCAGGAACAACCCCGGCATCCTCCCGAATGATCGACTCTGGTAATTTAAAAACTGGTCCGTACTTCTCGTTAAATTTCCCTGCAATATCCCGGGCTACCTCCAGATGCTGCTTCTGGTCCTGACCCACCGGAACCCGATCGGCATCATAGAGAAGAATATCGGCGGCCATCAGCACCGGGTAAGCAAAGAGCCCGTGCGAAGCAGCAATACCCTTTGCCACCTTGTCCTTATAGCTGTGGCATCTCTCCAACAACCCCATTGGGGTTACGGTCGAGAGATACCAAGCCAATTCGTGCACTTCCGGGACCGCACTCTGCCGAAAAACAACCGCTTTTTCCGGGTCAACCCCGCAGGCCAAAAGATCCAGATAGGTTTCGGAAACCAACCCGGCCAACTGACCTGGTGCCGCCGCCCCCGTCAGGGCGTGATAGTCGGCTAAAAAGTAGTAGGCCTCTCCCTGGTGTTGCATCTCCACAGCCGGTCGAATCATTCCAAAATAGTTCCCCAGATGGAGCCGACCCGTAGGCTGAATTCCGGAGAGATAACGCATCCTTGATCGTGGCCTCGGGAGCTCCTTTTCGACCAGATTTTTCTGTAAGTTGTTCAGCCGACCGACCCTCGGATAGTTAAAAACCATCCATACGACTCCCGTGTGAATCTAGGATCTCTTAGTTCGGATCTCCCCATGCCTGGATTCGGAAGAAGCCTTTCGAGGGTTGATCGACCGGAATCGTGACTTCGACCACAACTCGATCTTGATCCTCTGATACAACTTTCTGACTCATCCCCTCGTTCGACCATTGACCTAAATCAGAGGCAAAGAGGGGTCGCTGCTGCATGTTCCCAGACGCATGCTTGTTGATGCCATAGCGATAAGAGATTTTTCCGTTACGCATAACGGGAGTGTACTCCCCTGCGATTGGACCGGTCACAGGATTTACCCCTCCCGCAAACGCTAGCATACAGTTAAGGCCACCGCGGACACGTTGGTTGGCCACCTCTGGTAAGGCATTGGAGTTACCCGATTCTGTTACGGAACGATTCGAGGTAGAGGTGGGCACCAAACGCGCCGAAGTTGCCCACTGGCTCATGGTAACCCTAGCTCCTTCAAATGGGCGATAGGCGATCGAAGCCAGCGAGACCTTGTCCTGCCCGGTCCAGCTAATTGCATCCTTTTGGTACACCCATCGCACAGTGCACAGCCCTTCTGGGAGGCTGGCGATCTGACCCTCCCAACTGCCTCTTTTGCTCGAGATTCTTAGAATCTCCTGACCATTGATCAAACATATCAGCGCATCATTTCCCTGCTGCACCAAAGTCTTCCACGACCAACTTAACAAGCCAGGCCCCTGATAGGTTGCCTCCAGATAGCTCTGGCTGTTATTCGGGCCACCTGTAACCGACAATTCCCCGTCGGATCCGACCTGCCACCCTGTGCCTCCACCAGTTTGCCCCAAGGTCACGCCCCTTGCCCCAGAATTGGGCAACACCGAGGTGCCAGTGAGGGTAATCCGAGTATCAGCATGATTGAGATCATTCGTCCGAATTGAAATTTCGGCGGTCTTCGAACCTGAAGAACCCGGAGAGAAAAGAAGAACCAGAGTCGAGGAATCCCCTGGAGCAATTTCAGACGTTGGAGAGTTAAGGATATTGACCTCACCGCTTAGCACATTTGCCACAGGGCGGAGTACATCGGTGCCAGCGTTGCGAATGGTGAAGGAAATGGTTTGGGGTAGATTTCCAAGGGCGTAGTTGGATCCCGAAGCCGCCGGAGAACCGGCTTGAGTCAGTTCGAATACCGCGACCTTAGGCAACACATTCCCCGTCAACTGAACCAAGGGCGGTGGTGTGGCGCTACCTGGTGCATTGATAGCTAGGAACGTTGACTTGGCTCCAGCCGTCGAGGTCAACATCCGTACCGTCACATCTACGACTTGGTTTGGCTCCAGCCGAGAAGGCGCGTTCAAGAGTTCAAAACCACTTCCTACCGGCAAGCTGAGGCTCAAAGTCATGGGCAAATTACCTTGGTTACTCAGAGTTAGAATTTGATTCACAAAAGCGGCCCGTTCGAGAACCGATCCAAAATCAACCGTCCACGGAGAAGTAACGGGACCACCCCCCTGCGAAATTCTTAGATCCGCAGCTGCCGGAACCACGCTGAGTTCATCCACAAAGAGAGTATCTTCCCCGGAGGCCTCGCTCTCATCCTTTTCATAACTCCACCGCACTGTGTGACTCCCCGCTGCCAGGAAGAACGACACCTTCTGCCATCCCCTTTCGCCGCTATACTCTTCACGGACAGTTCCATCTACCGAGTAGCTGAAGTAATCAAAGTCGGCTTCGGAGCTGCCCCTCCACCAGAAATCCACGTAGGCGGGGCCTTGGATGGTTCGCTGCATCCAAGAAGTCTGATTATCACCAGAGCCGGATACCGCCACATCGTTGCGGTCATAGCTGCCTGACAGCCCAATTTTGGTCGTCCAGGCCGGCCCACCAAAGGTCCAGAGGCTTGGCTCAGCCGGGACATCGAGACCGGCATACGGAGTCAGGATCATTGATGGGTAAACTTGGGAATCGTTTGGATCCGTGCCGGCATTAATTTCCTGCTTATCGTTGGCGCCATCCCCGTCGCTATCCGCCAATGTTGCGCTGGTGTACGCACCTCTCTCCAAAATGTAGGACGAGAAGAACACTTCACCGTAATCACCCCAAGCCTTTGTTATCGGACTAGAACCCCATCCACCAAAAGGTGATAACTTACCTCCAAGGTAATATTCACCCATACCACGACTAGGTTGATTCGTACGCTCTTCATTGTCATTGTCGGCCCAATAAAACCCTGGTGGCAAAATAGGCCCATCGTAAATAGCCCAGTTGGTGTAAGACCACTTCTCCCCAGTCACCCATTTCCACTCCGCCGGTTGTGGATATAACAGTTGTCCCCCACCTGGCGAATTAACAAAAGTCGGCATGGACGTTCCACCCATCCAGTAATTTTCACTCGGCATCGCGGCACCCAAACGATCCTGCACCATCTGCCACTCTTGGGCGTTACTGACGGTCAACAGATGCCCTCCCTTTGCCTCCGCATCCAGTCGGGCTTGATCCCAAGTGAAACTTCCAGTCACAACCTCATATCGGCCAAACCCAAGCTCGTAGCCGTCGCTGAGTCCGTCTTCATCCGTGTCTTCCTTGGTCGGATCAGTCCCATAGCTCAACCCCAGACCGTTCGGAACCCCGTCGGTGTCCTCATCGGCAACTGGATCTAGAATCACTTGAACCGTACGTATCTTGGGATCCGCCACGTTTCCGGCCGCATCGGTTGCCGTGTAGGTGAGAATGTAGTCACCCACTCGACTCACATCCACCGATCCAGCTCCGGAAATCGTTCTGGTCGCATCCTTGTTATCCACCACTCGCGCCCCAGGATCGGTGAAAAGGCCATTCTTGTACAAAGTGAGTGGGTTTGCGCCGAGGAGAGTAATCTCAGGCTTCTGGGTGTCCTGGCTGGGCGGCTCGATCCCAGAGTTGCGAATGACCAACTGGTAGGTGCGATAGTCACCTGCACCAGCAGAGTTGACCGCATATAAGACGATTTCATAAGTTCCCGCACGTGTGGGAACTCCGTTGATTTCTCCACTGGTTTGATTGTGGCTCAGCCCTGGCGGCAACTGGTAGGCCCGATAGGAAGTTGCCATGAGGTGCGTAAACGTTCGACTATAGGCTTGCCCAACCGTGGCACTGTCTTGGCCGTTAGGGAAATAAAATGACTGCACCCAGTTCCAGTCAGGATAACCAACCTGAACGGACTGCAAGCCGGAAGCAATCCAACCGGCCTCCCCGTGCACCACATTTTGGACGTACACCCAGCTTGCAGGCTGGGTCCATAGAATCCCCCCGTAAGACGATCTACCGTTCCAAGAAACAAAAAGATCATTACCGAAATTGACTGATCCAATGTATCCAGTGGTGCCCGTCGCCTGATAAATCCAAGTTGACCCTTGATCGTTGCTAGTCAGAACTACTCCGCGCTCCCCGGTGACCACAAAGCGATTGTTGCCGTAGGCCACACTGCGAAGATTTTCAGTCGTGCCCGTCTCGACGCTGGCCCAGCTGACTCCCTGATCCATCGTTCTGAAGATCTTCCCATTTTCATTGATTACGACCCATGAGACGTCACCTGCCGCAAAGTCGTTGATTCGGGTAGCCCCGCTGGGCGTCCGGTCAGTCCAAGTAGCGCCGTCAGGACTGGTCCAAACTTTCTCAGGAGTCGTAGATGCAATAAAAATCCACATTCCATTGGAATACCTCAAATTTCCTTTGCCATCACTGAGTGCCCCCCAATAACCATATTGCGGTCCCAGATTATTGTTTGGAGATATCACCTGCCAGCTCAGCCCCATGTTTGAGGATTGAAGAACCTTGGTCTCAGAACCGCTCAGGTATGATGAAATCTGCACTATCGCCAACCAGTCCTGACCATTAAAGGCTAGCCCTTTAATACGATACCAACCCCCCTCATTTTTCAGTATTCCCAGACTAAGATCTTGCCAGGCCAGTCCGTCTGTTGTGTAGGCAACTTTCGGTTCTATTTTGGCGCCATTGTCCGCAGGCCATGGACTGTATCCAAAATAGACACCACCCCCGAGTACAATGTTTTGCAGCCCGGCGGTTGTCCCACCTGTCCATCTCTGGGCGAACGTAAGAGCCGGAGCCTGTTCACCTGGAGGAGGAGGCACCACCCTCACTTC
>Ga0114968_10003891_pt1 | contig 11179 bp, 3 predicted proteins | sample M_130807_EF_Meta_FD_87020 | JGI IMG/M metagenome (GOLD analysis project Ga0114968, IMG submission 87020) | Freshwater microbial communities from Lake Montjoie, Canada to study carbon cycling - M_130807_EF_MetaG | ecosystem: Environmental > Aquatic > Freshwater > Lake | place: Lake Montjoie... | reverse complement strand
GTATCATTTATACAACCAGATAATGCTACGTCTGGAATACTACTATAATTAATACCTATCAATAACGCCTTTTTCATTATTGGATTGTATATATTTTATACTGATAAAAATACTATCGATAAACCTATGTAAAGAAAAATCGGTAAAAATGTATATTCTATTGTATATACATGGATTTATTAAACGAATCAATACCTAAAGAAATAAACAAAATATATATTCCATTTAATGAGGTATATAAAGTTTATCAAGAAGATTTTGATGGTAACTTGAAACAAGTAATCGTTTTTAATGGTAAATCGGAAAATGTTCTCAATTTAAACGAATTATTTAGCGAAGTTGAGATTGCTGAATTCGAAAAATATAATATTGTGCCTAAATTTTCAAACCAACTATTACATAAAGATGATTCAATTAGCACAATCAAAATGAAATTGATTAATGAACTTGGCGTAAATGATTTTTGTTATGAAGAAATTTATTTGTATTCTAAAGTAAAAGGCGCTATTGATTTCTCGAAATTTTATCAAGATATTGTTTCTACTATCAAACCTACTTTTTCAAAAGAAATGTTCGGTCAATTAATATCTAATTTACAACTATCCGGAAATCTTGATGAGTTCTCGAATTTATTTGATGAAAATGAAACTAATATTGAGAACATTTCACATGAAGTTTTTCTATCAAAACTCAATACATTAATAAATAATAATTACGATATGAATAATTTTGAATATAATATTCCTTTGGGAAAGCGGTTTTCTACATTTAATAATATGTTATACTCAGTAAATCCATTCGATATTTTACCATTATCTAGTGATGAACCTATTTTTCAAGAAAATTCCAATAATACATTATTAACTTTTGATAATTCTGTTTTATTGAATTATGGTAATTTAGTTGATAAAAAAATATGTGTATGTTTCGCCGATGATGTTCTCGATTACGCCATTATTAATGGTATGTCAGAAGAATATATTATTCGAACTTACTTTCCATTTTTAAGTAAATTGAATATTTTATCAAGAGATGCTTTTTTAATGAATAAGCAAAGTAGAATAACCGAAACGAAAAAATTATTAACACCACAATTATTACGATTATATGATACGGTTGATACCTTTTATAATATTTATTATAATAAAACCGATTATCAATTACCATATATAGAAAAAGGTATTAACTCTTTTGAAATTATTCTACACCCCGAATATAAAACTATATTACCATTAGAAGTAATATTCAAACAATTACAAGCTACTCGACAAATACCCTTTATTAAATATAGTCCTGGTTTCCAAAAAGAAAATATTTATCGATTGTATTCTGAAAAAATGTCGCGTTCTAGTAAAAAAATCCCTTTTTTGAATAAAAATCAAATCATGTCGCTTTCTAGAGAAAGTTTTAAAAAGAAACAAATAACTATGTATGTTGAACATGAACATATGGGCGAATTAGTAACCTTTTTTATTGAACTATATTTGAATGGTAATATTATTATTCGTTCAAAAGATACTCCTATTCCATATAATAAAACTCAATTAGAACTATTATTTATGGAAACAGTAAATCCTATTTTAAATAATATTAATGAATTTTTGTTACAAACTGGATATAAATTGAATACTTTCAAAAATTTAAAACATAATGATGTTGAAATAATAGATATTAAGTATCTTTGTACTATTTGATTAAATAAAAAAATTAAATTTAATGAATATTTGAACTGCTTGACGTCTATTTTTGATATTATTGATATTTCTAATAAAAACAATGCCAGTAATGCTACTATGCGATTCAAACGGGTTGATAATTATGAAAAAATGGACGCTATATCTGCTATGATTAGTGAGAAATTCAAAAATCCGAATACCAATGAAAGGGAAATCGTACAATCGTTAATGTTAAATTATGAATTATCTGAATTAGACGCACTTAATAAAATAACCCAATTTTTGAATGACCATACACAAATTAATGGTCGTTATGTTAATAAATCAATTGATATTATTGATAATCCTGGATTTCCTATTAATTTCCGTATTCCTTCTCTAAAAAGTGAAATTTATATTGAAATTAACAAAATAAATGATATTGATTATATCGAAATCTTGTATTTATATTTGGATAGTTTTTTTCGTTTTACACAAAGTCCTGAAACGATTAATATTCCTATCAATGATATAAATGAAATATTCAATTTGAAAATCAAAAATGTGGCCGTTACACATGTAGCAAATGTTATCGTGCCTACTGTTTTTGCTGAGACTATTATTGATAAACCAGTCGAAGAAGAATTAATAGATGTTATAGAAGAACAAGACGAAGAAGAACAAAATGAATTTATTGATGGCGATGATGTTGGCGGCGATGTTGATGACGAGGACGAGGACGAGGACGACGATGAAGGTATTTTCTTTGAAGATAGTGATGAAGAAATAGATGAACAAAATGTTGAAACCGAAGACATTGCCAAAGACATTGCCAAAGACATTCCCAATGACGTTGATATAAATGAACCAATTGAAGATAATATTGTCATAAATGATAAATTAGAAAAGGTTGTTCAAAATGAACTACCAGAACCCAATAATGAAAAAGAAGCAGTCGATAGTATTGAATCCAAAGAATCATCATCACCAGAAGGTATATTTTTCGAAGATAGTGATGAATCGCCTGATTCAAAAAAATCTGTCGGTGGCGGTGCCAAAAGAAGACGTAATATAAAAGATGAAAAAAATATATTTTTACAAAAAATAAGAAAAATGGAACCTAAGTTTTTCATGGTAAATCAAGACGAGGAATATGATGGATATGCTCGTTTATGTCAAGCCAATTCTAGTAGACAACCTGTTGTTATAACTGACGAGGAAAAACAAAAAATAGATAGAGAACATCCAGGTTCATACAAAGATGGTATTGCTCTTAATTACGGTAGTGACCCTAATAAAAAAAATTGGTATATTTGTCCAAGATATTGGTGTATTCCCGAAAATACATCCCTTACTGACGAAGAAGTAAAAAATGGTGCTTGTGGTGGTAAAATTATTACAAGAGAAATGCGTGATGACCCTCCACCTGGACATTATATCTATGAATTTACGGACCCTGACCATATCGATAAAAATGATGGTAGTTATATTGACCATTATCCTGGTTTCTTAGATAAAAAAGCCCACCCAGAGAATGTTTGTATGCCTTGCTGTTTTAAAAAGAGCTGGGATGCTAAACAACAAGTTGACCGTCGTAAAGAATGTCTGGCCGCTGCAGATAAAGATACTATAGCTAATCAACCTGAAACCGAAATGGATTTCAAATCCTATATTGTTGGATTTGATAAATATCCTCTACAACAAACCAGATGGGGATTTCTTCCATTAGCCGTTGAACTCTTTCTTAAAACTGATAATTCTATCGCCCAATCAAAACAAAATCCAGCTATTATTAAACCCAATACACGAGTTTTATTAAGATATGGTGTAGAACAAAGCAGAAACCAATCATTTATTGGTAGCTTAGCTGATATATATGCTCTTAAACAAGAATATTATAAAAAAGGTTTGAATACGCCTACTATCGCCGAAATGCGTAATATATTAGCTGAAAGTATTAGTCTCGATATGTTTTTGAAATATCATAACGGTTCATTACCATCTGTATTTAAACCTAAAAAAATAGAAATACAGGAAGATACTATGAATAAATATTCTAATACTGAATTCTTCAAAAGTATCGATACGTCTAATGAATCACAAATGGATTTCTTAGAAGATACGATTGCCGCATTTGAGAACTTTTTGAATTTTTTACGTGACCCAGATTCATTGATTGACCATACTTATTTATGGGATATTGTTACAAGTGATAATTCGAAATTATTCCCAAAAGGTATTAATCTTGTTATTATTGAAATAATCGACTCTGATATTACCGATAATATACAAATATTATGTCCTACTAATTCATATTCTAATAAATTTTATGATAAAAACCGCGAAACATTGATTTTATTAAAACAAAATAAATACTATGAACCTATTTATGGTTTTGAAGATAAAAAATCAGAAAGACAAATTATTACTAAAAAAACATTTACTGAAAACACGAAATTTACAAATCTGAAATCTGTTCTACAAATGATTAATAATGTTTATAATAAAAGTTGTAAAGCATTACCTAGCATGCCAAATATATATAAATTCAAAAAAAATATTGGATTGAATGAATTATATAAATTACTAATTATGGATAAATTATTTGTAGAATCACAGGTTATGAACTATCAAAGTAAAATTATAGGTGTTATTGTAAATATTAACGAAGAAAATAAAAACGGATTTTTCATTCCTTGTTACCCATCATCATCTATGGATAATATCAAAACGATTTATATGGACGATATTAAATGGAACGAATATTATAAAACGAGAGATTTTTTAACATCTGTATCGAATAATTCTAATGGAAATATATTATCCAAACCTCGTGTCAAAGTGATTGAAGATAATTTGATTGTCGGTCTATTGACTGAAACGAATCAATTTGTACAAATTGACCCACCTATTCCAGATGACGTTCAAGACGCCATTCCATCTTTGAATAATACAAATTATTTAGTAGCCGATAAAACTATCTTTACTACCAAAAAAGATGATTCAGTACGCTCTAAAACTATACGTAAAATTACTTTAGAAACTCAATTCTATAGTGCGTTTAGAACAACCATTCGTATATTATTAAATGATTATTTAAACAGAGAAGTACGTGGTAAAATTGTAGATTTATTAGATAATCCAAGTTATTTATATAGAAATAAATTGAAAAAAATAGTTATCTTATTAAAATATTTAACTCGTAATTCAGTATTATTCGATAATTTTGATAAAATGCCAGAAGAACTTATCTATCAATTAACTGAAATTTCGAGTTGTATTTCGAATTGTAATAACAAAAAATATTGTTTGGCAAAAGAAAATGGTTCTTGTTTGATTATGATTCCACAGAAAAACTTGGTAAATGCTAGAGATAATTCTATTGAATATTTTGTACGAATTACGGATGAATTACTACGCTATAAACGCATTCGGTTGTTCATGTTAAACCCAAAACGTTTTTTGAATATTTCGAATATTGAATATAATATTGAATCAAATGAAATCATTATGTTACAATCGTTATTGAATAGTGATTATTTCGATGACCTAATTCCATTTGAAATGAATAACTATATCAATAATATAAATTATGATTTAGCAAACCCAATTATTAGTCAAAAATATTCAAATAATGTACCATTAGATACACAATATAACTTTACGCAATTAGAAAATAACGAATTTGAAAATTTTGAATCAGAATGTATAAAAGAAAAACATGATAGTATTACTAATAATAAATGGAAACGTATTATTCCATCGAATGCCAAAGAAATTGTTTTCGATAATACTCAAAAATGTAGTTTTATTATTATAAATTATATTTTACAAGAACGTTTGAAAACCAATGTTCCGATTGAAACAATTCGTAAAATTTTATGGAATTCTTACTCTGATATTTATGAAAAATATAAAACAAAAATTATCAAAATATTGAGCAAACAGGGTAAATCAACTATGATGAAGAGATTATCAACTAATCAAATTCAATTTCAAGACCTTATTATGTCTGAAGAATATTTCATTACAAATTTAGATTTATGGGCTATTTCTTCAAAATATAATCTTCCTATTTTATTGTTCTCATCTAAAAATTTGAAAAATCTTTCTATCAATAGTGATTGGTTGATATTAGGCGGAAATCCATCTGAAAATTATTATATTATACGTTGTCCTTTTGATATACAGTCTATTGATGGCATTCCGTCTTATAATTTGATAATGCCTACTTTTAAATTAAATGAATTAAAAGGTTTTGATGGAATGATTAATAATCCTGAATATATTCAAAATACACAAACCATTACTACATTTTTAGAACTTTATCGATAATAGTTTTACACAGCACCAATATCATATCGTATAAATACAAATCATAAATTCATACGATATCTATTATTGCGTTAGGAGGGAATCGAACCCCCAGCGAAACCTTGGAAGGGTTCCATGTTACCACTACACCACTAACGCTTAATTGGCTAGTACGCGAATATCAAAAGTCCGAATTACCTGAATCGAACAGGTGACAATTTGATATCTATATCAATATCTTTAGAAACCTCTACAGTCAAATGCTCTACCAACTGAGCTAAATCCGGTCCTGATATTCCATACTAACCATATTATATTAGTTCGTATTTTTTATATTGTTTTTCGAAAAATTGATTATTTTTTATTGATAGATACTATTGATTAATAGTCTTTTCAATATTTTACAAAATGGCATTATTTATTGTTTTAAGTTTGATTGTTTCATCTGTTATGTTTCTTACATTTAATAAATGTATGAATTCGAAAAGTAATGTATGTATGTTTTTATTCAATAAGTCTTTGAGAAATAGAAAAAATACTAATACTAATAAAAGAAATCGATTTATTGTTATGCCTGATATATATAATTTGGTCTCCTCTTTCGATAAATTACATAATGATTATAAAAACGTTTGTAACAATAATTATACATCAAAAACTATTCATTATATTACATATGATGACGGTTCTCAATATATAGGTGAATTATTTTACGGGTATAAACATGGTTGTGGTATTATGGATTATCCAAATGGTGATAAATATGAAGGGATATGGCAAAATGATAAAAAAAATGGGTTTGGAATTTTAATATCTTCTGAAAATGTCTTTATAAAAGGTATCGTTCTTAATGATTTTACTTTTGATGGTATAATAAATTATTCTGGGTTATTTCCAAAAAATGATAATCCGAATGTCCTTCAATATTTAGATTTATATTGTAATTATAATTATGGAAAAAATATGGATTGTTACGTTAAAGAAAATGAAAAATTATATTTTGTACCTAAAAATATTTATGCTGAAAAATAAACACTTTTATAAAAACCTCAATAAAAAATATTATAACCCATTTGGGATATTTTTTTATTTTTATATATTATACAAAATGGATAAAAAAGGGTATTATATTGTTAATGAAGGCGTGATCTTCAATATAAAGGTGGTTGGAAATGATTTTGATGAATTTGAGGAATTTGAGGAAGGTAACCTAGAGTTCATCCCAATAGAAGATGTGCGTAATAATAAATATACAGGTAGTTTATTACTTTATGTCGAAGAATTGGGTTTGAACAATTTAGACAAATATCTTATTGATGGAAAATTACCTGATTCTTTAATAATTATTAACTGTTCCAAAAATAATCTTAGTAAATTGCCTGATTTGCCTGCCGAATTAATACATTTAAATTGTTCTTATAATAAACTTACTGAATTGCCTGGATCTATTGAATATTGTTCTAACCTGCGGAGGTTAAGTTGTAATAATAATGAACTTGAAACATTAAGAATACCATTTCCTCTAGTAGAAAATTTTAATAATTGGAAAAGTCATGGCGATGAAGAAGGAGTATCTTTAACGTATTTAAATTGTAGTTTCAATAAACTTACTGAATTGCCGAATGATATTCCAACCAATGATGGAGAAATTATGAATAAATTGCCTAACTGTTTAGAAAATTTAATTTGTAATAACAATCTACTTACTTCTTTACCTGAATTATTACCTATGAATTTAAAACATTTAAATTGTAGTTTTAATACTCTTACGTCAATTCCTATATCTCCAGAAGGCACAATGAATCTATTATTTTTACATTGTAATAATAATGAAATTACACAACTTCCTGAATTGCCTAATAATATAAAATTATTGAATTGTAATAATAATGAAATTACACAACTTCCTGAATTGCCTAATAATATAAATTTATTAAATTGCTCAAATAACAAACTGACTACATTGCAAGAATTACCAAATAATTTAACAAAATTATATTGTCAAGGAAACGAATATGATGATGATAGTATGATTATTATAATTGATTTTTGTACAAAAGCTCTCAGAAATCCACGAAAATACAATCAAATAAATCCTACTATTGAAGAATTATTCAAATATTATACATCAATTAGAGAACTCAGAGGAAAAGTTTTTAGAGAACCTTTTACTGAAACAGAAGGTGCTTTTGCTCAAAAGTCTGGTAAAACAATTCAAAAAGGGAATGAGGCTCCTTTTAAACACGAACCAATACCAGAAGGTAGTATAATCGATATTCTTAAATATGCTAATTTGCCTACTCCTCCTCCTAGAAAAAATACTGGAGGTAAAAAAAATCGAAAATCAAACAAACGAAACACAAGTACAAAGAAAAATACAAAACGAATTACTAAGAGAAAAACACTAATCAAAAATAAATCTAAACGCAATAAAAAAAACTAGACGCAATAAAAAATATTATACCCCCATTTGGGATATAATATTTTTATGGAATATAATCATACAAATTTTTAAGTTTTTTATTTTTTATGTTTTAATGTTGGTTTAGAATCCTACATCATATCCATCATTACACTCGCCCATATCAACTGGTTTTATAGCAGATAGATTATTACGAATCTCGATATTTTTCTTTGAACACATATCACTAGCATCTTCTATATTACCAAATAGATTTTCGATTTCTTTACTAGATTCTGTTGTATTGACATCGACATCATCTTTGTTTTTTATTTGTTCCATATCTAATACTAATTGGAAAGCACCTGTGCCGAAAATACCTAATTGGCCCATCATGACATTCGCTGACACACCACGCATATGGTCAAAATCAGCATGTCTTGATGCTCCTAATAATACTTCTGTATGTACTTCAAATGTAGATTTTGAAATTGGTCCAATATCATCATTAAGAATTCCTGAACGGAATATAGGTACCATATTTTGGGTTGATGTCATTCTGTCTGTCAATAAACTTAGATGATGATAATTAATATATACATCACTAAATTCCATCACTTCTACAAATTCATTATAAAGTATTTGTCTAGCGGCTTCAATACCTAATACATCGAATATTTCTTTGATATCATTACTATATGTTCTTGACGTATCTATAAAATCCATTCCTAGAACTGACATCAAATTTGAACCGGTTGTATCTAATATCCATATGTCTTTACGATTGTATTTACCATCATCTTTTATTACATAGTTTTGTAATTTTCTTGGAATAACGTTTCTGATTCCTTGAACTCCTCGTAATACTATATTATTCAATAGTATTTCTTGGAAATTACGTAACAAATAAATCTCATCGGATTGGTCTAATGTATCTGGAATACCTTTTTGTTTTTTATTTTTATTCAATAAATTACTGTTCAAACGAATACGGAATACTAAATTATTTGAATTATAATCTGAATATACACAAGTTATGTCATTACCATAACTATTTGTAATAGCAAAATGAATATCATCCATTGTTATATTCTTATCTAATAATAATTCAGCATCTACTTCTAAACGAATAATCCATTTCGACTTCTGTAATGTCGATTCTTGATTATTTTCAATACACTCTTTTACCATATTTTCAAATTCATAATACTGTTCCATTAGTAATCTGTCATCATTTATTGTAGTTGTATTATCATTTGGGTCAAAACATATCTGTACTGATTTGATTACATCTACCAACTTTGTATGTTCTAACATATTAGCATATTGTACTGCTCTATCTTGTACTAATTCGTCTAATGGTTTTAAATGTACAGTCAAAGATGGATTCTTTGGATTTTTGGTAAGACGTAGAATTTCCTCAATTCTTGGCACACCACGTGTCACGTTGGATTTTGATGCGACCCCCGCAAGGTGAAATGTATCTTCGATGCATAAACCATTCATGCAGTCGAAATTTCTTGTATCTTCTACAGTTAAGTCATACGCATAATTTGTTGTATTAGATACTTCTTCGATAGAAACTATTCTATCAAATTCAATATCGGGAAATCTGTTATCACGTGATTCCATCACAACTTCACCATTTATAATATTTGGTACATTTATTTCTTGATAACTATATTTCTTATTGTTCAATTGTTCTACCAATATTATCTTTTCATTCAATGGTATATTCATTTCATTTATTTTTGCTATATCAATCGTTTTATTCGATACTGGCAGATAATCACCTACTTTTAACTCTGAACCATTTACACCTTGTATTTTACCATCGATTAATTGTAAGAATGATTTTGCCTTTGTAGCAATAACTTCACGACATCCTTCAGTTGTTATTTTCAACATAGTATTTGTTCCATCTTTATTTATCACTGGATGTTTTGTAACAGCTTCAATTCGACGCCATACTGTCTCACCTGCCTCATTCGCACTTGGAACTTCATAATATTCTGTTAATTCAGCATAAGTTGTATCTTTGTCTTCCATATAATCGATTTTATTTGAGGTTTCGATTCCCCATTTTGTAAAATCACCAATTTGTACGCATTTGATTTCTTTCTTTGAATTTCTCACTAAAATCTCAGTCTCATATGTAACCGAGTTAAGTGTCAGCTGTGTAGTTGGTTCACCTATACTTTGACCAGCGATTACACCTACCATTTCTCCTGGATGAACTATTGCTTGTTTATATTTCAACACTATATTTTCTAACAACACTATCAATGCTTTACGATGAAATCTTTTATTAACCAATAAATCCTTTGGTGTCAAATAAAAGTAATATAATATTTCAAATAATGATTTTGGTTTTACATATTTAATTCTATTTAGTTTTTTGAAATATTCTTCGATTAAATCAAATGCTTCTAGTGGAGAAATATCAACTATTGAATTTGAATTTAATGTGAGTTGACCTTGAATATTCGCAATAATGTTTTGGAAAGCAACTGGTAATTTTACCGAATTTTCATTTTTATTATGGAATACGGATTCAACTATATTTTGTCTTGCTTCTAACATTTTATCAATATATTTTTGACATCTTTCTTTTGTTTCACCACTTTGCTTCTTAATACGAGTAAGTGTTCCTTTTGTATAAACATTTATTGTTTCTGTTTTTTGATCATTTACTCCAATAATATCATAATGTAAATAAATATCTTCAGTACTCATACCAACTAATGGCATTATCTGATTTTCGATTTTTGTGGAATCAAAACCATCATCTCCATAAGCAAACTGTATG
>Ga0114968_10003890_pt1 | contig 11183 bp, 10 predicted proteins | sample M_130807_EF_Meta_FD_87020 | JGI IMG/M metagenome (GOLD analysis project Ga0114968, IMG submission 87020) | Freshwater microbial communities from Lake Montjoie, Canada to study carbon cycling - M_130807_EF_MetaG | ecosystem: Environmental > Aquatic > Freshwater > Lake | place: Lake Montjoie... | reverse complement strand
GCGTAGCCCGATGCCCATTCAAAATTGTCCATCAGGCTCCAGACCATGTAGCCGCCCATATTGACGCCCTGCGCCATGGCGGCATGAACGGCCGCGATATGGGTTTGCAGGTAGTGCTGCCGATCAGCGTCGTGGATGCGGCCTTGCGTCAGCGGATCTTTGAACGCTCCCCCGTTTTCGGTGATCAACATGGTGGGTACCGGGTAGTCGCGGTGCAGGCGCAGCAGCAACTCGGTCAGGCCCTGGGGATAGATTTCCCACGCCATGTCCGTCAGTGGCAGGCCGCTGCTGTGCACGTCCCATTGACCCTCGGCCCGCACTACCGAGCGTGAGTAGTAGTTAATACCCAAAAAGTCCATGGGCGTGGCGATGATGTCCAGGTCGCCCGCCTGTACCGGCGGCGCGTCCTTGCCCAAATGCTCCATCACGTCCTGCGGATAGCTGGCGCGAAACATGGGATCCATGTACAGGCGCAGCAAGAGGCCATCCTCTAAGTGCGCCTTGGCCTTGTCTTGGGCACTGTCAGTCGCTGCTTGCACCGGTGCAAGATTGAGCACGATACCTAGCTTGGCGGTGCAGCCTTGGGCACGCAGGGCACGCAGGGCCATGCCGTGGCTGAGCATCAGGTGGTGCGCCACGCGCATGGCGATGCCCCGGTCTTTCATGCCAGGCGCAAAAATGCCGCTTTCATGGCCGAGTATGGACATCACCCAGGGTTCGTTATGGGTCGCAATAGAAGCCACCCGGTCACCTAAGCGCCGGTGCATGGCCAAGGCGTAGTCGACAAAACGCTGGCAGGTATCACGCGCTGCCCAGCCACCTTGGTCCTGCAAAGCCTGCGGCAGGTCCCAGTGGTTGAGCGTCAAATAGGGCGCCACGCCGCGTGCCAGCAAACCATCGACCAGGCGCTCATAAAAATCCAGCCCCTTGCTGTTAAAGGCGCCTGATCCGAGCGCTTGCACCCGAGGCCAGGAGGCCGAGAATCGATAGGCGTTAACGCCCAGGCTGGCGATCATGTCCAAGTCTTGTTCTAGCAAACGGTAGTGCGCACAGGCTTCTTTGCCGTCGCTTTTGTCCGCGATGGTGCCTTCCTTAGCGCAAAAAGTGTCCCAGATAGAGGGGCCTTTGCCGTCCGCGTCATGGGCGCCTTCGATCTGGAATGCGCTGGTGGCAACGCCCCAGACGAAATCGGAAGGAAAGCTGGCTTTGAGGTCTGCGTCTGAACGTAAATGCATGCTGGTAATTAATTAGGTGAAATGTCAAAGGGTTACAGGCGCGGCCTACTTCACCGCGCCTGCAGTGAGGCCATCGATCAGGCGACGGGAGGAAATCGCAAACAAAACCAAGAGCGGCAACGTGGCAATCGCCGAGCCTGCCATCACCGCACCCCACTCGGTGTTGACGGGGCTTTGCATGCTGCGCAGCGCCAACGGCAAGGTGTACATCTCGGGCGAGCGCATCACAATCAGCGGGCCGATGAAGTTGTTCCACGAGGCGATAAAGGTGATCAAACCTAGTGTGCCCAGGGCCGGCTTGAGCAGGGGCAAAACAATGCGCCAGTAAATTCCCCATTCGCCGCAGCCATCCATGCGCGCCGCTTCCACCAGGTCGCGTGGAATGGCGCTGCTGACAAACTGGCGCATCATGAAAATGCCAAACGCACTGGCCGCACCGGGGATGTAGAGCGCGCGGGGTTGGTCAATCCAGCCAAAGGCGTCCATGATCATGAAGCTGGGAATCATGCCCAGGAAGGACGGCAGCAGCATGGTGCCCATGACCAAGGTAAACAAGGGCTGCTTGCCACGGAATTCGTACATGGCAAAGGCATAGCCGCCCATGGAGCAAAACAGCAAGGTCAGCGCGGTGGAAGCCAGCGCGACATACAAACTCCAGCCCAGGCTGCGCCAAAAGGCGATCTTGGTGGTCAAAATGTCCAGGTTGCTTAAAAAACTGTTGCCAAAGAACAGCGGTGGCGGCAGGTTGAAGATTTCGGTGCGTGAATGGCTGGCAAAAACGAACATGAAATAAAAGGGCAGCAGCATCACCAGCGCGCCCACGCCGACCAAGGCATAGGCGGCGCGGGGGGCGAGCAGGTCGGTGCGCATGGTCATGGGCCTTAGGCGGCAGGGCCGCGCGGCTTGAAGGCGCGGTTGGTCAGCCAGGTGAGCACGGCCACAAACACAAACAACAGCCAGGACAGGGCGCTGGCGCCACCAAAGTCGTTGAACTCAAAGGCCGTGCGGTACATATACATGGCGGTGGTCATGCCGGTCTGGTCGGTACCGCCACGCCCGCCAGTCAGAATGAAGGGCTCTTCAAACAACTGCAGGCCACCAATCATGCTGAGCGTGACGCCAAAGTAAATCATCGGCTGCAAGCTGGGCAGGGTGATGTGCCAAAACTGCTGCCAGCGTCCGGCCCCGTCCATCGTGGCGGCCTCGTAAATGTCGCCGGGAATGGTTTGCAAAGCCGCCAGGTAAAGCACCGTGTTAAAGCCCACATAACGCCAGAACACCACCAGCGCGATCGCAGGTTTGATGTTCTCGGCCCGGCCCAACCAGTCGGTGGGCTCCGCTGGCGTGAGCGAGGCCAAACCAGGCACCCCGTGCAAGGCCTGCAAACTCAGATTGATCAGCCCGTAGTCGGTGGAAAACAGCGTGCTAAACATCATGGCAATGGCCACGGTGCTGGTGATGTAGGGCAAAAAATAAGCGCCAATCACGCTGTTGCGGCTGCGCTTGAACGAGGTGTGGATGAAGTAGGCCAGCGGAATAGCCACCACATGCTGCGGCACGCCCGAGGCTACGGCCAGCCATGCGGTGTTTTTGAGCGACTTCCAAAACCATTCGTCGGTCAATGCAAACGCAAAATTATCCAGGCCCACAAACTTCATGGCTGACACGCCGGCCGTGGGCTCCCAGCTCTGAAACGCCAGGTAAAAAGAGAAAGCCAGCGGAAACAAGCCAAAGACCACGAACAGCAGCACAAACGGACTGAGCAGCACGTAAGGCGCCGCTGCGGGCGAGAGGCGGGGCAGGAATCCGACGCGCATGAGCAAGCTATGGGCTGGGGCCAACTTAGCGCTTGGCGCGGCGTTCGATCAAGGCTTTGGCGTCCGCCAGGGCGGTGCGCACGTCTTTGCCTTGGTCGAGCACTTTGTCCAGCTCAGTATTGATGATTTCATCAGCGATAGGATCGAGCTTGTCCACCTCTACGGCGGTGATCTTGCGCGCCGCATCGCGCCACAATAAGCGCGCTTTCTGCCCGCCCAGGAAGTCGATGGGCTGCTCGAAAAATGCATTGTTATGCACCTCCAGAAGGGCCGGAAAGGCGTCCTGCGCTTTGAAAGCGGCCAGTTGCAGCTCGGGCGTGAGCGTCATCATCTGAATGAACTCGGCGGCCAAGGCTTTGTTTTTGGCGCCTTTGGGGATGCTGTAAAAACTGCCACCCCATGAACCATAGGCTTTCTCGGGCAGCTGGGCGGCGCGCCATTGGCCTTTGGTGTCGGGGGCCAGCCAGGTACTCAAGTGGCCGGCCAGCCAAGCGCCGGACATCTGGGTGGCGATCGTGCCACGCTTGAATCCCTCGGACCATTCGTTGGACCAGGAGGCGATCTTGCCGTCGAGCTTTTGCTCACGTACTTTTTTGGCCAGATCAAAGGCACGCACAAAGCGGGGGGTGTCTACCAAGACTTTGCCGTTTTTGTCCAGATATAAGCCCTCACCGGGCTTGATGTCTGCGCGAATCATGATGTCTTTGATGTCACGCGCGTGGGCCATCAGGTAGGCGCCGGTAGCGGCCTTGATTTTGATCCCCGACGCCACATAACTGTCCCAAGACAGGGTCAGGTCTGCCTCGGTCAGGCCGGCTTTTTTGAGCACGTCGGTGCGGTAGAGCAAAGTGCCCGGCCCAATGTCCGTGGGCATGGCAACCAGTTTGCCGGCACTGGTGGTCCCCTGGCGGTAGGCAAAAGACACGATGCGCGCCTGCTGCGATTGCAGGTTGTAGGGCGCAGCGCCCAAGTCTTCCAGGCCCCCGCCCTCGGCAAATCGGCCCACATAGCCGTATTCAAGCACCATGACGTCGGGCAAACTGGAGGCGGTGGACAGCGCGGTAGTCATGGCCGTATGGTGGTCGGCAAAGGCCCTGCTGGTTATTTTGACTTCCACCTCGGGATGCTTTTTCTTGAAGGCGGGGATGGCGGCCTTGGCGATTTCGTCCACTGCCGGGTAAGCGGAAATGGCCAAGACGGTTTGCGCCTGCGCCCAGGAAGCGGTGCCCGCCAAACTCACCAAGCTCAGCAAGGCTGCATGAAGCAGTGCGTGCGATTGCAAAGTAGCCATGAAAGTCCTCCTTGGAGAATGCTGCTCACGCAGTACGAAGGCGCCTTGAAAGCGCTTTCAACAATTGTACGGAGCGACGGGCCGACGAAAACTAAGGGAAATCCCTAGTTCAAGGGTCTGTTGGGGCGCGGCGCCTGGCTGGACTCGCGAATCAGCAGTTGGGGCGCAGGCAGTACCGCGTCGGGCACGGTACCGGCGATCAGCTGCAAAACCGAGGCAGCGGCCATGCGCCCGAGTTCATAGGCCGGCTGCTGAATGGTACTTAGGGGTGGCGTGGCATACATCGAGGTGGGCAGATCGTCAAAACCCACCAAAGACACGTCATCGGGCACTTTCAGACCATGGCGAAACAGGCTGAGCGCGGCGCCAGCGGCCATCTGATCGTTGGCGGCAAAAATGGCGGTGAAAGCTTGCCCTTCGTCTAACAAGCGGTCTACGGCTTGCTGACCGCTGATTTCGTAATAGCGCCCCGGCACCACCAAAGCAGGGTCAAACGGGACGCCGGCACCCTCAAGGGCGGCGCGATAGCCGCGCATGCGTTCGGCCGCGTCGGGGTGCTCCTGGTCGCCCGCAATAAAAGCGATACGGGTATGGCCCAAGTCCAGCAAGTGGCGCGTGGCCATAAAGCCGCCAGTGTAGTTGTCAAAATTGAGCGCGAAAAGGCCCGGCGCTTGCAGGCTGCGGCCAGACACCACCACCGGCAAGCTCTTGGCGCACTCCTGCAGCACGCTGTCTGACAGGCGCGGCAAGAGCACCACGATGCCATCAACCCGGCGTGAGCGCAATACGTCCAGGCAACGCGCCTCGGCCTCCGGATCCCAATGGGCGCTCATAAACATCGGGCTGTAGCCGGCGGGATCCAACGCGTCCTCGATGCCGCGCAAGGCGGCTCCGTAAAACGGGCTGTCGATGGCCTGCGTCACCACGCCAATGCTAAATGTCTTGCCGCCGGCCAGGCCGCGGGCCAAGGGGTTGGGCACGAAACCCAGCGTGGTGGTTGCCTCCAGAACCGCTGCCCGCTTGGCTTCGCTGACCACCGCCGTGCCGTTCAGAATACGCGAGACCGTGCTTGGCGAGACACCCGCGCGACGCGCAACCATGCCCAGCGTGACGGTGATGCGCTCGGGGTCGGCAAGCGGCTCGGGACGGGAAGGCGTGGGCTTTTTCATGCGTAGCGGGTGATACGGGGCCGGTTCAAGCGGTTTTGGATTGATTTTGAAAGCGCATTCAATCTTATACGCATTGGGTCGGCACCCCTGAGAGGGATAATCCGCGCATGGCTCCCTCTTCCCCTCCCACCTGGTGGCTGCGTAGCAGCACATTTGTTGTCGCCGCGCTGGCAGGTGCCAGCGCCGTGTGGTGGGTTTTGCAACTGCGCGGTGGCACAGCCCAGGTGCCGGCAGTGCCGCCTTTTGTGGCCGCCCAGGCCGACCCGGCGGCGCTCCTGGCGATCCTGGGCGCCCATGAAAACGCCGGTCCCGCTGCCGCGCCGGGTAACGTGGCCATCGACCTGATCGGCGTTGTTACCGGCCCTGCTGGCAAAGGCTATGCCTTGTTGTCGGTGGCAGGCGCTCCTGCCAAGGCCTTTGGCCTTGGGGCAACCGTGGCGCCAGGCCTGGTTTTGCAGTCGCTGATGCCGCGCGGCGCGGCGCTGGGGCCCGCCGGCGGTAGCGCGTCCGTTGAGTTAAGCCTGCCTGCGTTGGCAAAGCCTTGACCCTAAGGCCTGCCGCCCAGTGCGCTTTTAGCGGGCGTGGGTGTTTGCAGCCCTAAGCCCTTGAGGTAAGCTTAGCCCCTTAGGGGCCTACTTCCCCCAGACAGGAGCAACTTCATGCAAATAGGCGTACCCGCCGAAACCGTCTCGGGCGAGACCCGGGTTGCGGCGACCCCTGAAACCGTCAAAAAGCTGGTCGCCCAAGGCCATACCGTCAAAGTTCAAAGCCAGGCCGGCCTGGCAGCGAGCGTGACCGACGATGCCTACGTAGCCGCAGGCGCTGAAATCACCGATGCTGCAGGTGCATTGGGTACCGAGCTGGTGCTCAAGGTGCGCGCACCGTCAGCCGCCGAGTTGTCGCATATGAAATCTGGCAGCGCGCTCGTCGGCATGCTCAACCCCTTTGATGCCGAAGGCCTGCAGCGCATCGCCGCCGCCGGCTTGACCAGTTTTGCCCTGGAGGCCGCCCCGCGCACCACGCGGGCGCAGAGCATGGACGTGTTGTCCTCGCAGGCCAATATCGCCGGTTACAAAGCCGTGATGATGGCGGCGGATAAATACCAACGCTTTTTTCCCATGCTGATGACGGCGGCCGGTACGGTCAAGGCCGCGCGTGTCGTTATTTTGGGCGTGGGTGTGGCCGGTTTGCAGGCGATTGCCACGGCCAAGCGTTTAGGCGCTGTCATTGAAGCCTCGGACGTGCGCCCCAGCGTGAAAGAGCAGGTCGAATCGCTCGGTGCCAAGTTCATCGACGTGCCTTATGAAACTGCTGAAGAAAAAGAAGCTGCCGAAGGCGTGGGCGGTTATGCGCGGCCCATGCCAGCGAGCTGGCTGGATCGCCAGAAGGTGGAAGTGGCCAAGCGCGTGGCGCAGGCCGACGCGGTGATTTCTACCGCCTTGATCCCCGGTCGTGCAGCGCCCGTGTTGATCACCGAGGACATGGTCAAAAGCATGAAGCCCGGTTCGGTCATCATCGACTTGGCCGCTGGCAAAGGCACCGATGGCGTGGGCGGCAATTGCCCCTTGAGCGAAGCCGACCGCACCGTGGTCAAACACGGTGTCACGCTGGTGGGTGAAACCAATTTGCCTGCGCTGGTGGCCGCAGACGCGTCTGCGCTGTATGCACGCAATGTGCTGGATTTTTTGAAACTGGTGCTGCCCAAGGACAAGGGCTTTACCGTTGACATGGAAGACGACATCGTGGCGGCCTGCCTGATGACTCAGGGCGGCGACGTCAAAAGGAAATAACCATGGACCACACCATCACCAACCTCATTATTTTTGTACTGGCGATTTACGTCGGCTACCACGTGGTCTGGAACGTCACACCCGCTTTGCACACGCCTTTGATGGCGGTGACCAATGCGGTCTCGGCCATCATCATCGTCGGCGCCATGCTGGCGGCAGCCCTCACCGTCACGCCGCTGGGTAAAACCATGGGCGTGCTGGCCGTGGCATTGGCCGCGGTGAATGTGTTCGGCGGCTTTTTAGTCACGCGTCGAATGCTGGAAATGTTCAAGAAAAAAGCCCCCAAGACAGGAGCTGAAAAATGAGCATGGACCTCGTCGTATTGTTGTATTTGGTCGCCAGCATCTTTTTTATTCAGGCGCTCAAGGGGCTGTCGCACCCGACCACCTCGATTCGCGGCAATCTGTTTGGCATGAGCGGCATGGCAATTGCTGTGATAACCACCGCCGCGCTGATTGTCAATTTGGCCGGTCATGCCGACGGCCTCGGCTGGGTCTTGCTCGGCTTGGTGATTGGCGGCGGCGCTGGGGCCATCATGGCGCAGCGGGTCGAGATGACCAAAATGCCCGAACTGGTGGCCTTTATGCACAGCATGATCGGCTTGGCCGCTGTGTTCATCGCCATCGCGGCGGTGGTCGAACCTGCGGCTTTCGCTATCGTGGCACAAGGTTTGGGCACGCTGGACATACCTAAGGGCAACCGCTTGGAACTGTTCCTGGGTGCTGCCATCGGTGCTATTACCTTCAGCGGTTCGGTGATCGCATTCGGCAAACTCTCCGGCAAGTACAAATTCCGTTTGTTTCAAGGTGCGCCGGTGGTGTTTGCCGGACAGCACATGCTGAACCTGGCCATCGGCCTGGCAACGGTCGGTTTAGGCGTGTACTTCATGTTCACTGGCAACTGGGATGCATTCCTCATCATGCTGGCGCTGTCTTTTGTGCTGGGCGTGCTCATCATCATCCCGATCGGCGGCGCCGACATGCCGGTGGTGGTGTCCATGCTCAACAGCTATTCGGGCTGGGCGGCAGCCGGTATCGGTTTTTCGCTGAACAACAGCATGCTGATCATTGCCGGTTCGCTGGTGGGTTCGTCGGGCGCCATCTTGTCCTACATCATGTGCAAGGCGATGAACCGCTCGTTCTTCAATGTGATTTTGGGTGGCTTCGGCGGTGAGGCTGGCGCTGCGGCGACCGGCAGCACCGAGCAGCGCCCGGTGAAAAGCGGCAGCGCCGACGATGCAGCCTTTATCTTAGGCAATGCCGAAACCGTGGTCATCGTGCCCGGCTACGGTTTGGCCGTGGCGCGTGCCCAACATGCCGTGAAAGAGTTGGCTGAAAAGCTGGCGCACAAAGGCATCACCGTGAAATACGCGATTCACCCGGTGGCCGGGCGCATGCCTGGACATATGAACGTGTTGCTGGCCGAGGCCGAAGTGCCCTATGACCAGGTGTTCGAGATGGAAGACATCAACGGCGAGTTCGGCCAAGTGGATGTGGCCATCATTTTGGGCGCTAATGACGTGGTCAACCCTGCTGCGATGATCAAGGGCAGCGCTATCTACGGGATGCCGATTTTGGAAGCCTACAAAGCCAAAACCATCATCGTCAACAAGCGCTCCATGGCCGCGGGCTATGCAGGACTGGACAACGAACTCTTTTACATGGACAAAACCATGATGGTGTTTGGCGACGCGAAGAAGGTGGTTGAGGATATGGTGAAGGCGATAGAGTAATCGAAGCTTTTCCTTGATCTGCAAGCGTAACTGTTCCGGGCCGTTGTACTTTTGGTGAGGTTTGTCCCAATCCTGTCCCTTCAAAGGATTGGAAATGGCAATTTTTCGGTTTCGTGGCAACCGCTGGCAAGCACGGGTTCGTCGCATCGGTCACCCTGACCTGACAAAGAGTTTTAACCACCGCAGCGACGCTGAGCGGTGGGCGCGATCAGCGGAAACTGATATGGATCGGGGCGCATTCCTTGACCAGAGTCAAGCCATGCGGTTAACTGTTCGCGACCTGCTGGCAAGGTACGTGGCAGAGGTCGTGATTACCAGACCTCATGCAAAGTTGCACACCTTTCGGTTTGAGGCGATGGCAAAGCGGCCCATTGGCAAGCTGAACCTCTTTGCACTCACACCCAGTGCAATAGCCAGCTACCGTGACCAACGCCTGCGGGAGGTGACCGCTGGTTCTGTAATCAGGGAGTTAGCCTGTATCTCCGCCATCGTGAACCATGCACGTAAGGAATGGGGCATTTCCATCGTAAACCCAGTACCGTTGATCCGCAAACCACCTCAGCCCAAAGGCAGAGACCGATAGCTATCCCCGGATGAGTTGGCCCGCCTGATGCGAGCTTTGGAACCCACTGGCAGGCGCAGCGTATGGATGCAGCCTCTGGTCATGCTGGCCCTTGAGACAGCCATGCGGCGTGGAGAACTATTAGCTCTGCGCTGGTCGGACATTGACCCGTCAGCTCGGACTGCCACACTCTGGGATACAAAAATGGCGATAAGCGGGTTGTGCCACTGTCCAATCGGGCTATTTTGGTGCTGCAATCCATGCCTAGAAACATTGGCGGGGTGGTCTTCCCGATCAACGGATTTACCGTGTCTGCCGCCTTTGACAGAGCCTTGGAGCGGGCTGAGATCACGGATTTTCATTTTCATGACCTGCGACATATGGCAGTTACAGAACTTACAAAGAAGCTGCCCAATGTGATTGAGCTTGCTGCCGTGTCGGGTCACCGCAGCCTGAAGATGCTGCAACGCGATTACCACCCAAAAGCCACGGATCTTGCTTTAAAGCTTGGGTAGCACTGAGATAACAAGCCAGCGCAGATGGCTTCGTTGCCAAATACTCTGGATTTTTCTCCTTTGCCCAGTAAATTAACAGCATATCTAGTCATTTCAGCCAATACTTTCTTCACCATATGGTCGTATTGGTCTTAGGTGACAGTAACACCAGTGAGTGACAAGGCTTATTGTCTAGGAGATGCATTTCAAGCTTGGCTGTTGCGCCAGCTTTGAACAAAACCATTGTGCAATGATTCACTGTGCATTTTGTACAACTCCAAATTGTCCACCTCGCCGTTGGGTTTGAACGGCAATAAGAATCCGGATCGGTAATCCTCAAGGGGTTTAAGCTTTGACGGTTTGCCAATGATTGCTCGGAAAGCATCATCCATCGCTTTGCGTAATTCATTAGCTTGATGTCTTGGAACAATAAAGCTGTCATGTACCGGAATGCCCTGCTCAAGAAGCAGCATCATTACATGCTCTGCGATGCGTGAATCCAAATACTGGAATTCCAGACCGATGCCCGACTTAGCGACTCTTTTGAGTAAAGGATGCTTTTTTAGCAGGGTTGCTTTAATCCCCCTGATAGTCAGGCCACATTTTTTTGCTTGAACACGTTTTTCCTTCAACTCAATTCGGTTTCCCTCATTATTCAGTATGGCGTTAAAGACGGTCTTGAATAACCGCCTACGAGTCTTGTACGGCTCCACATCTTTGGAGTACGGGACGTTCGGATCGCGCCAACCATCATCGTACTGGTCGCCCGGTGGCGGTGTCGCCCCATAACGTTCATACAGAAATCTTGGATGTAACTAACTGTAATCAATCTCGCCAGTGGTAAGTCCGTTGATGGTCAGGTAGGGGCGATAAATATCATTATCTGAGTTCTTTAGAGATTGCCACCAGCCACCATAAAAACGACCGCCCTTTGTCATATCGCCACGGGAAAATACTCTATATAAAGCGGCAGTAGCTTCCCAACGTTTTTCAGAGGAGAGAGAGCTGCTGAGGCTCGAATTCTGAATTCTTGTCGGGGTCGGTTGGTGTAAGTAGTTGATTTATTGGGATTGTTTCAAACATGGCCAAGCTC
>Ga0114968_10003889_pt1 | contig 11184 bp, 10 predicted proteins | sample M_130807_EF_Meta_FD_87020 | JGI IMG/M metagenome (GOLD analysis project Ga0114968, IMG submission 87020) | Freshwater microbial communities from Lake Montjoie, Canada to study carbon cycling - M_130807_EF_MetaG | ecosystem: Environmental > Aquatic > Freshwater > Lake | place: Lake Montjoie... | reverse complement strand
CAGAAGGCAGGTTAGTCGCTGTTGATTGCTCGCTAGGAGCCTCATCTTTTTAGCACCTTACTGCGTTAGCAGGTTGCTGTGGCGACTAAGCCATCTCTTGATGTAATTAAACTTTACATTAAAAATTTACCATAATCAATCGGTTTTTTTGCGAGACATTAATTCTTCCTGTTCTTTTAAGTACATGTGATCGTCAAGCTTTTCAATGACCTTAAGGTAGGCTAGTTCCTTAACTCTTTTTTTGGCATACTCGTAAGGCTGAACATACACTCTTGGCTCGCCATCGATTATTGGCACTTCACCATAAAGAGAAAATTGATCGTAAGCCTCTTTAGGAGTTTTTCCGTCATTTAGCGATGCCATCAATTGTTTGTCAATTGTTGACTTAAGGCAGGCTATAGCTTCCTCTGCCGTATCGAATTCATTAACCGGCAATAGTGAACCAAGATCTGGCGGAGTGAAATTAGCTTCGTGTGTTAGAACGCTATATTGCTTCTTCATATTCAAATCTTATACCAGTTATCATCTTGTAAAGCGTATACAGCATCAGTAAAGGCCTTAATCTTTTCAGTGCTTAAGCTAAAGGCATATTCAACCTGATCTAAAAATCTTAGTTGTTTTTCCATATTGGACGAATAGTGCCAGCCATCTAATATGAGAGGGGTTAAAGGGGTGCCGGGTTTATTTACGTCAATAATTTTGGATAAGACAATCCAGTCCTTAGGCTCTGGACAAATACGGCCTTCGGATGTGATGTGAGAAATAAACTTCTCTTTAGCATTCATTAAATATCCTCGATAGAAAGGATGTTATCAAGATTGCCTTTAAAAATATCAAACCCATTTTCACAATCAACGCTAATAGTTTTATTCTTAAAGAGCCAGGTATCTTGTGTCATTTCACCTTCAATAGAGAATCCCTGGCCAATAAGCTCTAAAGACTCGCCATTTTTAATTCTTTCAAAATCACTAGCTAGCAACTCTAGCGAATGTATGTCGTAGCCGTAATTTATAGTAATTCGAATTTTAGGATATTGGCTACGCATCTAACTAGACCCTCCTTTGGTTTTCCAATACTTTAAAACTTCAGTATCAGTAAGATCGTCGATGCAATCAACTGGAACGAGACCAGCTTTTTTGAGATCCCTTAAAAAATCTTCATGTGTTTTGTAAACTCCCCACCAGGATGTTTCTGGACCGTCGTCACCTTGTGGCGCTATAGTGCAAGAGATAACAGCAGTCTTTCCATCACCACGCTGAATGTCGAAGCTACAAATGCTTGGGATCTCCCAGCCGTCTCCATTTTCAATGGCCTGCTTTATTAGCATACGAACATGTCCAATACGCATGCTATCCGTGATTATTTGCTCATCTTCAAGCCAGCCTGCGATATATTCTTCGTCATTAAAAGCGTAGTCAGCTAACCGAGGAATATTAACTACCATCGTTTCATTTTCTATTACACCTAAGAGCGCATCCCAACCTTCAGTCTCAAGCCATTGATGAATTAACTCAAGACTTTTAGGTGGCTCTAAGCCTTTGTGAGTATTTTCAATTACTGCGTCGCGAGCTTCATACAACTCTTTAGGGAGCTGGGGAACAAGAGTCATAAATCACCTATGCTAAAAATGTAACTGAAAACATTAACCAATGAGATGCTGATAAGAATTAGATGAACAATTTATTAAATATCAATAATTACTTAATGCTTTTGTAAGTTCATCTTTGACTCGCTTGCGTAGACTTGTTGGCGCTAGAACCTCAACGCCCGATCCATACTTCAAAATATCCATTACTAATTCTGGGTCTTGGTTGTAATCAAATTCTAGAAGGTAGCTGCCTTCTTTATCGAAAGTGCCAACCTGTTGGCCATGCCAAGTCTCGGCACTTACCCATCTAGCCTTTTCGGGCGAGAACTTTAACTTAGCACGTTGATTAGCTTTTCCAGAGAAAATTCCATAGCTTTCTGCAAAGTGTTCGTGTAATTGTTTTTCTGAAATTTCATCTGCCTTTGCATTGGTAATGATTGCCTTACAAATACAGTCTACTGCAAAGCTGCGCAAATCATTCCGTAGGTGACAGAAGGCATCTAGATACCAGTTATCTCTATAAAAGATTAATCGTTGTGGGGAAATTTCACGCTCAGTAGTTTCATCTTTACCACGAGCATAGTAAGTGATATGAAGTCTCTTGCGAGTCAGAAGGGCATTACCAACTTCTTCAAAATTTTCGATAGAGCCTTTACGCGCTGACATTCCAAATACCTTTAATCTCTTACGCAGTTCTTTTGTAGGGGTATTACTTTGGCCTAAGATGCCATCGATAATCGAGGTTAATGGGGCGATGTGCGGCTCTATAAGTCCGCCTTTATCTAAGCCTGATAGAAGGTGTTGCATCAGTACAAGGGCAGTCGCTTCCTTTTCCGAGAACCATAAGCCTGGTAGCTCAATCTTTTCACCAGCATTAGGTTTGTCAAAGCGATAACCACCTTCGGCACGATCAAACACGATGGAGGCATTCATCCTATCTCTTAGGTACTCTAAGTCACGCTTAAAGGTGGCCTTTGAGATTTCTAGTTCTTCTAGGAAGTCTTCAATCGGCACGCATTTCCGTGCCTGGATCATGTATTTGATGCGGTGAAGGCGTTCTAGGTCACTCATAGCGCAATCCCTAAAATAAACAAAGTTTTTAACTATAGGCGATAACTAGCTCATTGTGTGAGCTTATAGTTAATTAATCTAAATTTATCTTTTCCACGAGTTATTAAAATTGTTGTAAAACAAAAACGCTGGTGGATTTTGCATAGGACAGTCATTCGTCTGATAACAAGGTTTTTGACTCACCACATCGGTTTTGTAGTGTTTGATTGGGATTGGCGTACAGGCTACTAAAGTTAGCGCCAGAATGAGGTATAAAGTTTTTTTCATGTCATGGCCTCTTCATTTCAATTAATGAACTGCAGCTAAGGTAGGCTTCTCATCTTTAAATAACTTATGCACCAGGTATTCTTTTTTCTCCAGAGCTTTAGCCAAAAACACATCAAATTGATCTGGAACGACATTCTCAGTTGAGTTGTGTATAAAGCAGAGGCTATAACTGAGATCATCCGCCTCCTCGCCATGGACTGTTAAGGTTTCAGATTCGTCATGGTCAACTATCCTATAGCCCCTAATAAACTCAGGTCGTTCTTTGTCAGCATAATTTATGTCTAATTTATCAATATCAAAACGTTTACTCCTGTATACGTTACATATCAGGAATCTATACCCGCCGATATATGTGTAATCTCTCATGATGACTTCCTTTTATTTTCTACTTGGGGTGTATCCAATTCTGTTGCCACTGTTATCAAAGTAATTGGTTACTCCACTGGGGGCCTTAACTTCGTAGCCAATGCGATTGCCTGAATTGTCATAAACCCCATTTTTGGCACTGGTGTTGTAGGCGCTGTTATCCATGTTGTATGGACTATTACGCATGTTGTAAGGCGAGTTATCCATGTTGTAAGGGCTGTTTTGCATGTTGTATGGCGAATTGTCTAAATTCGCGACTTGGGCAAAGCTCATTTGGGCATATAACGCAGCTTGGGCAAGCAGAAATATGGCGACGAGATATTTCATGATCCACTCCTTCAGTTCTGTATAAATGGAGATTAATGAGCGATAGGCTCATAGAGTGAGCCTGAAAAAAGCATTCACAAGTGAACCTGTAATTACAGGTGTCCCTTAACTAGACGCCTGTAATTAAGAGCTTATTTAATGGGGGTGCATGGTAATCTAATGGAATACAAAAATCACCAAAATAGCCAAATATGACCGCATTAAGAGATGTTTTAGATTCCTTCCGCGCTTCCTCTCAGTCTGAGCGTGAAAAAGGGAATTATTTCGAAAATCTCAGCAAAATCTATTTTGAGAATGAGCCTAAATATAAAGATTTATATGAAAACGTCTGGCTATGGGAAGAATGGCGCAAATATTGGATAGAACAAGGAAATCCTGACCCTGGAACTGATACGGGGATTGATCTAGTTGCGAGAACAAAACAGACCAATGAGCATCACGCAATTCAGGCAAAGTTTTACGATTCTGAAACTACACTTTACAAACGACACATAGATTCATTTTTTACAGCTTCAGGTAAAAAACCTTTTACACAACGTTTGTTAATTTTGACTACAGATAATGTCAGCCATCACGTAGACGATGCGATGCAGGGGCAAAATACCCCAACGCAGAAGATAACCCTCAGCGACCTTGAAAATAGCAAAATTGATTGGGCTGAAACTTTTAAGAAAAAAGAAGTTCAGCTAAAGAAAGCCCATGACCTAAGGGACTACCAACGTAACGCCATTAAGAATGTAACTTTTGGTTTAGAAACCGCCGACAGAGGCAAGCTAATTATGGCTTGCGGCACCGGAAAAACTTTTACCGCTTTACGATTAGCAGAAGAGGTTGCTGGAAAAGGTGGAAAAGTTCTGTTTTTAGTCCCATCACTTTCTTTGCTGTCTCAAACCCTTACTGAGTGGACACAAGAGTCAACTTTACCGATGCACAGCTTTGCCGTTTGCTCTGATAGTGAAGTGGGCAAAAAGCGTGATAAAGATGACGACTATCAAATGCTGGTACACGAACTTCGTTATCCAGCCACTACTAACCCAAAAGCGTTAGCAAATGAATTTAATAAGCGACAAGACGATGAGCATCTAAATGTAATCTACTCTACCTATCACTCAATTCAAGTCATTTCAGATGCTCAAAAGAAGAATGAATTACCTGACTTCGACTTAATTATTTGCGATGAAGCGCATAGAACTACTGGCGCTATATACGATGGAGAGGATGAATCAGCGTTTGTAAAAATTCATAACGCAGATTTCATTAAGTCCAAAAAGCGTGTCTATATGACAGCAACACCAAGAGTCTATGGTGTTGCTGCTAAAGCGAAGGCCGAGAATGACAGCATTGTTTTATATGACATGGACAATGAAGAGCAGTATGGAAAGACATTGCATACACTTTCATTTTCAGAGGCGGTCAAGCGTGGGATATTGGTCGATTACAAGGTTATTGTTCTTACTGTTAGCGAAGACCACATTAGCAAGAATCTACAAAAGGTTTTGGCGGATGAAAACAATAGCCTACGTGTAGATGATGCTGCGAAGATTGTTGGTTGCTGGCGAGCGTTATCTAAACAAGACACGCAAGTAGATTTAGAGCTTGATCCAGAGCCCATGAAGAGAGCTGTTGCTTTCTGCCAAGTTATTGAAATTAACAAAGGTGCGGGTACTCATAAAGTCAGCAGTAAAAACATAGCTGGCATGTTCCAAAAAGTCGTTGATGAGTATCGTGCTGCCTTGATGAAAGAAAACCCAGAACATGAGGATGCTGTTAGCCAATTGATTTGTGAAGCTGCCCACGTTGATGGCAGTATGAATGCTCAACAAAAAGAAGAGAAACTCGATTGGTTAAAAGCAGAGCTTCCTGAAAATACTTGTCGTGTCTTAAGTAATGTCCGCTGTTTATCTGAAGGCGTTGACGTCCCTGCTTTAGATGCCGTTCTATTCCTAACCCCAAGAAACTCACAAGTTGATGTGGTGCAATCTGTTGGTCGTGTAATGCGTAAACCAAAAGATAGTAAAAAGCAGCTTGGTTATGTAATTCTTCCAGTAGTTATTCCAACAGGCATGAGTCCTGAAGAAGCATTGAATGACAACAAGAGTTACAAAGTGGTTTGGGAAGTTTTGCAAGCTCTGCGTTCTCACGATGATCGATTTGATGCGATGATCAACAAACTAGATTTAGCTGGTCAAGATAGATCCAAAATGGAAGTGATCGCAATCACTGACAAGATAAGTCCTAAGAAGAAGCCTGAAAGTGGTGGTGCTGATGTTGGCAAAGGCAAGCCAAAGATCAAAAAAGCCAAAGGTAGCGTGATTGGCTCTATACCTCAAAATTATCAAGACCCTAAGCAAGCTGAGCTCAATATTGAAATCGGTGAAATTGAGCGAGCAATTATGGCTAAGGTTGTTCAGAAATGTGGCAATCGTTTCTATTGGGATGATTGGGCGAAAGATATTGCAAAAATTGCTCAGACCCACATCAGCCGAATCACTGCAATTTTAGATAACGAAGAGAATGCTGAAGAAATAGTTGCCTTCAATGGATTTCTGAAAAACTTACAAGAAGATCTTAATGATGGAATAAGTCGTGAAGAGGCAATAGAAATGTTGGCTCAGCACATCATTACCAAGCCAGTCTTTGATGCGTTGTTTGAGGACTACAGCTTCGCCCAACATAACCCTGTTTCTATGGCAATGCAAGGGGTATTGGATGTTCTAAATAAACATAGCTTGGATAAAGAAGTTGATACCTTAGAGAAGTTCTATGCCAGCGTGAAAATGCGAGCACAAGGCATTGATGATCTTGATGCCAAACAAAAAATTATTGTTGAGCTGTACGATAAGTTCTTCAGAAATGCTTTCCCGAGAATGACAGAGCGGCTGGGTATTGTTTATACGCCAGTAGAGGTAGTGGATTTCATTATTCACAGCATTAACGATGCGCTAATGAATGAATTTGGTCAAACGTTGGGCGATAAGAATGTTCATATCATTGATCCCTTTACAGGAACGGGCACATTTATAACTCGTTTGCTACAAAGTGGACTAATAAGCAAAGAGCAATTAGCCTACAAGTATCAGAATGAAATACATGCAAATGAAATTGTTTTGTTGGCTTATTACATCGCAGCTATCAACATTGAGCAGGTATATCACTCAATGGCAGGCGGTGCATATGTCCCATTCGATGGTATTTGCTTAACTGACACTTTTGCCCTATATGAGCCAAGTTCGCATGAAATTGGTAAAGATGCGTTGGCAGACAACAGCAGCAGAAGAAGAAAGCAGAAGAAGTTGGATATCAGAGTGATCATGGGTAATCCACCTTATTCCGCAGGGCAAACTAACGCAAACGACAATAACGCCAATGTCGAATATCCAAGTTTAGATAAAAGAATTAGAGATACATACGCTGCAAACTCAAAAGCAACAAATAAAAACGCTCTTTATGACAGCTATATTCGTGCAATCAGATGGGCAAGTGATCGTATAAAGGATTATGGTGTTATAGGTTTTGTAAGTAATGGCGGGTTTCTAGATGCGAACACTTCTGATGGACTTCGTAAATGCTTAGCAGATGAATTTTCCAGCATCTATGTTTTCCATCTGCGGGGAAATGCTAGAACCTCAGGAGAGCTTCGTCGTAAGGAAAAAGATAATGTTTTTGGTCAAGGAACTCGCACGCCGATTGCTATAAGTATTTTAGTTAAAAATCCTACTGCTAAAGAGCATGGAAAAATTTACTTACACGACATCGGAGATTACCTTACTCGTGAAGATAAGCTTGAAAAGATTTCAGAGTTTGCAAGTATTAATGGAATATCTGAGGCAATTGGCTGGGAGACTATAACGCCCGACCAGCACAATGACTGGGTTGGTCAACGAGACGACAGCTTTAATAAATTTATTAGCATTGGAGATAAAAAATCTGAGAACCCAATATCAATATTTGAGAATTATTCAAGCGGGGTAAAAACAAACCGTGATGCATGGTGCTATAACTTTTCGAAAGCAAGTTTATCCAAAAACATGCAAGGCATGATCGGTTTTTATAATGAAGAGGTTTCTAAATATAAGAGCCTATGTGATGGTTTAAATAAGAGCCAGTATCCTGATATTGATAAGTGTATAAGCACTGACTCAACCCGTATTAGCTGGAACCGAGGCCTTAAAAATGATCTAAGCCGATTCATAAACCATAATTTTTCTTCAGATGCACTAGTAAAAAGCTTATATCGCCCATATACAAAATCATATGTTTATTTCAGTAAATTTATGAACGATATGGTTTATCAAATGCCTAAAATTTTTCCAAATGACAGGGTAAAAAATTTAGTTATTTGCGTCTCAGGAGTTGGCTCAGGCAAGGATTTTTCAGTTCTTATTTCTGAGCTATTGCCTGAGGTACATACGATAAGTACAGGCCAATGCTTTCCATTGAAAATTTTTGAAGAGCAGGTTGGATTAGATGAATCTAATGTCAATCAAAATCTATTTGATGAGCCTAAGGGGACTCTTGAAGGTGGGTTTAAGGTTAGGGATGGAATTACAGATGCAGGATTAAGGCATTTTAACGATGAATATGCAGGCGACTCAAAGGCCAAGCAATTAACAAAAGAGGATCTGTTTTACTACACTTATGGCTTATTGCATTCTGAGCAATACAAATCTAAGTATGTTGATAATCTAAGTAAGGAGTTGCCTCGAATCCCCGCTGTAAAAAAGTTTGAAGATTTCATGGCTTATTCTAATGCGGGACGAAAATTAGCGGACTTACATCTCGGCTATGAAACTGCTCCACTCTATCCAGTCCATTTTGAAAATGAAATGGGCGGACTGGCTGAGTCAGACTATAAAGTGACGCAAATGAAGTTCCCAGTTAAAGGTGATAAATCACGAGTTATATATAACCATAAAATTACCATGTCTGATATACCTATTGAGGCTTATGAATATGTTGTTAACGGTAAGTCGGCATTGGAATGGGTTATGGAACGGCAAGCAATAACGACCCATAAAGATAGCGGCATCATTAATGATGCTAATGGCTGGGCTTTAGACACAATGCATGATCCAGCATATCCATTAAAGTTATTTCAACGTGTCATTACGGTAAGCCTGGAGACAATGAAGATTGTTAAGAGCCTACCGAAATTAGACATTTAGTCTATTGAGCAATGAGCTTCCTAAAGAAACTTGAGAAATTTGTTGGATCAAAGAAGGCTAACGTAGATGATCTGAGAAAGGCTTCGTTGAAAGTGCCGATTAAGTTTCATAGCGCCGCCAGTGAAGTCTCCACTCAAAGCATTGAAGAGATCGAGGTCACTCCAGATTACGAAGAGGTCATTAAGGCTATCAATGCACATGACCCATTTATCTTCGTTAGTGGTAAAGCGGGGACAGGTAAAACTACACTTATTGGATATTTAAGAGACAAGGTAGCTGGCAATGTGGTTGTCGTTGCGCCTACTGGAGTTGCTGCTCTTCAGGTAAAAGGCGCAACAATTCACTCTTTCTTTCGTTTGCCACCTAGGATCATTTTCCCTGAAGAAGACATTAAAACTGTTAAAGATAGGCGAATGTATGAAGGCATTCGCCTATTAATCATTGATGAAATATCTATGGTGAGAGCCGATATCATAGATGCCATTGATTTGTTTCTCCGTGCGAATGGTCCTCAGCAAGGAATGCCTTTTGGCGGCGTTCAGGTTATGTTTGTCGGGGATCTTTTCCAGTTACCGCCAGTAATTAACACTAGCGAAATGGAGTTGCTAAGGGATAGAGGCTATGAGCAAGCCCACTTCTTTAATGCGATGGCTTTGAGTGGCAAGGAAATGACGATGATTGAGTTGCAAAAGATCTTCCGTCAAAAGGATAAGCAGTTCACAGACATTCTTAATCACATAAGAGTCAATGAGGATATAGATGAAGCGATTCAGACGCTAAATAGAGAGTGTTATGAGCTAGATGCATCCGATGGTTCATATGCAATAACTCTTACGACTACCAATGCTAAGGCTGATGCAATCAATGAGGAAGAGTTGGATGCTATTTCAGGTTCGCCAACTATGTTCGTTGGGCTCCTCGACGGTAAATTTAATGTAGATGAGCGCAACTTACCTTCCCCAATGAATTTGACATTAAAGGTGGGTGCGCATGTCATGTTCACGGCTAACGATAAAGCGATGCCAAAACGTTGGGTTAATGGAACTATTGGGATAGTTAGAGAATTTACTGGGGAGGCGGTAAGGGTTGAGATTAAGATTGAAGCCGACTCTATCATCGTTGATGTGCATAGCCACAGGTGGGAATCCTACAAATACGAATTAGATACTACTACTGGGAAAATTAGTCCAGTAGTAATTGGCAGTTATCAGCAAATTCCACTAATGCTTGCTTGGGCTGTCACTATTCATAAAAGCCAAGGTAAGACAATGGATCAAGTAAATGTAGATCTGTCTGCAGGCGCATTTGCTTCGGGGCAAGTTTATGTTGCATTAAGCAGATGCAGGACTTTAAGTGGGATTAAGCTAAAACGTCCAATTAAAATAAATGACGTTCGCTGCGATCCTGCAATCAAAAGATTTTATGAGGCTTTGATTAACTAAAGATTGGTCGCCCAAATCCCAATCTGAACTTAAGCTTGTAAGCGTTCTGTAACTAGACGCTCGACTTGCAAAACCTTAATTAGCCCTTTCCTAGAAAAATTTCATTTTCGATATACGTCTTCCATTGTTAACTCGTTATCGGAGGATTTTTCATCATCTTCATCAATGATATAAAAGCTAGAAAGATCAATTTTCGATTCAAATGAAATAATTTTTCCTTTATCAAGAATTTTGTAACAAGAACCTAATTCTTGAGACCCTTCGTCTTTGTATTCCATAAATACTATTAATCGTGGATCAAGGACAGATGCATACTTGAGTATGTGATCTTGAATTTCTACAAAAGGCCAGTTTGCACTCCTAAAATAAAGAGAGTCTATGTCACACTCCTCGAGACAAAATCATTTAGCGCGAATACCTTGATAGCTTAGATGGCTACTGTCTTTACTTTCGCCATAAAATAAGTTCTCTACTGTTTCCATAGATTCTGCGTCGCAACCAACTTCTACTAATTTTTTGTATCTAATGCCGATTTCTTTGACAAGATTACCAATATTGTCAATGTCTATTAGAGTGATGGTGGTGTTGAAGGCGGTAGACATTTGATCTCCTTTTGGTGAAATTCTAACTCTTGTAATGGAGATATGGCCGTAGAGCAGAGGATTAATATATCCCTGCCTTATCAATTCAGTTGCTCACCGTTAAACAGGATAGAACATCCGCTCCTAGCTAGGATTAAGCAAAATCAAGCAGAGTCGGCACAGTAATCTACATTTAGAGGCCTTACTCCCAGTTTCATTTATAATTCCCAGTCTTGGCCTGGTAGCTCAGTCGGTAGAGCAGAGGATTGAAAATCCTTGTGTCGGTGGTTCGATTCCGCCCCGGGCCACCATGAATTCTCCCAACACCTGATGTGGTCCATAGAATCTCAAGTGTCAGCCGCGTTCTGGCACCATTT
>Ga0114968_10003888_pt1 | contig 11184 bp, 20 predicted proteins | sample M_130807_EF_Meta_FD_87020 | JGI IMG/M metagenome (GOLD analysis project Ga0114968, IMG submission 87020) | Freshwater microbial communities from Lake Montjoie, Canada to study carbon cycling - M_130807_EF_MetaG | ecosystem: Environmental > Aquatic > Freshwater > Lake | place: Lake Montjoie... | reverse complement strand
CAGTTAAAGTAAAGTCTAAAAAATTAAATAGTAAATGACATGACAGAAGATGACTTAAAAGAATTAAACTTTGATAAAATAGTAGTTACTACTAAAGAAAGTGATAATGAAAAAGAATACTATTATTATGAATTATTAATAATGCCTGGATTACATTTAGTTTCTACAGACAGTGATGAAACTAAAAATAATAACTGGAAAGTTAAGAATTGGGATTGGCCAGCAGCCTTGTTTCCAACAAAAGAAAGTATTATTGAGTTGAAGAGGATTTCTCAGTATAATCATCAATAATATCAGGTTCCTCATTTGCAGAGAGAACTTTTGTTTTTTCTGCAATGATGTTAAATATAATCATTGCAGAAGCTGATTTCCAACACTCATCAATTTCTTGTTGTAATATATCCATAGGAACCATAGTAAATAATACTTCTCCGGTTCTTAAATATATTTTAGTTCCCGCATCTGGGTTCATGGTATTAATAAATGCAGTTCTAGTTATGTGAGTTACATTTAAATGCTCAATATAAGAACCTTCTTTATCTTTAAGAGTTATTGGTAGAAACATTAAACTAGTGTATTACCTTCTATTTTATAATTAGATACTGATACTTTGTCTTTAATTTTACTCATTATACAAAAACCATGATTCCATTCATTGATTTCCATATATTCCGGAGCTAAGTCACACATACAACCTAAACTATAGGCTCTAATGTTTGTAGGTTCTCCTACACCATATATTCTTTGTGAGCTTTCACTAGACTTATGGAAGTGATTTACTATAGAATTAGACTTAAGTCTCATTAAAAGTGTTCTAGCAGGTACTACACCACCAGCACCTGGTATTTTATCACCGTGCTCTATAGTATAGTCACCAAATACAACTTTACTTCTAAATGGTAAATATTCTATTTTGTATTCTGCAACATGTAGTATTACATCTAGTCTACATTCATCTATGTCTAGTAGCTCAGATGCTTTTATTCTTAAGTATCTTTCAAATCTATTTTCATGGTTACCTGTAATGTAGTAAATAGGAATATCAGGGAATCTATTTCTGATATATGCAAGAAATTCTTTTCCTGCTTCTATCTCACCCTTAAAATGAACTTCTCTTGGATCTTTTTCATGAAAAGACAGTTGGTAAAAGTCTAATAAGTCTCCATTAATAAAAATAGAGTCTACTTTTTCTTCTTCAAACTTTTTAAACATTACTTCTAAAGCAGTGTTATCATGGTAAGGAATATGGACATCTCCAAATACTCCTAGTTTTTTGCAACCAGTTGGAAATGTAAATGAATTTCTTTTTTTTGTATGTGATTCAGGTAATTGTAATTTTTGTATCATAACTTTAACTTTAAGTTCTTTTTGAAATTTAGTATTTTTTAATTTATTTCTATTTGTACTTCCACTTTGTCCTCTATAATATCTAACTCTAAAATATACATTTTCAGCATCTGTAAAAAATGCAGAATTTTCATTATAGATTTTTTTAGCAATAGTTCTGGAAGGAGCATTAGGAAATTTTTCTAAATAATCTAATATTATATTAGTATTACTTTTTTTAGCACTTGGCTGTTTTATAATCGGCATATAATTACTATATTTAATAAAAAAAACAATTATGTTTACATCAAAATTAATAAAAGAAAGTGGAAAGTTAGTTTATCTAGATGATAAATCAAAATTAAATTATAAATTATTTTTAGATAAACTTCCTGAAGGCCAGGAAATAGAAATATTTATAGGTTTAGCAACAAGCAATAAAAGTGTTGCACAACTTGCAAAAGTATATGCATGTATAAGAGAATTAGCTAAAGAATCTGGTTATACATTTGAAGAAATGAAAACTTTAGTAAAAGAACAATCAGGATTATGTTATAGTACTGGTGAAGAAACAGTATGTAAATCTTTTGCAGATTGTTCTAAAGATGAAATAATGTTAACTATACAAGCTTGTATAGAAATTGGTAGAATATATAATATTAATCTTGAGTAGTTGGATCTGGAATATCAAATTCTTTTTGAATATCTTCAGGATTAAATCCTTCATCTCCAGGCATTAACACTTCTTTAGATTGAGTTAAATTATTGTTTATTGCTTCTTTTTCAATTTCTGCTAATAATAACATAACTGTATAAAAATTTTGTTGTGTTTGAGATAAAGTATTATAATCAGGAAGTAAATTATTATCTTTTTTTTGCATTAATTCATTAAAAATTTGTGATTCTTCTTGACTCATTAATTTGTATAATGTATATCCTAAATTTTTAAGCATAAAATAAAAACTTTTATTTAACTTAATGTTTATAATAGCATTATCAGCTATTTCTGTAAATGTTTGTGGCATAATATAATTTTTTAACAAATATAATAAAAAAAATAGATTAACAAAAAAATAAATATAAAAATATAATTTAAAAATGACAGAAATATTTATTAAACTAGCAGAAAATAAAATAACACCTAATTCTTTTTATGTTTTAAATTGTATAAAAGAAAATATTATACCAAATTCTTATGTTAATGGGAATTTAGAAACAAAAAAATTAATTAATGACAATTGGTTAAATAAAAATTTGACTTTAACAAATAAAAGTATTATATTTGTTACAGAAATAAATAGTTACTTTAAAAGTAACAAAAAGAAAACGTCAAAAACTTTATTGGGAGTTGATTTTTTAGATAAAATACAGGAATATGTTGAAATATTTCCTAATAAAAAACTGTCTTCAGGCAAATATGCAAGAGTTAATCCAAAAAACCTTGAAGTTGCTTTTAGATGGTTCTTTGAAAATTACAATTATGATTGGAGTATTGTTATTGCAGCTACAGAAAAGTATGTTGATGAATTTAGCATAAGAAATTTTGAATTTATGAGAACTGCACAATATTTTATAAGAAAACAAGGAATTGATAAAACATATGAGTCTGATTTAGCAAATTATTGTGATATAATAATAAACGGTTCTGATGAAGAACAAGTATATTTTAAAGAAAGAATAGTATGAGTAAAAGAACAAAGTTATTTATGATTGCTATAGTGGGGAGTGTGATTGCTTTTATGTTGATTGATTTATTAGTTATTAATATAAGTGTACTTAACTATATTTTTATAGAGTTAATTATTACAGTTATGCATTCGCTATATAATATAGCAAAAATTCAAATTAAACCTAATCTAAATTAAGATGGCAGAATTATTTAATGGTGCAAGGCCTTTGGTGCCTGTAAGTGAAAGAGACTCTTTAAAAAAAGCTATTCTGAAAATAAAAGCAAGAAGAAATGGTGATATTAAATCACTTAAGAGTGCATGGCCAAAATTTAATGATGCTTTTTGTGATGGATTAGAATGGAGAACTATCACCGTAGTTGGTGCTAGACCTGGAACAGGTAAAACTTTATTTATGGAACAGTTAATTAGTGATGTTATAGATAACAATGCTGACCAAGAATTTAGAGTTTTAAAGTTTCAGTTTGAAATGTTGGATGAAACCAATGGTATAAGAAAATTAAGTCTGAATACAGGGTATGATTATAATACATTAATGAGTAAAGGTACACCAGTAGATAAAGCAATTTATCAAAAATGTGTTGATTACTATCACAAATATGAGGATAAAGATTTTATAAATGTAGTTTATGATGCTTGTACAGTTGATGAAATGTGTTCTACCATTCATTATGAAATGGAAAAATACAAAACAGAAGATGGTACATATCCTAATATGCTTGTATCTATAGATCATTCAGCTTTATTTAGAGTTGGCAAAGGTCAAAAAGATAAATTTGAAATGTTATATGCATTAGGTGAAGGCCTAACTATGATGAAGAAAAAATATCCAATTGCTTTTGTTGTTCTTAGTCAGTTAAATAGAAATATTGATAATGCTGATAGAGCCCGTGATGGTGAATATGGAAATTATGTATTAGATTCTGATTTGTTTGGTGCAGATGCTTTACTACAACATGCTGATGTAGTTCTTGGAATAAATAAACCTTCTATAAGAAAAATAAGACAATATGGTCCCGAGAGGTTTATTATATCTGATGAAGATACATTAGTATTTCACTTTCTTAAGTCTAGAAATAGTACTACAAGATTAAGTTTTTTTAAACTTGATAGAACTAACATGAGAATTGTAGAAATAGCAACACCTGCCCAAGCTACAAAAAAAGTAACAATTTAAAAATAATATATGTTTAATAGAAAAGAAAAAGAAAGAGAGTTATTTGTTTATCATCTTGATAGGTTTAATAAACTCAAAATAAATGATCCTTTCTTTGTTGTAAAAACAGCATTTTTCCAAAAAGGAAAATATGGAAAACAAATACAACTATTTGAAAGTGAATTGAGAAGAGGAGAAGATATTTTTATAGAATTTATTGAAGTTGTAAGAGATAGTCAAGGAAAAGATATGGATCTTACACCTGCTAACTCTAGCAGAGATTTATTTAAATTTAAATATAATCCTTATTTTTCAGAAGAATATGAAATAAAAGAAGGTAGTAATTCCAAAGGAGAACCTTATCATGCATTTATAATTCCTTTATCTGAATTAAATGTTGTTCTTGCTGATGGAAGTGAAATTACTTATGGTTTGTTTGAAAAAAGAAAAGAACAAGAAAGTCAAAAAGAAGAGTCTGTTCCTAAACTACAAACAACATTAAGTATATTTCCAGATTTTGAAGAAAATTTTTCAAAGAAAGAAGTTACACTTGATGATGTTTTAGTAACTGAAGATGCTTTATTATCTGAAATGTCTATTACTGACTTTGCTGCTATTATGTGGAAAAAACCAGTTAGTAATAAGTTATGGTTAAATACTTTAATTGAAAAACAATGAGTATATTACTTCCAACAAAAAAAGAAAAACCAACAAGATTTAATCCTAAAAGATTAATTATTTATTCTAAACCTAAAACAGGAAAAACAACTGCTTTTTCTGGTCTAGAAGATAATTTATTAATGGATTTAGAAAATGGTTCTGATTATGTAGAAGCTATGAAAATTAAAATTTCAAGTCTTAAAGAACTTCTAGATGCTGGTAAAGCAATTAAAGAAGCAAATAATCCATACAAGTATCTTACTATAGATACAGTAACTGCATTAGAAGATATGGTAATGCCTTTGGCAATAAAATTATACAAAGAAACATCTATGGGTAAAAACTATGATGGAGACAATGTATTAAGTTTACCTAATGGTGCAGGATATTTATATTTAAGACAAGCTTTTTTTCAAGTTTTAGATTTTATTGATACCTTAGCACCCCATATTATTTTATCTGGTCATATTAAAGACAAACAGGTAGATGATAAAGGAGAAATGGTAATGGCTGCTAACATAGATTTGACTGGTAAAATTAAATCCTTAATATGTGCTAATGCTGATGCAATAGGATATATGTTTAGAAAAGGAAATAAAACAATTTTATCTTTTAAAACTAGTGAAGAAGTAACTTGTGGTGCAAGACCAGAGCACTTAAGAAATGAAGAGATAGTAGTTTCTGAAATGAATGACAAAGGTGAAATTATTTTTCACTGGGATAAAATATATGTGTAACAAATAAAAACAAAATAAAAATGGGATTAAGTACAACAGACTTGGGCACAGGCTCAGGAGGAGTAAAAACAATTGCACCAGGCAATCATGTATTAAAAATTAATAGTCTTGTATTAGAAGATTTTAGATTTCTTGATAATGCTTATCATTTAATTTTAAATGTAGAAACTGAACCAATTGCAGGTTTTGAAGGATTTATGATTGATAAAGATGATGAGTCAAAAGGACACTATGAAGGTCAAATTGGTAGAGTAAAAGCTAGTCAATATGCATTTGCAGATGGTGAAACTAAATCTGGAATTAAAATTCAAAGAGACAGATCAATATTAATTTTCTTACAAAATTTATCTAAAACTCTTGGTTTTAATGAATGGTTTGTAGGAGAAAATGATAAACATAGTACTATTGAAGATTTTGTAAATGCTTTTAATAAAGCAGGTCTTTTTCAAGATAAGTATTTAGAATTTTGTGTAGCTGGTAAAGAATACTTAAACAAATCTGGTTATATTAATTATGATATGTATTTGGCTAAAGCAGAAAAAGGAAAATATAGTTATGGTGAAATTGAACAAGGTAAAGTTTTAGTATATGATGAAGCAAAACATCTTAAAAAACTAGAAGTTACTGAAGTAAAAAAATTTGGTGATGATGATGATTTTTCTACAACTACAAAATCAAGTTCTGATTTCAATTTAGACTAATTAAAATTTAGTTATAAGAGGAATCAGAAATGGTTCCTCTTTTTTATTGTTAAAATTTATATTATGATTTCAACTAAACACATAATTTCAGATTTAAGTGATGTTCCTAGAGAATGGGTTTTTGAAAATTATTTAAATTTAAAAGAAAAACTCACAGGACAAGATGTTAAAATTTTATCTGCTTTTAATTCAAAAGATAAAGTACCTTCAATGTGTATTTATACAGATACAATTTCAGGATACTATAAGTTTAAAGATTTTTCATCTGGTATTCAAGGAGATAGCATAGAATTAGTTAAAGCATTATATAATATGCCAACTAGGGCTAATGCAGTAAATAAAATACTTTCTGATTATGAAGACTTTCTTGCTAATAATACTTTTTTTGAAAAAAGAGAATTTAAAATTCATGATAAATTTAAAGTAGTTGACCATGAAATAAGACATTGGAATACAATAGATCAACAATATTGGACAAAATTTAAAATTGGTTCTAAATTACTTGAGCATTATAATGTATTACCATTGCAGTATTTTACAATGAAAAAAAAAGATATAGATGGTAATATACTTTTATTTAAATTTGAAAGACCATATACTTATGGTTATTTTAGAAATGATGGTTCTTTATATAAAGTTTATATGCCAAAAAATTCTGATAAAAAATTCATTAAAGTACAAAATTATGTACAAGGTCTTGATCAAATAAGTTATGAAAAAGATTATTTAATTATAACTTCTTCTTTAAAAGATCTTATGGTATTTCAAAAACTTAAAATAGCTAATGCAGAATGTATAGCACCAGACAGTGAGAATACTATGATTTCAGAAACTATAATTAGTAAACTTAGTAAAAAGTATAAATCTATAATTATATTGTTTGATAATGATGAACCAGGAATAAAAGCTGCTGAAAGATATAAACATAAATATAATTTTAGTTATGTTGTTCTTCCTATGGAAAAAGATTTATCTGATTCTATTGAAAAACATGGAGTTGATAAAGTTAGAGGAATATTATTACCTTTACTAAAACAAGCACTATGAGTTGGATATATCAAGGTAAGAAGTTTACTGAAACAAATATACCAGAAAATGGTATTGGGTTTATTTATCACATGTCAGTGATATTAAATGGAAATACTTATGCCTATATTGGTAAAAAGAATTTCTTTTCAAATGTAAAAAAGAAACTTGGTAAAAAAGCTTTAGCATTAGTTACTGATAAAAGGTTAAAGAAATATACTAAAGAACAAAAAGCTAATTTTGAAAATTACTACAGTAGTAATCAACAATTAAAAGAAGCTCACAAAGCAGGAGTTACTATTAAAAGAGAGATCTTGTTAATTTGTTATTCTGCTACAGAATTAACTTATCAAGAAGTAAAGCACCAGTTTAAGTATGAAGTGCTTGAGAAAGAAAATTATTTAAATGCCAATATCCTTGGCAGATTTTACAAAACAAAATAATATGAATGAAAATGAAATGACAGGCCTTCTATTAAAGTTGGCTGACCTTGGTGTTACGGGAATTAAAATATTCTATTCAGGTGGAGGAGATTCAGGAGATATTGATGATGTTGTATATACTACAACTAAAAAAGCTAGTTTTGATGATATTATGAATTTAAGTACTTATGGAGAAGGTATTCTTCATTTAGCAGATCTTGATGGTTATCTTAGAGATGACTTAATAGACTTTGCAAATGAAAAAATTCTAAATGATTTAGAAGATTGGTGGAATAATGATGGTGGTTATGGAGTAATGATTATTAAAATTCCTTCAGGTCAATATGAAATCAGTAATACTATTTATGTTACTGATACTGAAGAATTTGAACATGATGGAGATTTAATTAGTAAAAGTTTAGAATAATGGCACATCCAATGCAACATTGCAAATCCTCAGTTAGAAAATGGGGTGGTCAGTTATCTGATTACCAACCTATTCATGATTGGTTTGATGAAACTAAGGCTTGGATAGGACACAGTAAACACAGAATGTTTAGACATCATAGTGAAGGTATATTTGAATGTGAAAAAGTATTTGGTAACTCATTTATAAATTCAGATGGTAAAACTGTATATACAAGATATGTTGGAGAACAGCATGTAAAAGAAGATTGTAATAATTATATTCCTACTGCTAAAGAATGGGTTGATATGATATCATCAGGTAAACCTAAAGAATGGGCAATTAAAACACTTAAAATAGAAGACTGATGGAAGATAAAAAATTATTTACATTAAAAGAAGTTCAAACTTTTGTAAGATGGGGAATACATCAAGCTTATTTAGCTGATATATATGAACTGGATGTTCTTGAACAAGAAACACAAAAAATATGTAATGAGTTATCTGAAACATTAATAAAAACTTTAAAAATTGAAGACTAATGGAAGATGTAAATAACATATTTACAGTAGACACTGTAATAGAAGAAGGTAGTTATATAAAAGTAACTGGAGAGTATCAAATACCTGACAGTTTATTATTTAAAAGAGGTGATATACTTACTGAAGATAAATATAATGGTCATCAGATATATGTTTCTTTTGGAACTAAAGATAAAGATGGAAAAGATGGTTTAATACTAGATACTAGAAGCATGCATCCTGCTATTAAAAAACCTTTAGACGCAGTTATTTTGGGATTAAATTTATTTAAAATAGAAGACTAATGGAAAAAATAATAAAATGGTCAGGATATGATTGGATAACTCAAGAAAGATGGGGAAATATTCATCCAGATAAACTATATAACTGGTATGATTCAAGTGCTGTAGAAATTGTAGGAGAAAACTTAGTATTAAAAACTCATTACAATCCTAAAAAGTTTACAGTTAATAACAAGAAAATTATAAGTAACTATGGTGTCGGGTTAGTTTCTAATACAACCAAATTTGAGTATGGCTATTTTGAAATAGAAGCAAAATTACCAACAGGTAAAAATTTATGGCCTGCTTTTTGGATGTGGTCATTTGATGCTTGGCCTCCAGAAATAGATATTCTTGAAGCTTATAGTTCTATAAAAAAACCATCTTATTTTAAATTTTATTTAGACTCATTGTTTGGTTTTTGGAATGTTCAAACAAACTATCATTATGAGACAAAAGATAAAAAAGGATCAATTGGAGGTAAAACACATTGGTTTGGATTTAAAAATCCACAAAAAAACTTTATTAAATACGGATGTTTATGGGAAGAACATCAAATTGTTTTTTATTACAATGAAAAAGTAGTTAGAATTATTAAAGATAAAGCAATACTAAACAACCTTAAAGGTGCTAAAATGAATGTTATAATAAACAATCACATTAGAAAAGATATTGGTAATGTTGGCTCATCTGAGTTTATTATAAAAAGCTTTAAGTACACAAAAAATATGTAATAAGTTATATAAAACATTAATTAAAACATTTAAAATAGAAAAATAATGACAGAAGAAGAATTATATAAGTGGATATACAATTTAAAATTGCAAACACTTACAGATGAACTTAAAGATACTATAGTTGAAAAAATTCAAGATGTAGTTTGGACTTTAACAAATAAATAATATGATTTTAAACAAACAAGAAATTAAAAACATATTGAATATGTTACTTTCTGAAGATAAAGAAAATGCTATAATTGCTTTTTCTTGTCTTAATAACTATGCTAGTAAAAAATATTTAGGTGAATTATTAGTATTATATCAATTTGGTAGAACATCTGCTGAAGAATGGGAAAAAGAATGTAAAAAAGTTTTTAAACTTTTAAAAAATGTTTTAAAACTTGATAGTAAAGATTATAGATTACCTTCTTCTACAGTATTTTCTGCTTTAACATCTAATAAATGTAGTAAAGAATCAATAGAATTATATTTAGAATTATTTACTAATCAACTTTCTAATAATTTATATAATATGGGTTATCCTACAGATAAACTTGAAATAAATGTAAAAATAAAAGATAATGACTAGAGAAGATACTTTAAGTAAAACAGGAAAAGATTTAATGTTGAAAGAGCCCTATTATGGGTTCTTTCTCATTAAGCTAAATAAAATTTGGAATAAAAGAATACCAACTGCTGGTGTTTGTAAAAATGGTATTAATTATCAATTAGTAATAAATGAAGATTTTTGGACAAATTTATCTGAAGATCATAGATTAGGCTTACTAAAACATGAGCTTTTACATATTGCTTTTGGTCACTTAACTACAGTATTTAAATTTAGTGATAGAAGATTAGCAAATATTGCTATGGATATGGAAATAAATCAATATATTAGTGATGACTTACTACCAGTTGGTGGTATTGATATTAATAATTATCCTGATTTAAATTTAGAAACTAAAGCAGGTTGTAGATATTATTATGATAAGCTTAAAGAAGCTAAGAATGAGAAAGATACAAATGGTACAAGTGGTGATGAGAAATATGATGATCTTTGTGATCAAATGGATGCTGGTGATGGTGCTGATCTGCCTGACCATAGTACTTGGGATGAGTTTGAAAATCTTACAGAAGCTGAACAAAAGCTTATTGAAAAACAAGTACAGAAAATACTCTCAGATGCAAAAGAAGACACACTTAAAAAGAGAGGTAATGTACCTGGAGAAATAGAAGGTGTTCTTATACTTGAAGAAGTTGTTGCTGCTAAATTTGATTGGAAAGGATATATCAGAAGATTTAATGGAGTTTCAACTAAAGTTTATACTAAGAAAGTTAGAAGAAAAGAAAATAAAAGATATGATGCAAATCCTGGTCTTAAAATTAAGATGAAACAGCATATGTTATTGGGTATTGATACTTCTGGTTCAGTAAGTGATAATGAACTACAAGAGTTTATGAATGAAATACACCATATACATAAGTCAGGTGTAGATATTACAGTTATACAATGTGATACTAGAATCAATTCTATTGAAGCTT
>Ga0114968_10003885_pt1 | contig 11186 bp, 10 predicted proteins | sample M_130807_EF_Meta_FD_87020 | JGI IMG/M metagenome (GOLD analysis project Ga0114968, IMG submission 87020) | Freshwater microbial communities from Lake Montjoie, Canada to study carbon cycling - M_130807_EF_MetaG | ecosystem: Environmental > Aquatic > Freshwater > Lake | place: Lake Montjoie... | reverse complement strand
GGCATGGAGCCGCAGTTGGCCGAAGTGCAGGCATTCGCCATGGCTGACGTGCTGCAGGTCAACATGCAAGACTTGGCCACCAAGCAAGATGTCACGCAAAGCGATCTGGCCACCAAGCAAGGGTTTCAGGTCATGCCAGAAGGGGTGCTGCAAGAATTTCAAAACGTGCGCACCGAAATGGCTCAAGAATTCCGAAACTTTCGCAAAGATGAGCAGCAAGAATTTCAAAACGTGCGCAGCGAAATGCAGCAAATGGAAGTCGGCATCCGCAAAGACATGCAAATCATGGAAAACAGTCTTCGCCAAGATATGCAGCTCATGGAAACCAGCCTTCGCAAAGACATCCAGCATCTGGAAACCACCACCAACCACAACCTCTTGTTGCTAGAGCAACGCATGGTGATCAAGCTGGGCAGCCTGATGGTGTTGGCCATCGGCGTGATGGCCACCCTGGTGAAAATGCTTTAAAGCACCAACAAAGCCCTGAAGTCATTCACATTGGTGTGTGTGGGGCCGGTCACCACCAAATCACCCAAGGCTTCAAAAAACCGGTAGCTGTCGTTGCGGTCTAAAAACGCAGAGGGTTTCAAACCCGCACGTCCTGCGCGCTCTAAAGTGTCTGGCGTCACCACCACACCAGCGTTGTCCTCCACACCGTCAATGCCATCGGTGTCTGCGGCCAAGCCCCACACACCCGCTTGGCCTTGCAAAGCCACCACGAGGCCAAGGCCAAACTCACCGGCTCGTCCGCCCTTGCCTCGCACAGCACCCGGTGCTTGCTGGCGCACAGTGACCGTGGTTTCACCGCCGCTCAAAATCACGCAAGGCTTTTGAAACGGTCCATGGCCTTGCGCCGAGGCGCGTGCCAAAGCGGCATGCACCTTGCCCACCTCGCGGGATTCACCTTCGATTTCATCCGACAAGATGTAGGCGTTCAAGCCTGCCGCTTGCGCCATGTCTGCCGCAGCTTGCAGTGACTGCTGAGGCGTGGCCATCATGCGCACCTGGTGGCCGTGAAACAGCGCATCGCCGGGCTTGGGGGTTTCCAATGCGCCCGATTGCAGGGCTGCTTGCACGCCTGCGGGTATGTCAATCTGGTAGCGCGCCAAGATGGCCAAAGCCTGGGCACAGGTGCTGGCGTCAGCCACGGTGGGACCGCTGGCAATGACCGCGGGGTCGTCGCCGGGCACATCGCTGATGGTGAGTGTCACCACTTGCGCCGGATGGCAAGCCGCCGCCAAGCGCCCGCCTTTGATGCGCGACAAATGCTTGCGCACGGTGTTCATTTCAGTGATGTTGGCACCGCTTTCCAGCAGCGCCCGGTTGATGTGCTGCTTGTCAGCCAGGCTCAAGCCCTCGGCGGGCAGGGTCAACAGCGCCGAGCCGCCGCCAGAGATGAGGCAAATCACCAAGTCGTCGGCTTGCAAGCCTTGCACCAGCGCCAACATACGCTCGGCGGCTTGCACACCTGCCGCATCCGGGACAGGGTGGGCGGCTTCCAACACCTCGATGCGTTGCGTGACACCGGCCGGGCGCGGCGGCGTGTGGTGGTAGCGCGTGACCACCACGCCCGAGAGCGGCGCGTCAGCCGGCCACAGCTGCTCCAGGGCCTGCGCCATGGCGCCGGCGGCTTTGCCCGCGCCGATCACCACGGTGCGCCCTCGCGGCACGGCAGGCAGCACGGCCGGCAGGTTCAAGAGGGGTTGGGCCCGCGCCACGGCTGCGGCAAAGAGTTGACGCAAAAAATCGCTGGGGCGCTGGTGGGGTGACAAAGTGGTGTTCATGGGGAAAGTTTACGCATCGGCTCAAGTACAGCAGTTTGAGGTCGATTCCCATCAGGTAGAACCTTGGAAAGGACGCCATGACCGCCGAAGAATTTGCCAAACAATTGAAAGAAACCGCCGCCAACCCCGAGGAGATGTGGGTGTACGCGGCGGCTGTGATTTTCTTCCCGCTGGCCTTGGCGATGCTGTTGTGGCGCGGCTTGAACAAAGGCTTTGACGCCATGTGGACGCAAGCCCTCAGCAACACGCGGCAACAGTTCTTGTACGACAACATGGTCAAGGAACAACAAGACCGGCACATGCAAAAAATGCAGCAGGAGTACCAGGTGTACCTGGTGCAACGGGAAAAACGCTTGCAGGCTTACGAGCGAAAAATCAGGGCGTCGACCCCGCCAGAAACCACCGTCCCAGCGCTTGACGCTCCGCCGCCGTGAGCCCCGTGGCGTTGTTCATTGGCATTTGTTTCAGCACCACCACCTGTTGGTAGATGTTTTGCGCGTTGGCGCGAATCTGTTCGGCTGAATCGAGGCGCAGGTTTTTCATTTGCACTTGTTCGCCGTGGCAACTGATGCAGCGCTGGTTGATGATGGCTTGCACCTCCTCGAAGCTGACAGCCGCTTGGTGCGCCTCAGGACCGGCAGGCGCGGGGCGCAGGGCCACGACCAAGCCGATGATGATGGCGGCACCGAATGCGGCATAGGGCCAGGGATGGGCACTGCGGCCCAAGTGCCACGCGTGCCTTTGCACAAAAAACTGACGGATGCTGGCACCGGCCAACATCATCAAAAACAACAAGAGCCAGCGCTGCGGGTGGCTGACCAACAAGCCCTCGTGGTTGGCCAACATGGCGAACAACACCGGCAGGGTGAAGTAGGTGTTGTGCACGCTGCGTTGCTTGCCGCGCAGACCGTAAAACGCCATGTCTTTGTCGTCATAAGGCTGGCCCGAAGTGAGGGCTTTGACCACCACGCGTTGGCCCGGAATGATGCAGAAAAACACATTGGCCGTCATGGTGGTGGCGATCGTCGCCCCCATCAGCACAAAAGCGGCGCGGCCAGCAAAGAGTTGGCAGGCCAGCCAGCACAGCGCAGCCACCAACACCAACATGATGGCGCCGACCCAGGCTTGGCCTTGCGGGTGGTTGAACAAGGCTTTGCACAGTGTGTGATAGATAAGCCAAAAGCCCACCAAAAACGCCAAGGCTGATGAAATCGCGGCAGCTGGTGACCAAGCCATGACCGAGGTATCGATCAAAAAAGTGGGGGCTTGCCACAGGTACATCATGGCAAACAAGGCAAAGCCACTCAGCCAGGTGGCGTAACTTTCCCAATAAAACCAATGCAAGGTGCTGTTGATGTGGCCCGGCGCGCCAGCGTATTTTTGCGGGTTGTAAAAACCACCGCCGTGCACAGCCCACATTTCGCCGCCCACGCCTTTGTCTTTCAGCGATTGGTCTTGTGGCGGGACGAGGTTGCTGTCAAGGAAAACAAAGTAAAAGGACGAGCCGATCCAGGCGATGGCGACGATGACGTGCAACCAGCGGACCAGCAGTTGTGCCCATTCAAGCAAGTAGGTTTCCATGGGGTCGGACTGTAGCTTATGTATTACCTGACTCGGGTAATTGGGGTCAGATTCCAATTACAAAACAATTGGAATCTGACCCCAATTTCCCAATTTCCTGTCGGCTTTGGCGTGACTTCAAGGCCCGCTGAGCAGCAGCAACTGCGCCGCCACCGCCACTGCAATTTCAGCCGGCGACTTGCCATCAATGCCCGCCAAGCCAATCGGACAGGTCACCCGCGCCAAATCGGCTTCCCCAAAGCCCTTGTCCTCCAAGCGGTGTCGAAAGGTCGCCCATTTGGTGGCGCTGCCAATCAGGCCGATGAAGGGCACATCGTCAAACTCACGCGCGCGCCGCAAGCAATGGGCCAACACCGCCAAGTCCTCGGCATGGCTGAAGCTCATGACCAGCACCAGGCTGCCCGACGCCAGATCGGCCACCGCGGCTTGCACCGGCGCGGAATGCTCCGTCTGCACATGGCGCGGGGTGTCTGGCGGAAACACCTCATCTCGGCTGTCGATCCAGCGCACATGAAAAGGCAAGTCCGCCAACACCTTCACCAGCGCTTGCCCGACATGACCACCGCCAAACAGCGCCAGCGGTCGGCCCTGCTGCGCCAGGCGGAGCTGTAAGCGCGGCAAGTCGGCGGCGCTCACGCGCTCAAAACCCAGCGCCAGCACACCCCCGCAGCATTGCCCCAGGCTGGGCCCCAGTGCCACCCGTTGTATCTCCGGCAGCGGCATGGCGGGGTCTTGCAAAACCGCCCGGGCCTGGGCGATGGCTTGGTGCTCCAAGTGGCCGCCGCCAATCGTGCCCACCTGGTGCGCGGCAAACACCGCCATCCAGGTGCCAGCGTCGCGCGGCACCGAGCCCTGCGCCTGCTGCACCCACACCAGCACGGCCGGCGCGTGTTGCAAATCTTCAAACAAATCTGACAGTTCTTTCAAATCAATCCTCGGGTTATCAAGCTTGCCAAATGCGTCCAGCCGGTGCAGAGTCACAAGCTTATACGGCACAAGGAACGGTCATGTGGGCTGGTTCAATCCCATGCAATCACCATTCGGCCAAAAAGCGGGGCGCGGCAGACCCGCGTGTGCGCCCAGCGGCGTCGATCACACCCTCCGAACAGGCAGGTCGCCATGGCAGACCTTGGGCCGCATGCGGCGCTTGGCTGCTGCTCAGCCTGAGCGCCTGCAGCTTGATGCCACCCCCGGTGGTCCAAGCACCCGCACCTGCACCCCCCGTGGCCATCATCACAGTGCCGCCACCCGCGCCGCCCAGCTTGCCCCCGCCCGCCGTGCAGCCCTTGCCCGCCACACCGGTGCCCGCCCTGGTCTCGGATGCCCGCAGCCCCAAGGAATACCGCACCGACGCGGCCAGCCACATTTACCGGCAATACCAACAGCGTATTTACAAAGGCAAGATGCCGCCCATGCTGAAAGCCGTGGGGGTGATCGAGGTCAGTGTCAACAGCCAAGGGCAGGTGGACGAGATCGTTTGGCTGCGTGCCCCCCGCCATGTGCCCGAGGTGATGCGCGAAATCGAAAACAAGGTGCGTGAAGCCCAGCCCTACCCGGCTCCGCGCCTGTTGAAAAAAGTGAAATACGTGGACACCTGGTTGTGGCATGCCAGTGGCCAGTTTCAACTCGACACCCTGACCGAGGGCCAACACTGATGCGGCGCTGAACGGGCGCGGTCACGACGGCACGCCCCCGTGCGCCGGTTTTCAAGAGCCACGGTAAGTGGAAAAACTCCAAGGGCTGACCAGCAAAGGCACGTGGTAGTGCTGCTGCGTGTCGGCCACACCAAAGTCCAGCGTCACTTGGTCGAGGAACGAGGGTTCGGGCAAGGCCACGCCCAGGGCTTTGAAATACGGCTTGACGGAAAACACCAGCCGATAGGTGCCCACTTGCAAGCTGTCGTTGTCCAACAAAGGACCGCCATCGTTGCGGCCATCTGCGTTCAGTGTGAATGACTTCAGCAAGCGGCTGTCTGCGCCGTTGGTGGCGAACAACTGCACGCCCATGCCGCCCGCTGGGCAGCCGTGCATGGTGTCCAAAACATGTGTGCTCAATCCCATGTGCAAGCGCTCCAAACTGGCCTTGAGGCCGACAGGTATAGTTGAAAAAATCGCAGTGTAGCCCCCCATCCCATGCCCACCTCTTCGCCTTTGCTGCAACACCCCTCGCAAGCACGCATTCAATGGCTGAACCAAGCCAGCGCCGCCGAAGCCCTGGCCTGGCTGGATGGGATTTACGAACACTCACCCTGGGTGGCCGAGCAAGCTTTGGCGCAGCGCCCGTTTCGCAGCTTGGCGCACCTGAAATGGGCCTTGGCGCACAGCGTGATGCAAGCCGATCCAGCGCAGCAACTGGCGCTCATCAAGGCCCACCCTTTGCTGGCGGCCAAGCCCAACCCCAACCTCACCAGCGAATCCAAACAAGAACAACAAGTGGCTGGACTTTGGCAAAGCACGCCCGCGCAAGGGCAGCGCTTGAAAGAACTCAACGACGCTTACCTTGCCAAGTTTGGCTGGCCGTTCATCGTCGCGGTGCGCGGCCCGCGGGGTAACGGCCTCACCCCCCAGGCCATTTTGGACACCATGGCCTGGCGCTTGCAACAGTCGCCCGCCGTGGCGTTCCAAGAAAACCTGCGGCAAATCCACCGCATCGCCGAATTGCGCTTGAACGAGAAATGCCAACACCACCCGGTCTTGGGTGGCGAAATTTGGGATTGGCACGAATGGCTGGCCCAGTTCAGCGACCCCGGTTTCAAAGAGCACGGCCAACTCAGCGTCAGCTACCTGACACCAGCACACCAAGCCTGCGCGCAAACCATTGCCTTGGGCATGAGCGCCTGCGGTTTTGACGAGGTGACGATTGACGCGGTGGGCAATGTGGTGGGACGCTACCACCCCGCCACAACAGACGCCCCATATCTGCTCACAGGCAGCCATTACGACACCGTGCGCAACGGTGGCCGATACGACGGCCGCTTGGGCGTGTTCGTGCCCATGGCCTGTGTGCGCGAATGGGCCAGCCAAGGCCAACGCTTCCCCGTGGGCTTGGAAGTGGTGGCGTTCGCTGAGGAAGAAGGCCAGCGTTACAAAGCCACGTTTTTGGCGTCCTCGGCCTTGGTCGGCGACTTCGACCCCGCCTGGCTGGACCAACAAGATGCGGCGGGCATCAGCATGCGTGAAGCCCTGCGTACCGCCGGTCACCACCCCCAACAGATCGCGGCCCTGAAACGCGAGCCTTCAAAGTACGTGGGTTTTGTCGAAGTGCACATCGAACAAGGCCCGGTCTTGCACGCGCTGAACATGCCATTGGGCATCGTCACGTCCATCAATGGCAGCGTGCGCTACCTGGGCGAACTCACAGGCACCGCCAGCCATGCCGGCACCAGCCCGATGGACCAACGCCACGACGCGGTGGCCGCCTTGGCCGAATGGGCGGTGTATGCAGAGCAGCGCGCCCGCCAAGATGGCGACTCGGTGGCCACGGTCGGCATGCTGAACGTTCCGCAAGGCTCGATCAACGTGGTGCCCGGCTTGGTGCAGTTCAGCTTGGACATGCGCGCACCCAGCGATGCGCAACGCGACGCTTTGGCCAGCGACATCTTGAACAAACTGCACGCGGTGTGTGCGCAACGCAGCATCCAGGTGCGCTTGGAAGAAACCGTGCGGGCCGCAGCCGCGCCCAGCGACCCGGTTTTGCAACGCCGTTGGGAAGAAGCGGTCACCAGTCTGGGCTTGCCGCTGCAACACCTGCCCAGTGGCGCTGGGCACGACGCCATGAAGATGCACCAGGCCCTGCCGCAAGCCATGTTGTTTGTGCGCGGCGAAAACCAAGGCATCAGCCACAACCCCCTGGAAAGTACCACGGCGGACGATATGCAATTGGCGATTGACGCCTTTGAGGCCCTGATGCAGGGTATGAATCCTTAATATGGACTTTATCGGCTGTTGAATTCAGCAAAATCGGTTAATTTTCAGCTTTTCATCTTAAATGCCAAATTAGGAATTTTTGCGAATATCATTCGCAGTCCTTTTCTAGGGGCTTTCATGCCCCGCCAACCCTCTCAAAGGTTTGATGCCCATGAACAGTCCTACGCCTTCAACACACCCAGGAACGGCTCCCACTTTCGCCGACTGGATTTTCATTGTGATCGTGATCGGGGCCCTCGCACTGGTGGCCTACTTGGGCGAAATCGCCTACGAGCACGCCCAACAAACCGAGAAAAGCAAGCGCAACGGCGAGGCCTTGAGTGCGTGGTTGAGCACGGCCAGCGCCGAACGCTTTGCCCCGGATTACAAAATCAAGGCCTGTGCCGGTGGCGGCGATGCCAAAAACAGCCCCTGGGGTGCTTGTTTGGAACACCTGCTGCAAAACGAATTCAAAGGCTTGCAAAACCCGTTCAAGGGCGCAGCACCCCAATTCATCGAGCAATGCAACCCTGCCGACAAAAGCCTGAAGGGCGACATTGTGTTGCTGAAAATGACCCCCACCCCGCCTGGTTCTGCCATCCCCTCCATCAATACTTTATTGGTTGCGGAAGACAGCATTGACCAAAAACTTCAACTGAGCATTGGCATTTGCGACAAAGGTTCTTACCTGGTCAAGATCGCTGACATTGAATTCTGAGGACCACCATGGCACAAGATCTGAACACCCCCAACGGCGCACCGCAAAAGCTGATTGACATCGAGTCGGTGCATGCCAAAGAACTGCTTGGCATGGAAGAATCCGGCCCGCAAATTTCCAGCGATCAACCCCTGCGCAAATGGTTGTACGACTGGACTTTGAACCCGAACATCATTGGCAATTTCCAAAAAAGCTTGGATGGCTGGATTGGCATTTTGATTGTGGCCAATTTGTTCGCCTTGGTGTTGGAGCATGTGCCCGCACTGTATGAGCCCAATAAACATTTGTTCCATTACTTTGACGTCTTTTCTATCGTCATCTTTGTCATGGAATACGCCCTGCGCTTTTACCTGGCGCCTGAAGATGAGGAATTTCAAAAGAAGAGCAGCCCGCGCACGGCTTACATCTTCAGCCCGTTTGCCATCATCGACTTGTTGGCCATCGCGCCTTTCTTCTTGCAAGCCTTTATCCCCGTTGATTTGCGCGCCTTGCGGTTCTTGCGACTGCTGCGCATCTTGAAACTTTTCCGCATCGTGCTTCCAGCGGTCAAAGAGTTTTCAGAGCTGAACAAAGGCCGCACCTTCCGTCAAAAAATCCATGCCTTGGTGTTTGAAAGCCCCTACGGCGGCAAATTGCAAGGCATCTTTGACACCTTCATCGGTGTCTGGGTGATCATTTCAGTGCTGGCCGTGGTGTTGGAGTCCATCCACAGCGTGAGCTACCTGATCAACGTTGAGTTTGTCATCCTGGACACCTTGGCGGTGGCGGTGTTTACCGTGGAATACCTGATGCGCATCTACGCTTGCGTGGAAGAACCGCGCTACCACAATGCTTTCCTGGGACGCTTCAAGCAAGCCCGCAACCCCGCAACCGTGATTGACTTGTTGGCCATCCTGCCCTTCTTCTTGGAAGTGTTGCTGGGCTCGGTGCTGGACTTGCGGTTCTTGCGTACCTTCCGTTTGGCGCGTTTGCTCAAACTCACCCGCTACAACGACTCCACCAAAATCCTGACCACCGTGATCGCCCGCGAATGGCCTGTGATCAGTGCATCTGCGTTCATCATGATTTTGATGGTGATCATGACCGCCAGCTTGGGCTATGTGTTTGAACACGAAGCCCAGCCCGAAAAATTCGACAACATCCCCAACTCGGTGTATTGGGCGGTCATCACCTTGGCGTCTGTGGGTTATGGCGATCTTTCGCCCATCACAGCGGTGGGGCGCTTCATGACCGTGGTCATGGCGCTGTTGGGCATCGGTATCTTTGCCATTCCGGCGGCTTTGCTGGCCTCGGCCTTTGGCGATCAGTTGCACAAAGAGCGCGAAATGCTGAAAAAGAATTTGCGCGACATGATGAAAGACGGCCACTTGGACGAGCAGGAAATCGCGCAACTGCGGGTCGAAGCCAAACGGCTGCACATCACCATCGAGGAGCTCAATGCCTTGCTGGAACAAGTGCACAACGACCGCTTGCATGCGCAAAGCCGATCGGTGCTGCCTCTGCATGTGATTGCGGAGAAGCCCGCGCAAGCAGTCGAGCATTACAAAATGTTGCTGTCGCAGATCAACCAGCTTGCGCTGATGACGGATGCGGCCAAGTTTGAACAGGCCGCGCAGGCTTCGCAAAACCTGAGCCCGAAAGAATTGGCCTTGTGGCAGCATTTCAAAGCCAACTCGTGAACCCCCATGCGTGCCGGCCGAAAAGGCACGCATGATTTGCCCTGAATGCCAGTATCGCAACCACACTGAAGATGTTTTTTGTCAGCACTGCGGTACTGGGCTTGTGTCTCATTCTTCCTCTGTACCCATGAGTGTGAAAAAAGCTGGCCTCCAACATACTGTGATGGAGATTTTGGAAGGGTCTGCCCAGCAGCCCTTGTCGCGCTATGCCGAATGGCTGATCTCGGCCGTGGTGCTGGTCAATTGCTCGGCCGTCATCTTGGACTCGGTGCCCGAGATCCACGCGCAGTACAAAGACTTCTTCCATGAATTGGAATTTTGGAGCGTGATGTTTTTCACGGCCGAGTACCTGTTGAGGGTCTGGTCATTGGGGGTCAAGTACGCTGACAACGCTTGGCAAGGTCGACGCCAATACATGTTCAGCCCTTTTGGCTTGGTGGATTTCTTTGCCACCATGCCCTATTACTTGCATGTTTTCTTCCCCTTGCTGGATTTGCGCATCTTGCGGGTGCTGCGACTGCTGCGGATATTGAAACTTTCCAAATACAACACCGCCTTGCAAGACTTGTTCTCCGCGGTGTATTCCGAGCGTCGCGCATTCGGCTCTGCGGCCTTTTTGCTGTTGATCGCCACCATCGTGTCGGCTTCGCTCATGCACTTCGCCGAAGGTCATGCGCAACCCCAGCACTTTGGCTCCATACCGCATTCGATTTATTGGTCCATCGTCACCATCACATCGGGCTTTGGCAATGTCGAACCCATGACCAAGGGCGGCGAAGTGATTGCCCTTCTCACTGGCTTCTTGGGCGTGTGCATGGCCGCCATCATGACCGGCATCGTGGCCTCGGCCTTTGCCAACCAAATGTCTCGCAAAAAGGCCTCTTACATGGCGCAGCTGCGGCAGGTGCTGTCCGATGGTTTGGTGTCTGATGAAGAACGTGCCACCTTGAAACGCTTGCAAGCCCAGTTCCGTCTGAGCGATGCGGAAGTCCAAACCATGATGGACCAAGCGGCGATGGCCAAAGGTGAAAAAACATGAGTCACGCCAACCCCAGTTTGCGACGGCGCACGTTCGAAATTTTGGAAGGCGAAGTGGCCGACAAAGCCAGCCGTTTTTGCGAAATTTTTGTCGCCTCTTTGGTGGTCTTGAATGTGCTTGCCATCATCTTGGAGTCGGTGCATGACATCCATGAGGCCTACGGTACTTTCTTCCATGCCTTTGATCTGTTCAGTGTGGTCGTGTTCAGTGTGGAATATGTGTTGCGGGTTTGGTCCTATGCGGAGAAGTTCAAAGCCGAAGGCGGCAGTGCATGGGCTGGACGCAAATCGTATTTGTTCAGCTTTTATGGCCTGGTGGATTTTTTCAGCACCGTGCCCTTTTACTTGCAACTGCTGATGCCCGGCACCGACTTGCGGGTTTTGCGCATGTTCCGTTTGCTGCGAATTTTCAAACTCTCGCGCTACAACAGCGCGATGGACGACATGTTTGAAGCCATCAAGGCCGAGAAGGATTCTTTTT
>Ga0114968_10003883_pt1 | contig 11187 bp, 24 predicted proteins | sample M_130807_EF_Meta_FD_87020 | JGI IMG/M metagenome (GOLD analysis project Ga0114968, IMG submission 87020) | Freshwater microbial communities from Lake Montjoie, Canada to study carbon cycling - M_130807_EF_MetaG | ecosystem: Environmental > Aquatic > Freshwater > Lake | place: Lake Montjoie... | reverse complement strand
TGCCATATGAAGCACCCCGCCTTTCGATTTGGTTATGTCTGCCGTGTCTGTGTTGTACGTCCCACGGTTACCTATTGCTGATTTGATCTTCTCTGGCTCAAACATAATGATCTCATGTGAGTCGCCGCGCTTGTATGGATCAGCCAGCACGATGCTATCGTAATCCTTCATCACCTCTTCGCGCCACTTCTTAGGCATCAACATGGGGAACTCGCGACTGCCTTCGCCATACACCTCTTGCGCCCACTTGAGCATGGTCTCGTCGTCAAGCACCATTGGGTTCTTGGCTTGCACATGGACGGGCATGACGTTTACGCCTTGGCGTGGGTTGTCGTAGGAGCCGATGTTGTGGGCGGCGGGTGTTCTGGTTGGATCGTTGGATAGCCAAATTGCTTCGCCACTGACTCGTGGATCGAGGCCACCCGGCTTGAAGAACTTGATGTCGCTCGGCGTTGCGTGATACAGCTTCTCTTTGATCTTGCTTGAGTCAAGCATCTTGCGAAGGTTTTCATCGGCCTCTTCCTTTGGCAGTACCTCGCCCATCTTCAATCGCTTGGCCTCGCTTGCCAAATACTTGGCTTTGTTCAATGCGCCAGTCACGCCCTTCACAATCTTGCCACCATCAGCCAACTTTTCAAACTGCTGGACAGGCGCAGAACCTGTATCAGTCTCAGGGTTTATCTTGCGATCAAGTTCTTTTTGGAAATCACCTAGCGGGTCTTTACCTGTGTAATTTTTGTAAGCGCCATAACCGTGATTAAGAATAATGGCTAATGGGTCTTTGGGTATTCTTATTGCCTTTGGAACTGCTTCACTAAGCCTTTCCGTAAAACTTTTTGGCTTACCCAATACAAAACTTCCACCCTCTTCCATGTGGATTGCGCCACCATTGGCTTTGCTCAAGTCTGGACTGTAAATGTCGTAAGTGCCTTGGTTGCCGATGGCGCTCTTGACTGCGTTAGGGTTGTAAGACACCACCTCACTCAGGTCGTCGCCTCGATACTGCATGATGCCGTCATAGCCTTGAGCCTGCGCCCTGCTCTGAATCTGCTTGCCAATGTTGCCCTTCTCCTCGAACGCCTTCTCCACTAGCTTGATGGCGCTCGCCTCGTCCATGCCAAGGTTGATCAGGGCTTCTGCGGCTGGATCAATCTGCCTGCCTGACTTGCCAATGATCAGAGGGTTCTTGATCTGGGCATAGACTGGCAACATATTGCCGCCTGCCTGCCCTTCACGCAACGTGCCTGCCGCACGGTCAGCCATAAACTGGTCAGCCATCTTGGAGTAATACTCACTGCCGCGCATGGCCTCAATCGCGTCGTCATTAGGGATGCCCGTATAACTGCTCGCGTGTGCGGTGTTAGGGGTCATGTATACACCAGAGCCTAACGCGCCCTCCTTGCTAGGCTTAATGCGGCGTATGGCCTCTTGGCCCTTGCCACCCTCGGTCGCGGTCGTGCCGTGGTACAGGCGCATCTTCACTGCGCTTGGGTCTAGCATTCTCTGGAGGTTAGCTTCACGCTCGGCGGCGGCGATCTCCTTGGCCTTAGATAAAGCGCCAGTTATGCCTTTGCCAATTTTGCGGAAGTCAGCCATAGTTATATCGAGTAGGGGTTGACACGTTTCGGTTGCGTGTATTCCAGATAGTCGTCTTCGTCGTCATTATCTCTTGGTTCGGGATTGATGTCGAGCCACCCCATATCTTTCAATAACCGAATCGCTTGTGTCGCGCTGTCCACATAGTCGTCATGCGTTGAGTCAGGGAAGGAACACAACTGGGACAGGAAGCCCTCGCACCAGTCCTTGACATAGCCCTTGCGGACGGACGACTCAGGCAACCACACCCTGCCAGTCGTAAAGATGCTGGCGGTGATCTGGAGGCGTTGCATCTTGTCCGCACGGCCCGGGTTATACCCACGCACAGGCAAGTGCATCTGCCGCAGTTCTTGGATCAGCGATATGCCTGCGGCCTTGTCCTCCACGAGAATCAGGTCTGGCCTCTTGGCCTGCTTGCCCTCACCATACGACACGCGCCACTCCTCGATCACTTTGGGCTTGAGCAGAGGGAAGGTGAGGTGTTCTGCCCAGCAGTCGATCAGCAGGACGGACATCGGGCCATCAAGGGGCTTGAAGATTCCCCATGTGGTCATGGCGGTAGGGTCGTTGTACTCCTTGTCGCTGAAGGCGCAATCATAGGACTGGATGATGTACTCGAACTTGGGAAAGGGCTTGCTGTGAGGCCACAGCTTGAACATATCGCGGTTGACTACCTTGCCATCTTCGAGGTCAACGATCTGACCTAACACCTCCTGCTCGTACAGCTTACTGCCCTTGTACGACTCCAACTGCTTCTGGAAGGCTTTGTCGAGGTTCTTGGCGTTGTCGTATGTGCTGGCGCGGGAGACCACCACATCGTCACCCTCACGACCCACTAGGTCAAGGATCAAGTCCTTTGGGCGCGGGGTTGTGGTCACGATCACACGAGGGTGGCTGTAGGGCTTGTCGTCTGGTTTAATCCTCAACCCTAACATCATGTTGTCCCATGCCTCGTTCGGGCCAAGATAATTAAATGCCGCCAACTCATCACACCAACAGAAGCTGGAGTTGATACCACGCAGGCGGTCATACGAGTCTGCTGACACACCCCTGATCTTGGAGCCGTTGGACAGCTTGATCAAGTGATCCTGCTTGTTGTAGTCCACCACCAGTTCTTTGGGGATGCAGGCGAGCAAGCCGCTCGGCCCTTCATAGCAGGTGAACTTCAAGTCACCGCTCGTAGGTGCCAGAACAATGCTCATTGTGTCTGGGTGCGTCCATGCCCACCACCATAGTGCTTCAGCCGCTGACCGAGTCTTGCCTGCACCTCGGCCTGCCAACATTAAAAACACCGTGTAATCAATCTCAAGGTCTGGCGGTATCTGGTAAGGGTGCGCCTGCTCTATCCAAGCGGCGTGAGCAATCTTGGCAATGCGGTCATGCAGAGGGTAGGAGTTGAACTCCGCCTGTACCTCTGGGTCTTCCAGCATCTCAGCCAGCACGTTTCTTCATCTCCATGTTGCGAATGATCTCAAGGAACTTGTCAGCAGTAGCGTCCTCAGTCTTGATGGCGGCACCACCTTCCACGCCCTCCACCGCCACACGGTCGCCATACTTCTTGGGCCGTAGCTTGGCGGCTGTCCACTTACGGGCCTCGATGCGGTTCTTCTGCCACTGGATGTAGGTAACGTCCAGACTCGTGCGGCCCTTCTCGTCTGTGTACTCAGGAGGATGCTCGTCCGCAATCTCCAAGATTTCATCAGCGTTGGTGTCAGCCTGCTCTTCACGAGCGCGCGCGTATTGCTCTTGAAAGAGAGGGTGGCGTATCAACCACTCATAAACCGTAGACTGCGCTGGGAGTTTCCCTACTGTGTCAGCCTTCAGTATTTGTCTCAAGCTCATTCCCTCACTTAGCATCATGCATATGAGGTTAGCAGTGTCTTGGTTGTACTTTGTTGGTCTGCCAGTTTTAGCGGGCGTAGGAGCCTTTGTGGCCTTTGCGGCTACCTTGGCCTTCCCAATTGCTTTTGCGGCCTCTTGTGCCGCTCTTACGTTCTTTGCGGGCCTCTTTGGCCCCTTCGGTGTTTCTGGCATAACCCATATTCCCCATAATGTCGAATTGATCGCAGTGTAATCGATTCGCTTATGGTTCGCCAGTCCTTGCTTTAGGCATAGGAATACCAATCAAGGAGTTGCCTTGTCTCACCTACATCAGCGACCTCTAAGGCCAGAAGATGTTGTCGGCCTCGGCCTTTGAGGCCAAGAACCGACTCGGTTTTATTTCGCTTTCGGTTCGCTACACAAGCCAATTGTGATTGCGCGAGGGCTTTGTTGCAGGCACTCCTCTTCACTCAATATGAAGTCTGGTGCCCACATCATCAAAACCAAAACCAGTATGAACATTATACCAATTGTGATCTTCTGAATCAAGGTCTCTTCTTGCACCTGCTGGCTTGGAAGGTTTTTCATCATGTCGTCAATCTCCTGCTTGTTCATCATCAACCTCCTCTGGATACTCGTCGGTGTTGGCTCGGTCTTCGTCGGTCTCGATGGGGGTGTGCAGTGCCTCGTACTCACGCTTAACTTGCCGACGGCGCTCGTCCTCCGCCAACTGCTCTGGGGTGATGGCTTTGAACTGCTTCATCAGTTCGGCCTCTACTTCGTCAAACAGGTTGCTCATGTTGTTCATACTGTCACCTCTTTTGCCAAGATGGCTTGCAGGCCAGCCAACAACTGCTGGGCCTCGGCACGAGTCAACACTGTACTCATGTTTGAGTTGCGGCCTTGCAAGTGCAACCACGCACCATCGTCGTCCCACTCGGAGACCGACACGCGCACACCATGTTCGGTGCGGATACTTGTTTCAATTTCTTCTTTCATAAGCGACTCGCTTTCAGTTGGTTATTGATTTGGTTTTACAGTTGTTTCAATGACTCGGACACTTCGTCCAACTTGTAACCGAGTGAGGTTTTTTTGAAGTTGACGTAAGAGTAATACCAGCAACCGTTGTTGTGGATCAAAAATGTTTTGCCGCTGTTGCCAGTGCCTGTCCATGATGGCTTGCGGGTGTAAAAACCTTCGGGCGCATGGCGGACAATGTTGGGGAACTTTGTTGGTTTTGCTGATGCTTCGATGTTCATTTCTCTATTCCTTCGCTGTTAGACGACTGCGGGATTGCTGTCGTTGGTGTAATTGTAACTTAAACGTGCGGGCCTGCAATAAGGTTGACAAAATATTTTCTAGGTAGTTTCCCTAGTGGGGGCCGAAGCCCCTTGGTTTAGATTTTCTTGAAGGCGGCGGCTGATGTGAATTTGCCGTCAACGTAGATACGGGCTGGGAACTGGTTGAACAGCTTGCCCTTGACTGACACGTTGATGATCTGGTTTTGCTCGATCATTACTTTTTTGTCGCCCTTCATGCCAGTGATGCGGAAGTTTGCGCCGCTGACGCGAAGTACCTTGCTGTCTGTCAACTCACCAGCCTTGGCGTTCACCTTGGCGATCACCTCGTCTGCAAACAACTCGGCCTGCTCTTGGGCATATTCGTTCATGTTGTCTTCGCACAAAACAATCTCGTCATCCATGCGGTTACCGAGGCGCTTTGTGCATGGGCGCACTGTCAAAGTCCAGAGGCTGTAAGACTTGCTGTTGTAAACGCCACGGAATGTTGGGCCAAAGATTTCATGCAGGCGGTTGAATTGGAATTTCACGCTGGAAATAATTTGGGCCTTGAATTCTGTTACCAATTCGTTTTTGATTTCTGTGTTCATTTCGCTGTTCCTTCTCTGTTGGCTGACTGTGCAGGTTTGCTGTGTCAGTGGTGTAAATATAAGGCCAAATTAAACCTCGTCAACAAATATCTAAAAATATTTTCTAGGTGCTTTCCCTAGTATGCGTTGGCATCCTCGACCACCTGCTTGAAGTCGGCCTTGGCCTCCTCGACCAGTAGCTGGTAGTCCTCCTCTGGCACATCCAGCGTGATGTCCTTGCCTGTAGCGTCGAACACAAACACCTCGAACTCCTCGGCGTAGTCAGGCGCATGGGGGTAATTCAGTTCCTCTGGGGTGTAGTCATAACCCACAGCCACATCCTGCGTGGTCTCGCCGTTGTCGAATGACACGACGCTGTCAAATGTGTAGTCCAGTTGATTGATTTTCATTTCGCTTTCCTTTCGCTTTTCGATTTGGTTTAGTGGGGGCCGAAGCCCCCGTTTGTTTTAACACCAGCCAAGACCTAAATTGACTGGGAAGTTTTCGTTAACATCTACATACTTAGCAGTCTCTTGATCCAATTTTGCAAATGCTTTGCGCGCTTCAATTTCTGTGGCGTATTCAGTTTTGCCATTTAATTGCGACTTGATATTAGCCCTTATCAATTTGCACTTGCTCATTACATTTGATCGAGTGTTATTTTGGGGTTCGGTCAAAGCCACTTCTTTCCAGACTTTGTCTTGGCTAACTGAAACACTCCAATAAGATTTTCCTACTTTCATTTCGCTTTCCTTCGCTGTTGTAGCACCGAGAAGTTCGGTGCATAGTGTAATTATAGCTTAAACAAAGGAGGTGTCAAGCCCCCTTGTAAAATTATTTTCTAGGTACTTTCCCTTAGAAACCGTAATTCTCAGCGCAGATGGGGCCAATGCCACGGGCAACGCTGTCGCTGTCGGTCAATTGACGACCACAGACCGAGCAGGAGCCGAATTTCATGCCATAGGCTACTGCGGCCTGCTTGGGGTCGCTGGCGACCGCTGTGATGCGTTCTGCGGCCTCTGTGGTGCAGTCGCGTGATGTGAAGAGGCGACCACCCATGACCTTGCCCAAGTACACGCCGTCACCCTTGGACTTGATGTAGATCGCGCCAGCGTTCTTGCTGTTCTCGCCAGCAGGGCTGAACACAAAGGTATCGAGGCGCAACTTGGGGAACTTCACGCCAGACTCTTTGGCGTTGTTGAATGCAACCTCGATGGCCTCGACAGACACAACAGGTGCTGACTCAGCGCGAGCGGCCTGCTCTGCAACACGGGTGGCTTGACGCTCTGCTGACTGCACTGTCAGGCGCTGGACGGTTTCCATCTGGCGCTCTGTGAGTGAACCGTATTTGTTGAGGGCATCCAGCATGGAGCGAGCGAACTCGAATGTGCCAGCACTGTTTTCCATCCATGCGGCTTCTGCTGGGTTTGCTTCTTTCCACTCTTGAGCCTTGTTGGCTTGAGCTTCTGCTTTGGCAACGGCGCGTTTTTGTGCGCTGGCCTTGGCCTTCATGCGTGTGGCTGGGCTGGTCTTGAAAGACATCTTGCCTTTGCCCTTGCAGGCGAAGCACTCGCCAGAGCGCACGTTGATGTAGCCAAAGGTGAAACGACCAGTGCCTTTGCACTTAGGGCAAGTCTGCTCGAAGTAAGTCACCTCGGCAGTAGCGGCCTTGGCTGGTGCGCCAAAGTCCAAGTCGTCTTCCATATCGCTGAAGGGGTTTGATGCTGTGTTCATAATTCGCTCCTGATTCGCTGTTACCTGCTTATTGCAGTGTTGTTAGTATAACGCGAAATTAAACGAGTCAACATCTTTTTTGAAAATATTTTTAAGTATTTTCCCTAGTGTCTTTCAGCACCATGCCGTACCCGTTGATCCCCTCTGGGACGACCACGCCGTACCGTCGCACTAACGGGTTGCGCTTGAATGATGTGTAGTCCACATGGTGATGCCAGCGATTGAACCGCCAGACCACCTCCGCCACATCAGGGTGCAGGCGCTCGATCATCTTGGACTTAGGCAGGGTTCCCTCCTTGGAGTAGAACTCGTCGGTGTTGCCGCCCTTCATGGTTTGCGTGGTGGCCTTCTCTTGCAGGAATGCATTGAACTGCACAGTGCATAAGCTGGCCTTCAGCACACGCAGGGAAAGGTCTGTGTCCTCGTTGTAGCGGCCTCGCCAGCGGAAGGGGATGCTGTTCTGGATCAGCAGGCAGGAGTAGATGCGCGTGTTCATCACAAACGCAGGCAGGGGTTCCTTGGCCTTGGCAAAGAAGTCATAGTTGAAGCCAGCGATAGCGACGTTGTCGTAGCGATCCACAAAGTCTTCAGCGGCGCGGAAGATGGTGCCCGACGTAACCTTGACCATGAGGTTGCGGTTCAGCCTGTTGAAGCTGGCGATGTTGTCGTCCATTACCCAGTGCCTAGCATAGCCCAAGCTCATAGAGTGATCCCAGCAGAAATTTCTTGCGGCCCCGGGGCCTTTGCCGAGCTTCTCACCAAGGTCATCACAAGTGTCGTAGTTCCACAAGTAACCCTCTGGCAACACCAGCACCCTCTCAGGGTTGATCACCGCCGCATACTGCTCGCGCTCGTGCGCCTCCACCACGATGTAGTAGGGCACGTTGATACGATCCAATGCTTTGCTTGTCAGGCGCGTAGCCCAGCGGCCCTTGGACACAATGTAGACAGGGTACTTAGGATTCATCGACCCACCTCAAATGCGCGGCTCTGCGGAACTCAGCGAAGGGGAACCAGAGCGCCTTCTGCTTGGGCGTGATGGTCTGCTCCACCAGCTTGGCGAACGCCTCCACATCCTCCTCGCATCTAAAGCGCAAGTTGATCACTCGATATGGCGTGAGGTCTTCTTGAAAGAACTCTGGCATCCCCTGCCATTCTTTTTGCCAATCGAACTCTTCATGCCCAAACAGATCGGTCATTCGGGCTTGCCTTCCATCTTGAGATGGGCCAGCAACTCTTCCAGCACAAACTTGTTGTCTGGGTATTGCTTGATGTAGTTCTCAATCTCTTGCAGGACGTAACCGTAGCCACTGTCAAAGCCTTTGATGTAATCACTCATAACCGATTCGCTTTCCATTTGGTTAAGCCCCCGAAGGGGCTGTTGATTTATTTGCTGGTGACCTTCACGCTGAACACAGCGGAGACCTTGGTGTACTTGGCGTATGCATCTGCGCCAAACTCTTTGATGAATGCATCCTTGTCGAACACAGAGCGATTGCTCTCGATGTAGGTGGCCTTGAAGAGCGCACCCTCGACAACCTTTGCGCCGCCCTTGCTGGCGCTGTCCTTGATGTCGTCCTTGATGGCATCAGCCTGCTTGGTCAGATCAGCGATCTGTGCCAAGAGTGTGCCGAGTGTGTCTACTGCTGTGAAGTTGATGTCGTTGTTCATTTCGCTGTTCCTTCGCTTTACTGCCTTACAGGGATTGCTTGGTCAGTGCTTGTAGTTTAAGGCCAAATTAAACGCCGTCAACAACTTTTTATAAATATTTTCTAAGGAAAACCCTAATACGTTGCAGAAAAGCAACCGCTTTACTCGCAAACCGTAAGCCCTAACAGGGCCAGCGTGTCCTTGAGCAGGTCAGCCTCGTCGTACCCGTAACGCTTCTCAAAGCCCTTGGTGCCCAGCCCGTGCAGGCCCGTAGAGCCGCGATGATGCTCTGGGCATAGCGGTATGACACTGAAGTGGCTAGAACGCCCCCAGCCCCCCGCCAATCGCCTTGGATGGTGCAACTCAGCGGGCGTACCCTCAAACCCCATCCTGCGGCAGACGGCACAACCTAGTTCCGCCACCGCGCTCATGTGCTTCTTTTCCTTCAGCGTGGTCATTGCTTACCCTTTGTAAAGCCGCCGCGATTCTTGAGGTCGTGGCAGGTCTGGCATCGCCACTGCGGTGCGCCCTTACTGTTCCTGCCCTTCACCTCTGCTGGGTTAAGGCGGCACACCTGACAAGTCTTTGCTTTTTCGGTCATCGCTTCATGCTCCTAACGTATATTGCGAAAGAGGCAACGGTGTCTCCACCGTTTCGCATCTTGTCAAACGCCGTGGCTATTTCTTCAAGTACCACGTTGCGGGCCATGTTCTCTTCATCACTGAGTTGACGTTGAACGATCTGTCGTTTGCGCCAGCCAAGAGATTTCTCCAACTCATCAAACGCTTCGTCTTCTGGTGTCTTCATGCATATGCTCCACATTGAATAAATTAAAAGAATAAAACCGAGTGCCGCAACCCAGTGGGTGTGCATTGCCCAACCATCCAGCAACACCAGCACCCAACCAGCGGCGTTCATCACCATGCCTTGGTAGGTGTTCACATCGTGGCCTTTCCTTCGGCCCTGTTATTCGCTTGCTGTGTGCGCCAAATTTCCACGACGGCCTGCGCGGCAATCAAATCCCAACGCAATTTTTCCTCCGCCTCCACGGCTTCACGCAACCCCACAAGCAATGCTTGGTACTCTGGGTGTGCATATGCATCACGCTCTTGCGCGGTGATTGCAGTTTCGGTTGATCGCTTTTGCAAAATTGCCTTGAGGGACTTGCGATACTCCTCGATATACACGCGCTCTGCTTTCGCTTTTGCAAACGTCTTGCCGTTAGTCAAGATGTAGTCAATAGCTTTGTTTGGGTCTCTCTCTTCAATGCTCATAAAACATTCTCCTTTTGGCGCGGTTGCGCCTAATCACCAAACCAATAAAAACTAAAAAGCAAATCCAAAACATAAAGCCAGACATTGCCATGAACTTCCAAAAAAAGTCTCCAAACGATTCAAACATTTATTCCTCCTTTGTTGGCCTGCTACAGGCCCAATAAAAAAGCGACACCAAAATTATGAATACCCAACTCAGTCCGCCAGTGATTGCAAACACAATCAACATGATGTTCCATAGGTCAGCCATTGCGATACTCCTTCTCTTCAATCATTGCTTCTGCAAAGTCGTAAGCTGAACGCGCAATGTCTTGAGGCAGTGCCCCCTTGCCTGCTTTGTTCAAAATTGACATCAACGCAAACAATGCAAAGATGTCGATCAATTCTGGTTCTTGTTTCATTCAATCTCCTCAATTTTGATTTTCAACATTCCGCCAAGGTCGGGTGCCCAATAGATTCGCAGATCAACAATCTGTGAGTCGTCTTCATAAACGCCTGCGTGAGCCAGCCCATCGAGCGTGGCCTTCAGCAGGTTGTCAAGATCGCGGCGGCGCTTGTCTGGCCTCCATGCCTCAATGACCACACGCAGTGGCCCCTTGAAGTGTTTAGCCATCTTTTGTAATGTCATCTGATCGCCGACAGTCTCACGGTACTCGCGCCCTCTGGCGCTGATGATCATGCGACCATCGAAGTTGCGCCAGTAAGTGTTGACCGATGGAGGCCAAGGCAATGTGATCTCAATCATCTTTGACTTTCATGCGGTTGCGGATCGCCTCAAATAACTCCTCTTGACTCCATGCCAGTGCAATGTCAGCGCAAGCATTACGTTCGATCTCTAGCGCCTGCTTAGTGGTCTGAATTGCAATCGCCATGATCTCGGCTTTGGCCTCAGTAAGTGCCGCATCAAACTCAGTCTGTGTGAATAACTTCATGGCCCCAGAGTTGCCAAGTAGTTGCCTTGCTAAAGGGCTTAGTTCAGCGTCTTGCTTTGTCATTTCCATTCTCCTGTGTTACCTCGGTTACCCTTTGTCCACTGATCTCTAACGTCTGCCTCAAGGCGTGACTTGGGATGAAGTTCGTTCCATCCCTTGTGACGCTTCCCAAGGTGGTCAACGTAACCATTGAGCCAGCGGTACGCGCTATCGCGATCTTGAATACGCATATTGATGATTCCCCGAACGAGACAGCGGTGGCGATGCTCATCTTCTCCTTCGCCCTCCTTGCCATAATTCAAAATCTCCCTCC
>Ga0114968_10003881_pt1 | contig 11192 bp, 12 predicted proteins | sample M_130807_EF_Meta_FD_87020 | JGI IMG/M metagenome (GOLD analysis project Ga0114968, IMG submission 87020) | Freshwater microbial communities from Lake Montjoie, Canada to study carbon cycling - M_130807_EF_MetaG | ecosystem: Environmental > Aquatic > Freshwater > Lake | place: Lake Montjoie... | reverse complement strand
TGGTTTCAGAATTGGTGAAATGGAACGTGATGTCATGTTGGCTCATGGTATGTCAAGATTCTGTCGTGAACGTTTATACGATGTATCTGATAAATATAGTGTTCATGTTTGTAAAAAATGTGGCATGGTGGCTCCATTCAATGATGGTAATAAAAATCGTATGTATGCTAATGCCGACTTTACTATCCATTTATGTAAAACTTGTAATAATAAGACGGAATTTGCTAAGGTCGAAATACCATATGCTTATAAATTGATGTCTCAAGAATTACAAACAATTAATGTTGTTCCAAGAATTATAACAGAATGATTTGAATAGATTTGTATATACACATAAAATTATAAAATTGAATAAATATAATAGAAACTTTTTTTATTGTAATTATATCATACAATGGAAAATGAATTTAGTGAATTAACTATTCAAATCACAAAACAAATATCGAAAACTATTAAAAAAGAGCAAGGGATTTTCATAACACCTAGAACAATAATATCTAAGCTAGTGAATCGAATTGTCCCGTATATTGATACCGACCGTGCCTATAATTTTCTTGAACCATCCTGTGGTACATGTGAAATAGTAAATTTCTTAGATAAAAAATTCGATAATATTTCGATTGATGCTGTTGAACAAAATTCGACAATCTATAATAGTATCAATCTCTTGACATTTAAAAATAGAGTGAAACTAATCAACAATGATTTTATTAAATACAAACCATCGAAATCTTATGATTTTATATTTGGAAATCCACCCTATGTGGTTATCGATAAAAACAATATTCCAAATGAATATGCCGAATACATTGTAGGTCGCCCTAATTTATTTGGGTTGTTCATTTTACACTCGTTGTCTATGTTAAAAGTCGGTGGCATATTAGCATTTATTATTCCAAAAAGTTTCTTGAATTCTGCTTATTATAGTAAAATTCGTAATTTTATGAAAGAAGATGGTACTATTATTGATATCATTGATTTCGAGAAAGATAATAGTTTCATTGATACACAACAATCTACTTTTGGTATTATTTTCCAAAAAACCGCTCTTATCGTTCCTGTTGAATGTCCATATTCTATAAAATTTGGTGATAATTTCATGTTCTCCGATAATGCTACGTATTTACGTGAAATAATGAATGGTTCTACCAATTTGAAATCACTTGGATTGAAAGTGAAAACTGGAAATATCGTATGGAATCAAAAAAAATCTATATTGACAAGCGATTCTAGTAAAACGTTGTTATTATATAATTCTAATATCGCCAAAACGAATTCTGTACAATTATTGGAGTTCTCAAATGATGAAAAGAAACAATATATTTCGATGGAAGGTAGCAATGAACCAGTTATCATTGTCAATCGTGGTAATGGAAATGCGGCGTATTCGTTGAATTATGCTTATATTGATGGGAGTCGTAAATACTTAGCGGAGAACCATTTGAATGTTATTTATTCGGATACTATTCGTGGCGAAGAATTAAAAAAACTATTCGATAAAATACTAACTAGTTTTAAGAATCCGAAAACCGAACAATTTATAAAAATGTTTCTTGGTAATAATGGGTTGTCGAAAACTGAATTAGAAACCTTATTTCCAATATTTGTATAAGATTGTATAATATTATATAAAAAAATAGTATGGATTAAAACCATAATATTTTTTCTTTTGTTTGTTTTTTTACTACTTACATGATAAATTTTTTTATTCCATTTCTACTTTACCATAATTATTTTCGATGATACTATCTATAAATGTATATACGTTTTGTTCACATTGACCTCGTTCCGCATGTGTAAAATAATTAGTATATTCTGCTCCTCCCGATTGTATTATCATGGGTCTAGTATAATAATTGACTCCACGATGGTGAACATCAATTGCCTTTAATTTAACATTGTATTCTTTTTCTAATAATCGTTGTTTCGATATCAATTCATCTATTAACTTCTGTTGTTCAACTGATAATACATCTTTACCTACATAAACAGTTGTTGCGTTTACCTTCTTTGAACAAAACACATAGATTAAATTCTGTTTTATGCTACCACCATTATACATTGGAAAATATTTATCTGCGGATTTACATTCAATTCCTAAAAATATATTTTTATTTAATTTTACCAAGAAATCTGGACTATCATGTGTTCCACATGGTTGCGAAATATATGAATAATCTGGCATGGGTGTAACCAATTCTGTTTCTGGTTTTTCATTTCTCAAAGAATAATCCATCCAACTCCATACTTTTTCGGAAGATGGTTTTTCATTTGAATTAGGTATCCAATGAGCGAGACCATTATTATCAAATACAGCGGCAACCGCATCCTCATGTTGAGCAAAATTATGAACAGCACCCGATGCCGCAGCGTGGTTTTTATAGTATGGTAGATTTTGAATTTCTTTCATTATTTTAGTCATTGATTTTTTTGTTTCTTCCATTCTAACGAATATATGTTTTATCCTTGTTGATATCAGTTTATTATTGATATTAATAAACATGTATATTGTCATTTGTATCAATTTTTTATGAAAAAACATATTCTATGTTCCTTAATATAAGGACCGTATTTTTTATGATTTCTGGGTCGATTGTTTTTTTATATAAACCGGGATTATTCAAAATAGACCATATTAATCCCAAATCACGCCCTAAATTACCTGATAATAATATTGTATTATCTGGAAAATATCGATTTATATTTCTACATCCTAAATAAATGGGGGTAGTAGAACATAATAAAGCATTCGTTATTTTCTCAGAAGCATAATCATTGGTTTCACAGTTTTCTATAGAAATATGAAAGTCATAATTTTCATAAGGTTCTAAATCATCAAAATCTCCCTTTAATCTAGAATCGTTTATATCGTTATAATATCTACAACCACGTCCATATATATCAATTGGTAAATTGGTTTTCAAGATTTCCTTTACTAATGTATGTCTATAATTATTACCAGGTAAAAAATTCTTTCCGTATTTCTCACTTATCATTATAGACATTGACTTATTTTTCAATGGAATATGTTTCAAAGGTGTTATATGCCACATATAACTATAGTGTTCAATAAATGGTTCTGGTAATCCATTCTTTTCACCAATAAAATATTTACTAATGTATTTCTTAGCATAATCTACAAATTCTTGTGTCATTCTTAAATGAACCGGTGGTTCAAACGCTAATCCTATTACATTTTTCTTAGGAATATCCGGTTTAATATTTGGCATTGCTTTATTCATTATAATTACATGTGTATAATCATCTACGTCTGTAATATAAATATCTTTGTCTTTGCCATAATTTATCATTTTATGTACTTCATTAATTCGCTCCATTGCTTCTTTACAATTAGTAGAAGTACAAAAATCTGAAAATACACGTATTCTATAAACCATTATAGTTGTTATGGTTGTTATGGTTGTTATGTGTTATTATTGAATATTATTTTTATATTATTTTTATATTGATATAAAAAATAACAATTTATAATAATAAAAATGAGTAACGAAAAAACCGCAAAAGTAAATGATAACACCGAAATTAACGATATTCGAACACAACCTCAATTTAGAGGTATCACGTTTTCAAATTTTAAAAAACCCGATGTTAGAAACCAATTCATAGAAAACATGAAAAAGGGCAAATTAGAACCCGCCTGTTATTGGTGTGCTGAACTAGTTTGTGCTGGTCATTTTGCTGAAGTATGGGAAATTATTCTACACTATACTGGAAAACATATTCACTTAGGTAATCCTAAAATGGTAATATATTTAGAAAAACGGTTTGAAATTTTCCGAAACATCATAGGACAAGGACAATATATTTCGGAATTACAATTAAGAAATCATCCTACTATACGTAAATTATTCGCCGAAGTAGTGTCGGTTCTCACTCTATCGAACAAAAAACATAGTTTTGAACCAATAAAAATAAATCGTGTAGAAGAATATGATATTACTCAAATGACGGAACGATTAAAAGCACCAAATGTCAAATATGTTGAAGAGATATTCAAACCAAAAGACCCCAAAGAATTATTTATCGCTATCAACGAATTCGCATATAATATATCATCCGACAAGCATAATATGCTTAATGCTTGTTATTGGATTGAATGGATGGTCGATTTTGAATTAATATGTAAAAAACGCAAAGAACCATGTCATTGCGAACATCGAAATTATATACCCGTTGATAAAAAATTCCAAAAAGATGTTGTATGGTTAGTATGGGACGCATTATTTCACTATTGTAGTATTTTAAACAATCAATTCATTATTGCTATCATGAAATCCATACATGAATTATTTTGTATAAAATATACTACTGCTACCGCTAAAAAACGCAGATATTTACTTTATTTTGCGGTTGCTCTTTTAACTGAACAGGTAGATAATTCAATTGAACTAATGCCAAATAAACCAATGGTTCAATCCGTTGTTGAAAAAATAAATCTAATATACAAACAAATTAAAAAGAACGAACAAAGTCCAAATACGGATTATCTTTTCGCCAATTTAGAAAAAGAAAATGCTTTTGAACAATCTATGCGAAAAATGGAATTAGTCAATTCAATGGATATTTTCAACAATAATACATAATCAAAATATTCATCTATATTATTTTTTCTAATGGTTCTCTATATATTAAAAATATAAATGGATACATTACATTTGATTGGAGGAGGCGAAACTGATATTACAAAAAAAACTTTTCTTTCTCATGTATTCTCTACTACTGAAGAGGGCAAAGCAGAAGTTTTGAATATTTTACAATATGCTTTAATGGCTATGGTTCCTGTTATTATTTTAAACAAATCAATTCAAAGATTTGTTCCCGAGGCCGACCCTGATAAATCTAGTCTAGAACTTTTAGTCGAAATATTCATACAAGTTGTAGTAATTTTCGCTGGTATTATTATTATTCATCGTGTTATTACCTATATTCCTACTTATAGTGGATTCAAATATGAAAATCTTACATTAACTAATGTCATTTTAGGATTTTTAATAATTGTATTGAGTATCCAATCGAAATTAGGCATTAAAGTTAATATTTTAGTCGACCGTATCAACGAACTATGGAATGGTTCTAGTGCTAACAAAAAAGAAAACGTAAAACAAGGTGTTCGAGTTAGCCAACCTGTTTCTAGACATAGTCCTAGTCAAGCCGATTATTTAGACAATAATATGGTACAACAAGGTGCTTTCCCACCAGCACCTGTTGCCACTACTCGTCAAAATAGTGTAATGGAATCATATGACCATATGATGCCTGGTAGGGGTGTTGGAAATGACTTTGGTATGATGTCAATGGGCCCAATGGCTGCTAATGGTGTTCTCGGTGGCTCATTTGGTTCTGCGTTCTAGGTTTTTCGTTTTTGTATTTTTTATTTTATTATATTATATGAAATATAATAAAACACTAACATTGATAATTTCGTTTATACCTTTTATTATTATTATTTTATACTATACATTTAGATATTATTTACGTACAGAATATAAATTGAACGTTAATCACGAAACCTTATTAATTACTGTTCTAATTACTAGTTTTTTCTGGGTGTATGGTTTTTATCCGATTTTGAATAAATTTTTTAGCAAAAGAACAAAATAACAAAACTAACCAAATACTTCTCGGATTGACCCAATATACCATTCTATTCTCCATTTTTCGTTCTCGAATTCCATTTTTAAAATCGTATTTTGAGAACATAGGTTCTCGATATGTTGTAAAATTTGCTTACATTCTATTGGTTTTTCATAATACGTTGAAATAAAATAATCAAATAATATATTTATATACATATTTGGAATAACATAGATATTATGGGATTCGATTTCTCGTAATAGTGTTTTACTACATTCCAATGCTTCTTTATAATATTCAAAATTCAGATAATTTTTCAAAATAAAATAATAAATATAATGAATATTTCGGGTGGGTCTTATAAAATTATTCCATATTTGTCCATAATCTCCATAACTACGTTGTATATCATCATAGAATTCATCGAGAACTTCCAAATAAAACATTTCTTCTCCATGACCATAACCATTTTGAGTGGTTTCTATAAAAATCTCTTTTATTCTATTCAAAATTGGCCTTCCGGTGGTTTCGCCACATGTAAAAAAACCACCACATACTACCCATTGATATTTACTATAATATTCTCGTTTGTTCTCGAGTTTTTTATATTTTTTATCACAAACATTGAGAACCTGAATATGAAATTTATCTGTAATATTGGATAATATCCAAGGTAACATATTCTGTTCATAGTTCTCGCATATCTTGATAGTCTCTTTCCCTAAAAAACTATCCACCCAACCAAACTTTGTTGTATTGAATGGATTTATATTCATTGTATTCAATACAAAATCGAATTTATTACATGTTATTAAATGTGACTCTGGTGTTGTTCTCGAATCCTTGGATGGAAAATAATGTTCTCGATTTTCTATTACTTTTTCCAAATATTGAAATGACCATAAGTTTTCCTTTTCTATTTCTATAAAAACTGATATATTCATTAAACCGTATTGTTCTCGTTGTTTTTTTAATAATGGTATTGTTTTTTTATCTCCATAAATTACCAAATATACAGGTATCGTTAGTAATGCCTGTGTAGAAACTATCGTTTCTTCCAATGTTCTTGTATTCTCATGTTCTCGATATACACAAAAACATGCCGTTGAAAGAGTACAATCGGGTATCATCGATTATTTCTTTATGGTAATATATATTTCGAATAATTATAATAAAAAAAACTTTTTATATTTTATTATAATGGAAAATATTATTTATAATACTGAGAAAATTGAGAACCACGAAGAAAACCAATACCTACAATTAATCCGTGATATATTAGAAAAAGGTTCTCTTGAATCAGGGCGTAATGGTGCCACAAAATCGATTTTTGGTTATTCAATGAGGTTCTCGTTAAAAGATGGAAATTTACCATTATTAACTACAAAACGCGTTGCGTGGAAAACATGTTTCAATGAACTGATGTGGTTTATTCGCGGTAAAACGGATAATACATTATTGAATGACCAAAATGTCCATATCTGGGACGCGAACGCATCCAGAGAATTTTTGGATAGTCGAGGATTACATAATAACGAGGTAAATGATTTGGGACCTGTATATGGCCACCAATGGAGACATTTTAACGCACCATATACAAATTATCATGATGATTATGAGGGAAAAGGAATTGACCAATTACAAAATATTATCAATGAATTAAAAAGTGATGAAGGTAAAACTTCCAGACGTTTGATAATATCCGCTTGGAATCCATGTCAACTAGACCAAATGGCCCTTCCACCATGTCATATTTTATGTCAATTCAACGTAAGAGATAAAAAATATCTATCATGCGCATTATACCAACGCAGTGGTGATGTAGGCCTAGGTGTTCCTTTTAATATTGCCTCTTATTCTTTCTTAACACATATTCTAGCGAAACATTGTGATTTAGAGGCGGAGGATTTTGTATATTTTTTAGGAAACGCTCATATATACGAGGACCATATTGATACTTTACGTATTCAAATTCAAAAGCCACCTTTTCCATTTCCTAAAATCAATATAAAGCAAAAACACGATGATATTAATTATTATAGTGTTACTGATATCGAGTGGATTTCTCCATACAAGTCACATGAAAAATTAAAGATGGAAATGACGGCATAAATATATTTACGTTTATAATTATTTAGAGATTTCAATAATTATAATATATTATTGTTTCTTTTATGAGTCAAGCAAACGCAGCAGCTATCAAACGTAGAGCAAACCCTCCACCATCGGTTCAACAGCAACGAAATGTACAACCTAATCAACAGCAACAACCGCAACAACAAATGAATGGTTCATCTACTAATGTAAATACCCCCGGTCTCACACTTCCACAAGTAATCGCACTTATCGATAGAAGATTAAATAATTTAGAAACATTTGTAAAAGAATCCAAAGAAAATCAAAATCAAGTCAAATTTGAGAACAACATACAACCCCCTTCTGAAAATTCATTACCAGAAAATGCTTTTGAACAATTAGTAGAAGAATTCAGTCATCGTTTTGAAGTTTTAGCTGAAGAATTATCCATTTTGAAAGATACTATTCTCAAACTACAAACATATACAATGGACGTCAATAAATCATTATTAGAAGAAAGAATTCAAATTTTTTCAGATTTAGGTACAAACCAACAATCAAATGATGAATTAAATGATGAATTAAATATCGAAATGGAACAACTTGAAACTATTGAAATATCAGAAAACGATAATGAATCCGATATTTTTCTTAGTCAAGAAAAAGATGATTTAAAAAATTTAGTAAAATCTGGTTTTAGTGACCTATAAAAATCAACAAAATAAATTAATATTATTAAAAAAATATAAAATCATATTTTAATTACTCTAATAAGATAATTAAAATATAAAATGGAAAGAAATAATGAAACAGAACTTATAAATAAAATTAATACTTTACGAAATCAATATTATTCTGATTCTGGTAAAAATGTTTTTTTTAAAAATAAACAAAAAATAGAATGTGCTACTACTATTTGTAATTCTATTGGATTAGAACAAATCATAGATAAAACAGCATATTGTATTCCAAATTCAAATAAGGTGTTTTTTGACTATACTATCTTCAAAATGTATGCTACACCTGAAAATTATGATAGAATCGTGAGTCACGCATTGTTGATGTGTCGAGATAAAATATCTGACCATGGTAAATTCGAAATCCATATTAATTTGAATTCCTTTACGGTTTCCGCTTGTGAACGTTATAAAGATATTATACAAATTTTCTGTAATGAATGCTTACGTAGTAACACTCGATATTCTATCAATTTATCAAAATTGGTTGTCTATAATTCGCCAAATATGATTGATTCAATCTCTAGAATTATTCTTCCTTTTATTGACCCTATTGTGCGTAATAAAATTACTCTTTATAATAAATTGGAAAGTGATTCGCTTCTTTGTAATTTATTGACAAATAGTATTGAATTACCAAATGAAAAAATTGCTTCTGTTGTATCTATTTAGATAAATTTTTTGTGATTATAGTTTTAACCATAGCACCCCCTAGTGGATGTAATTTCAAATCTTCACTTGTATATATATTATTTTATATATAATTTATATATGAATAGATTCGTATTAAAGTATTCTACTATAAAAAGAAAACTTGAAAAAAGTATTCCATGGGATAATCAAGATGAGTATGTATTTGAAGGACCAGAAGTTGTTGCTTATAAAAATATATATTGGTTCTACCATGCTATAAAAGATGTTGACCCCAAAATACCACTAGAAGTTCTAGGACCTGCTTCTGGTGAACAAAAAAATAATGGTCTACGGCTTGGTGTAATACATTATACATTAATAGATCGAGAAAAAAACTGTAATATATGGTTCTATACCGGTAATCAAAACAATATTAGAATTATTCAAATTGACAAATTTGAGAATTTTCCACAAGAAAATAAAGTTGAAAACTTTTTTGATAATTACATGGATTTAATAAATGAAATTATTAGAATAGTATCTCTTATAAAAAAAAAAAAAAAAGAAAACGAATATAATACGAGACTAATTATTGAGATAAGCGCTATAGCAAATTATACTGCAGACAAACAAAAATGGGAAACTACTAGTGATTTAGGGAAATTTGTACCTGATAATTATGTTGGTGCAGAAATTTTTAGTAATTTTAATAAAGATGATCCTTTTCGTAGTAGAGACGTTTATGAATTAATAAATAACTCTATTCCAGAAAATGATACGATACTGAGATGGAGACCAAGTGAAAAAAAGAAAAAAGATTTATTAGATTTATACAATGGAAGCCCTCTGGAAAAACCTCTGTTAGTAGATTATACACCTGATACTTTTCATTTCAATAATAATAATTTAGTCAATAATAATAATTTAGGATACACACCACCTGAATACAATGATAATAAAACAGAAATTAAAAAAGGTGGAAAAAGAAAATCCAGAAAATCTAGAAAATCCAGAAAATCTAGAAAATCCAAAAAATCCAAAAAATCCAAAAAATCCAAAAAGAGAAACTACTCAAATAAAAACCATTGATCCAAAAAATTGATTATAAATAATATAATAAATATAAAAACTAAATTTATTATACTACAATATGATGAACATCTTAATTAGAAATCAACAAAGGTCGGAATGTTTTGCTGGATTATTCCAACATATAAAACTATTTTGCGAACATATTAATATTATGTTTGAAAAAGAACGAATGTATATTCAATCGATGGATTCGGCACGTGTTTCTATTTTTGAAATTTCCATTCCTAGTACTTGGTTTGATGTTTATGAACATAATAAACCTGGCACTATGTTGATTGGTGTTAGTTCCACACTTTTATATAAAATCTTAAATACCAGAGATAAAATACAAGATACAAATATTGTTTTCAATACAGACGATTCCGATAAGTTATTTATTAATTTTGTTTGTGAAAATAAAACAATATTCGATAAACATTTTGAAATTCCGTTGATTGATTTAGATACAGATGTTCTTGGTATTCCAGAATTTGATAGTCAAGCCGAATTTTCTATTCAATCTATTACATTTGCCAGTATTATATCACAATTGAAACTATTCAGTGATACTATTGATATTAACTGTACTGAAGAAAAAATCATTCTAGAATCGAATAGCGTTGAATCCGGTAAAATGACTGTCGATATAAATATAGATGATTTAACGTCATTTTCAATTAACGAAGGTGAAACTCTACGTTTATCGTTTAGTTTAGCTTTATTACATAATATTTGTATGTTTAATAAAATAGCAAAAGATATGGAAATACATCTTACGGATAATTATCCAATGAAGATTATCTATTATCTTGGTGATGAACATACAAAAATTACGTTTTATTTAGCACCAAAAATTAATGATAATGAATAAATAATATAAAAATATAAAAATATAAAAATATAAAAATATATTTTCTATGGATATAACTCTCATTGTTCTTATTGTAGTAGCATTAGTATTTACTTTTTTATTTATTATTAATCATGTTAGAGAAGAATGTGAATAAGTAAATGTTGCGAATTGAATTATTCGTTTATATATAATACAAAAACATCATATACTATACTATATACTGTTTT
>Ga0114968_10003879_pt1 | contig 11197 bp, 10 predicted proteins | sample M_130807_EF_Meta_FD_87020 | JGI IMG/M metagenome (GOLD analysis project Ga0114968, IMG submission 87020) | Freshwater microbial communities from Lake Montjoie, Canada to study carbon cycling - M_130807_EF_MetaG | ecosystem: Environmental > Aquatic > Freshwater > Lake | place: Lake Montjoie... | reverse complement strand
TACTCTGTAATCCAAACTCTCAGTTAGACTAAATAGGTAATCAAATTGGGAGTTAAATCTTGGCCGCATATTCAGAACTTAGTGTTGAACAATACGCAACATTTTCTACTACATTAAACGTAAGTGATACAACTGGTGCTGCTTTAAACCTATATGGTTATACAGCAGCATCTCAAGTACGCAAATCTTACTATTCATCGACAGCAATTAATTTCAGCGCCATTGTAACAGGTAATGCAAATGGTGAAATTACTTTGTCTATGACATCCGCTAATACTGCTAATCTTTCTCCAGGCCGTTATCTTTATGATTTAGTTATAACATCACCTTCAAATAATGCAACAAGAGTAATTGAAGGCATCATAAATGTACTACCTGGAGTTACACATTCATAATGGCAATAAATGTTAAAATAAATGTTCAGAGTGGTATTGGCAAAATAACAACTAATCAGTCTAGATCGACTAAGATTGTTGCACAGAATTTCAGCCCACCACCACTGACATTGGCCACACTCGGTGGCGTTTCTACTGCTGCTGTGCTTAATGGCCAAACACTCGTCTATAATTCAGCCACTGGTCTATTCGAATCTAATGTAGCACCAATTGTAGAAGTTACTGGAGGAGACTTTTAATGGCCTCGATCCGGATAAAAAGTTCCACAAGTACCGCACTTCCACCAAATTTAAATATTGCGGAACCAGCTTATTCGTATGTAAGTAATACTCTATTCCTTGGTACAGCAACTAGTGATGGTGTCATTGCGATTGGTGGTAAGTTTTATGTAGATCAACAACAGATCATTTATAATACTGCGAATGCGGCCTTTTTACAAGCAAATTCATCAACTGGTTCATTACAAACCACCCTACAAAATAATATAAACACAGTTGATGCAAAAGCAACAGCTGCGTTTTTACAAGCAAATGCCGTTTTTGTAGTTGCTAATTCTGGTGGTGCAGCTCAAGCAAATGCAGCTTTCAATACTGCCAATGCAGCTTTCATAGTTGCAAATACTGCATTACTCAACGCAGGTTCTGCATCGATATACGCTAACGGTGCATTTGCTTCTGCAAATATAATTGACACTAAAGTTGCTTCTGCATCCGTATATTCTAATGGTGCATTTGTACAAGCAAACACTGCTGTAAGTAATGCACTATCAGCAAGTAACTATGCCAATGGTGCATTCACAGCTGCAAATACTGCCGGTGTTTCACCAGGTAACTATGCGAATGCAGCCTTCGTAGTCGCAAACACTTCTTTATTGAATGCAGCTTCTGCATCGATATATGCGAATGGCGCTTTTGCATCCGCTAACGCAATTGACTCTAAAGTCAATAACGCAAGTACATATGCAAACGGTGCGTTTGTTGCTGCTAATACTGCTGATGCAAAAGCAGTTACTTCTGGTTCATATGCTAACTCTGCATATACTCATGCGAATGCAGCCTTTGATAAAGCAAATACTGCTATCGCAGGCAATTTTGATCCGTATGCAAGGGCATTATCCAATTCAGCTAGCGATACAGCAAATACATCATTAATACTTGCACAATTTGCAGCTAACACCGCAAACTCAGCAGCTGGCGCATCTCTTGATATTACAGCAAGAAATACTGCAAACGCAGCCTTCTTAGCTGCAAATAATGCCTCTGACTTATGGGTTCGTAATCAAGCCAACTCTGCATTTATTCAAGCAAATACGGCAGTTAATAATGCTTTATCGGCCAGTAACTATGCAAATGGTGCTTTTGCCAAAGCAAACACAAACAACCTTACTATCAGTTTAATTGATACTGTTGGTAATATAAGTAATGTCGTTTCAAATGTAACAACTCTACGATTTGATTCAGATTCAGGTTTCGATGTAAATTCTCTATCTCAAGGTATAGTAAAAGTTGGAATGAATTCCACCTTCAAGTATTGGAAGATAGATGGAGTAACATACCTTACGGCTCAAGGTATTGACACCATCAATTTATTACCTTCGAACGGTATCACTATTACCGCTAACGGTAATTCATCACCTCAGAGTATACAGTTCGATGGTTCGATTATATTTGACAAAGCGAATGCAGCCTTTACTCAAGCGAACGGCGCTTTTGCTGCAGCTAATGCATCTACAGCAACTGATGCAACACAGAATAATTCAATTACTGTTGCACTCAATACTGCTAATGCAGCCTTTATAGCTGCTAATAATGCATTGGGTGGTACAGCGGATCAGACGGCAAGAAATACTGCGAATGCAGCATTTACAGCTGCTAATAATGCTAGTTCTTCAGCCACCGGTAATACAATCACATTAGGTTCTGCAACCGATGGTAGTTTAAGTAATGTTGGTGCATATACAGGATGGACAACAACAACAAAAGTTACTGATGCAATTGATGATTTAAATGAGATGATGGACAATGTTCGTGCTAATACTTTTGTTAAGAGTGTTACATTTAGTGCAAGTCCAGCTGCAGCAGGTTCTGGTTCAACTATAACTTTAACTCTTGCACCTGTTACATCTAACGGAACAATACGATATGATATTGATTGGGGTGATAACTCATTCTCAAACAATGCAACCGGCATATCACAAACTCATGTGTATAGCGCACAAGGTTCTAAAACAATTATTGTTCGTGCATACAATCCTTCTGGTGCAGGAACAGGCAGTGAAGCCTCAAACACTTCAGCAGGAATTGTTGTCATCTATACTGCCGATCCAACTATGGGATACAGTTTCTTTAGGACATTAACTGGTGGTACTGCACTCACTGCGGCTGCTGAAACATTGTATGTCACAGAAGGTGAAACTTTCTATTTGCAGAATGACACCACGAATACAACTGGTTCTGCCGTAACTTACATCACTAACTTTGGTGATGGTGCAGCCAATACATCTATTGCAAGTGACACAGCTGCTGGTGGTGTTTTTGGTGCAAGATTACCTTACACATATGGTTTCACATCGTCTTCTGGTACAAGTAGGTTGACTGCTAACTTAGTATTGACATCTTCAAACACAGCAAATCCAGCTTCAATTCCAAGGTCAATAGCAACAGCACTGATTAAAGTTTATGATGCTAATATTGCACCACCAAATGGACTTAGTACTAAAACAATTACTTTCTCTAATGGTGCTCAAAGTAGTGCAACTTCAGGATTGCTAGCTGCTAACTTTGCAAACAATGCCGCAAATACTTGTACATCAGTTGCAGGATTGAGTGTGACTAGAAACGTAGCAACTACAGGTAATGTTTCTACAGTAGTGTTATCAAGTATTGCTTACAATGCAAATAGTGGAATACTAAATGTTCTTTTCAATGGTGCAAATAGTGGTGCATATACACTTACTTCTGGTACTGATGTTGGTAGTTATAATTCACTAACGATTAGTACTAAAAAAGATTATCAGTATTTTGATGCAACAGGAACAGCAGCAGCATTTGCAAGCACAATATATTCACCATCACGTTATGCAGGATTTACTGCAATAGCTCAAAAGGCCGCAGCTTCTGTTCCAGTTGGTCTTAATACTTTACAAATAGGACATAGTGCGAATGGTAGCACAAATTTGGTTGAGTTTGTCAAAGATGATTTGACTTCTGTACCAACTGTTACCGCAGGAACATTGTCTACTCAAACAACTGGAACATACAGATATATTTCTGGCATTCCATATTTTGATACTGGTAGTCCAACTCTCAATATGACTGGTGCGACAATCACAAACTGGATAGGCCAAGTATATTTAAGTAGTGCAACACCAGTAACAATTGTGAGTGGTACGAACCAAGAAGGAACATCAGCTTCTGCTATCACTCAAACATCTTACACATATGCTGGTCTTACTGGTGGTGTACCTTATTTGGTTGGTGGAATTCCAGGTGCAAACACAGGTAAGAGTTCTGCATACACATTTGGCACTTTAAACTTTCCAATTGCAAGTGGTGTTAGAACAGTAGAGAAGATTGGAATCTCTGCAACGAATATTAATGGTGCAAGTTCAACTGTAGAAAATTCAACTATTCTAAATGTACATTCAACTGCACAAACTGGTATTAGTGAGATTGCGGTTATAGCAAACACAAACTTAGGATCAACATATACTGATAACGGTATTCGTTCTACATGGTTTAAATCTAATACAAGTAACACGCCAATTTACACAACAACAACTAATTTCTATTCAACACAAGTATACTCTGAATCTAGTGATCCAGGTGTTGCAGGAACAAAAGAAGCCACAGTTAGATTAGGCACTATAAAACATGATGTAACAAATTGGAGTACAGGTTATTTACCAGCAGGACCAGATCGTAGTGCAGATACTGGATTACAATATTTTACTTTTGCTTTCCGTAGAACAGCTGTTTCTAGTTTTGATATTAATATCACATCAACAACTGGAATTTCTGGTGCATGGATAGCTGCGCCAGGAACGGCAATAGATAGTTCTAGTGCATACAATGGATGGATGTTATGTAATACGACCAAGGCGGCCGCAGGTTATCCTGGTTCTCTAGGTGGTGGTAATGGTAATGATGGTTGTGCTGTTACTGATGCTGATAGAATCATTTCAGGATCGGCATTATCTGGTGGTTACACAATGTCTTTAGGTACTCAAAATATGTCAGGTGCAACAAATAACGTGGTCTTAGTTCGTTTTGCTTTATCTGCTGGACAAAGTATATCTTATCTTTCAGTTGGAGTTGCTGCATAATGGCTATTTCTGATTCACAAAAAGTTGACTATCTCTGGAAGAAGATAGGGTATTCTGCAGCTAAAACTGCTAATACTACTCAAGGTAAAGATGCGACACAAGAATCTATACCAAGTCCTTTGCAGATACGTGGAGATAAAATTTTAACACAGGCTTCTGGTATACCTGCTACTCTAACTTTAGCAAATACAAGTACTGCAGGTATAGTTACAACATATCCAACAGCAGCCCCACTTGAGATGCCGCAAACACCAGTTGTAGTGGATGTTAATAATCCATTATTGACCCGTGGTTTTGATGATTCTGTTCCAGCTAATAGAACCTTCAGAACAGGTTTGACAGATTGGATAAGTCCAGAATTTGGATCAACTTATGCAGTTCGTATTTTTACGCATACTGCTAGTAGTGCATCCACAGCTGTTGCAAGTGGAACAGAATTATCTGCTGCTGATAATGGTAAAGAATGGTTTTTCGATTATCAAGCCGGAATTTTACATTTTATAGGAGATACTGTGCCAACTAGTGTTAGTGGACGAAGTGTTTATATTAGCGGTGCTAGATATAGTGGTGAAGTAGGCCTATTAACAATAAAAGGTGGCACTTTTTAAAATTGTTTTTTACATAAATAGATCATAAATTATAACAACAAAGGACCAAAATGGCCAATACGACAATTCAACTAAAGTACTCTACTGCAACGGCGACACCAAGTCGGTTGAATACGGCTGAACCAGCCTACTCATACACAAGTAATACGATGTTCATCGGTACTCCTGATGGAACTGGCTCTATTGCAATTGGTGGTAAATTTTATCTTGACCAACAAGCTCAGATATTTGCTTCGGTAAATGCGGCATTTACTGCTGCGAATAGCGCACAAGCAGGTGGTGCTATCTATGCCTTCAATCATGCTAATGCAGCTTTTGATTCGGCAAATTCTGCTGCTACATTACAGTCTGGTATCAATGCAACGCAGAATACCAGCATCACCAATGCACAGAATACTGGTGATGCTGCTTTCTTATCAGCCAACTCAGCTGCTACATTACAGTCTGGCATTAACGCAACACAAAATACCAATATCACTAATGCACGGAACACAGCTGATGCTGCATTCTTATCTGGTAATACTGCAGCTACGTTACAATCTGGTATCAATGCAACTCAAAATACCAACATCACATCGGTAACAGATAGTGTTGCAGCAGCATTTACAACTGCTAACAATGCGTTACCAAAAGCTGGTGGTACAATTACTGGTAGTTTAGTTATTGATGGTAATTTGACAGTAAGTGGTACTAGAACATATGCAAATACAACCAATGTTCAACTTGGTGATAATATTATCACGCTCAATGCTGAGATACCATCTGGATTAGCACCAACAGAAAACGCTGGTTTTGAAGTCAATCGTGGTTCTTCTGCTAATGTTGCGTTGTTGTGGAATGAAACTAATGATAATTGGACAGCAACAAATGATGGTAGTTATTATTATGTTCTTGCTGATGCAGCTGTTGATGCTACTCAGAATGCCAGCATTATATCGGTAACGAATACCGCAGCAGCTGCTTTCCTTGCAGGTAATACTGCTGCTACATTACAATCTGGTATCAATGCAACTCAAAATACCAGCATTACTAATGCACAGAATACGGCTGATGCTGCATTCTTATCAGGAAACACAGCTGCAACATTGCAGGCTGCAATTAATCTTACTCAAAATACTAATACTACGAATGCACAGAATACAGCTGACGCTGCGTTCTTATCTGGTAATACTGCAGCTACATTACAGTCTGCAATTAATCTTACTCAGAACAACAACATTACAGCTGCCTTCACTCAGGCAAATACTGATGTAACGAACATTTCAATCAGTTCTGCTGATTACGGTTCTGCTACTGGTGTTGCATCGTTTAGAGTTGCCGCAAACGGTCGTATTGTTTCTGCAAACACGACAACGATTGCGCTTGATACAAGTGCAATAACATCTGGTACATTAGGAGTCACAAGAGGTGGTACTGGTGCTGCTACATTTACTAATAATGGTGTTGTATTAGGACAAGGCACAAGTGCTTTGACAACAGCTTCATCTTCAACAGAAGGCCATGTATTGACTATAAATAATTCAGGAGTTCCTACTTTCTCACATTTGTCTGGTGGAACTTTCTAAACTATTATGAAAAGGAATCGTTATGAGTGTGGAGTTCTCAAATACATATCAGGAGATTTTGCTTGAAAATTTGGTTTCAATAATCAAGCAGAATTTTATTTTCCAAACTCAGTTGAAAATGACTGAGGGTGCTGGAAAAGAGAAAACGGAATTACAAGAAAAATATGATACATTATTGACACAATACAATTCTCTAACTTCTCAAACCTCCGAATTGGAGGCTTTGAGATCGAGAGTTGATACAAATGCCAGCGCTCATGAGGAAAAGTCTAGAATACAATCGGCTTTGAATGATGAGATGAAAAAAAGTGTAGAGTTGAGGGGACAATTAGAAGCTAAATCTTTTGAATTATCAAAAAAGAATGCTGAATTGGAATCTAAATCTTCCGAATTAGCAGGAAAGAATGCTGAATTGGAAGCTAAATCTTCTGAATTAGCAGGAAAAATTCAAGAAATTGTTGAGATGAAGAATCAAATTTTAAAAGCAGAAACTTCAATTCCAACTTCTAAGTCCAAAAAGAGTAATTCGGTATCTGAGCCAATAGAACCCACATCATTGATTGCACCTTCGTCTAAAGGAAAAGATGGTAATACGTTCTAATGTCCAACACAGTAATCCAGCTTAAATTTTCAGCCGCAACTGGTAATACACCCACAGCATTAGCTAATGGTGAACTTGCCATTAACACCTATGATGGAAAGATATTCTATCGTGGTGGTGTGTCTAATACTATTCAGTCTATCACACGATTTACTGGACCAGCTGGACTAGATACTGAGTTACAGTTCAATGACGCCGGTTCATTGGGAGGCTCAGAAAAACTCACATTTGATAAGACAACTGGTTTACTAACAGTTAATGGCACTGTTCGTGCTAATATTTTTAGTGATGATGGTGTTGATCTTTATGGTTTTTCTAATAACGCTTTCAATACTGCTAATGCAGCCTTTGCAGCTGCTAATAATGTTAGTGCAGGTTCTCTAGACCAAGTTGCAAGGAATACTGCTAATGCAGCTTTCATAACTGCTAATAATGCCACTTCAGGATCTTTAGACCAAGTTGCAAGGAATACTGCTAATGCAGCCTTTGCAGTTGCTAATACTGCTAATGGCGCTGTTGCCGGTGGAACTTCTACATACACTCGCACTTCATTTACGGCTACTGCTGGACAGACTACATTCAGTGTTTCTTACGCAGTCGGCTACGTGGAGGTGTATCTAAACGGCGCGTTTCTGAACGGAACAGATTTCACAGCCACAACTGGCAATACTGTTGTGTTGGCAAGTGCTGCGGCGCTAAACGATATTGTTGAAACCGTTGCGTTCAATACCAGTGTTGTTGTGCCCGGAATTGCTAATGGCTCAATTATGACATTTTCAACAACCGCAACGACATCTGGCACAATCGGAGCAGGTACAAACGGGTTCTCTGTTGGGCCTATAACGATAGCTTCTGGTGTAACGATTACAGTTGCATCTGGCCAGCGTTGGCTTGTTATTTAAAGGTTTCACATGAGTATTCCACGTAATCTATCCATATTAGCTGCAAACGTCAATTCCAATGGTGCGCTTGCTGCTACGGCAGTGAGTGACACCACAAACGCATCAACAGGAGCTTTTCAGTTGCCGCAAGGGACAACAGGCGAACGCCCTGCTTCACCTGCCAATGGGATGACAAGAATGAACTCCACTACGGGTAACCCTGAGTGGTGGAGTTCTGCGCTTTCCACATGGTTTTCGTATTCCAATCGGACCCCTTATGCTATTGATTATTTATTGGTTGCCGGGGGCGGCAGTGGTGGTGGTCTCGGAAATAACGGCGGCGGCGGCGGTGCTGGTGGGTTTTTAACGGGTACAACTCAACTTTCACCGGGTAACGTTTACGCATTTACGGTTGGAGCAGGTGGAGCATCCCCTAGTGCTTATTCTAGTAATAGCGGTACATCTTCTGTTGCTTTTGCAATAACTGCAATTGGCGGTGGCGGTGGCGGATGGTATAACGGAGTTTCTGGATATTCTGGCGGTTCAGGTGGTGGCGGTGGCGCTGCTTCTGTAACAGGAGGGCCGGGAGGCGCAGGAACTTCAGGACAAGGTTATGCGGGTGGCGCGGGTTCAAATAGCACTGGTACTGGCGGAGGCGGAGGCGGAGCGAGTGGTGTTGGCTTAACAACTAACGGCACAGGCGGAAATGGTTTAACTTCCTCAATTACAGGAGCGTCAGTAACATATGCTGGCGGAGGCGGAGGCGGCGGAACTTACAACTCAAACGGCGGAACTGGCGGCGGCGGTGCAGGTTCGGCAACATCCGGAGTTAACGCAACATCTGGAACCGCAAATACAGGCGGTGGCGGTGGCGGAAGTCCGGGGGGCGGTAGCGGCAATGCTGGAGCCGGGGGCTCTGGCGTAGTTATTCTTTCAATTCCAACTGCCATTTACACAGGCACAACTACTGGCTCACCAACGGTAACTACGTCCGGTTCAAACACTATTCTGAAGTTCACGGCATCAGGTAGCTACACAGCTTAAAGGAAAATAACATGGCTCATTTTGCAGAAATCGGTTTAAACAACACAGTCATCCGCGTAATCGTTGTCAGCAATGACGATTGCAAAGACCAGCACGGCAATGAATCTGAAGTCATTGGAGCAAAGTTTTGTAATACATTGTTTGGCGGTGTGTGGTTGCAGACCAGTTACAACGGCAATATGCGTAAGAACTACGCAGGGTCTGGCTACACTTACGACAGCCAACGTGATGCGTTTATCTCACCAAAGCCATTTGCATCTTGGACGCTTGATGAGTCAACTTGCCGATGGACTGCGCCAACGTCATACCCGACAGATGGCAAAATGTACTCGTGGAACGAAGAAACAACATCTTGGGTTGAGGTAACACCATGACAATGATTCTTGACGGTACAAACGGAATAACATTTCCAAACAGCACAACTGCTGCTGGAGTTAGTGACACATTAAATACGTCTACGGGTTATTTTCAGTTACCTCAAGGAACAACAGCACAACGACCTGCATCACCCGCTAATGGCATGATTCGTGTAAACACAACCGCAAACACACTTGAAGTTTATTTAAGTAACACATCTAGTTGGACCACTTTGGCATTTGCCACATCACCTACTGCGGTTGAATATTTAGTTATCGCTGGTGGCGGCGGTGGTGGTTTTTCAAATGGCGGCGGTGGCGGCGCTGGTGGATATAGAACTGCTGCGGGTTTATCTGTCGCCATTAGTACTTCATATACCGTTACAGTTGGCGCCGGCGGTGCTGGAAGTGCAGCTGGTCATGGATCAAATGGAACTAGTTCTATTTTTGGCTCTATTACTTCTACTGGCGGCGGTGGCGGCGGTTCTGCACAGTCGCAGGGGGGTCCGGGATACGCTGGTGGTTCTGGGGGCGGTGGTGGTAATGACTATCCAAGACAGACTCTAACTGCTGGCGGAACGGGTAACTCTGGAGGTTTTACGCCAGCGGAAGGTACAAGTGGTGGAGCAAATCAAGGCGGCGGCGGCGGTGCAGATACAGCCGGGTCAGATGGCTCAACTAACGGCGTTGGTGGCAATGGTAAATACAGCAGTATTACTGGAACATCCGTAGCTAGAGCAGGTGGTGGTGGTGGTTCTACTGAATCTGCTACTGATCCAGTTCTTGGTGGTCTTGGTGGTGGCGGTAATGGGCAAAAGCGTAATAGTACACCCGCACAATCTGGCACAATTAATACTGGCGGCGGTGGTGGTGGTAGTGCAAACGGCAGCGGTGGAAGCGGCGCCAGTGGTGTTGTAATCATTAGTTATCCGGTTGCATATGCTGCTGCAGCAATTACAACAGGTTCACCCGCAATTACAGTAGTAAATGGCTATCGCATTTACACATGGACTGCAAGCGGTTCAATCACATTCTGAGGAAAAACACCATGAGTACGATTTCTACAGGAAATACATTAACCACAGGTTTCATTGTGTCTTCGGATACGTCTGGTAACTTGGTGTTAAATTCTGCTAATACCTTGGTATTAACTTCTGCTAATACCATGTCGCTAAATTCTGCTGGTAGATTGTCGCTAAATTCTACTGGTAACTTGGTATTAACTTCTGCTAATACCTTATCAGTAACTTCTACTGGTAACTTGGTATTAACTTCTGCTAATACCTTATCAGTAACTTCTACTGGTAACTTGGTATTAACTTCTGCTAATACCATGTCGCTAAATTCTACTGGTAACTTGGTATTAACTTCTGCTAATACCTTATCAGTAACTTCTACTGGTAACTTGGTATTAACTTCTGCT
>Ga0114968_10003875_pt1 | contig 11201 bp, 10 predicted proteins | sample M_130807_EF_Meta_FD_87020 | JGI IMG/M metagenome (GOLD analysis project Ga0114968, IMG submission 87020) | Freshwater microbial communities from Lake Montjoie, Canada to study carbon cycling - M_130807_EF_MetaG | ecosystem: Environmental > Aquatic > Freshwater > Lake | place: Lake Montjoie... | reverse complement strand
GCCCAGGTGACCTACGACGAAATGATCTCCTCACGAGCCAAAGGCTGGCGTCTCGAGCGGATGCCCATGATCGACCGTGCAGTACTGCGTCTGGCTCTGCATGAACTACGGCAATTCCCCGATGTGCCCACGGCGGTGGTGATGAACGAGGCCATTGAGCTTGCTAAACGCTTCTCCACAGAAGACTCAGGACGCTTTGTGAACGGAATTCTGTCGGCATTGCTGGAATCTGTTCGCCCAAATGCCAAATAACTGCTAACCTGAAAGTAATTCACCGTCAAACGGGTCCTGAGAGGCTCGAACGGAAGGCAATATGACGAATACCGAGAAGGCAGCCACTGTGCTGACCAGTAGTGATGTGCAGCGCGCGATACGCCGCATCGCTCATGAAATTATTGAACATGTTGCCTCAGTAGCTGGTTCTTCGAGTTCACCAGAAAAAATCGCCATCATGGGTCTCCAGCACGGAGGCGTGTGGCTCGCCGAAGCAATCCACTCCAACATTGTTGAAATCGAGCCAAATACGCCCGTTGTGCTCGGATCCATCGACGTCAGCATGTACCGCGACGACATCGGGTTGCGACCCACTTTGGAAGTCGCCACTTCGCACGTTCCGTGCAGCCTCGATGGCGTGTTAGTGGTGCTCGTCGACGACGTGTTGTTCACGGGGCGCACAGTGCGTGCAGCGCTCGATGCTCTCATCGAATTTGGCCGACCACGAGCTGTGCGTCTTGCGGTCATGGTCGACCGCGGGCATCGCGAACTCCCCATACGCCCCGATTTTGTGGGGAAGAATCTTCCAACTCATGTTTCTGATGAAGTGCTCGTGCAGATGTCGGGTGTGGAAGTTTTCCCAGGAGCACACGCATGAAGCATCTCTTGTCAATGGACGACCTCTCGCTCGGTGAACTGCAGCAACTGCTGTCGCTTGCCGACGAAATGAGTGAAATCCAAAAGCGTTCTCAACCAAAAGTTCCCGCTCTTCGTCACAAAACAGTCGCGAGCCTCTTCTTTGAAGACAGCACGCGCACTCGTTTATCATTCGAAACAGCCGCTAAGCGTTTGTCGGCCGACACCATGACCTTTAGCGCAGCATCTTCAAGCGTCAACAAGGGCGAAAGCTTGCGCGACACAGTAGAAACTCTGTCGGCGATGGGTGTCGACGCATTCGTGGTACGTCATAAAACTGCAGGTTTGCCACTAGCGATGACGCAGTGGACAGATGCCCACATTGTGAATGCTGGTGATGGGGCGCATCAGCACCCCACGCAAGCCTTGCTCGATGCATTTACACTCACTCGTGCTTTGGAAATGGGCAACTCTCTTGCAGGAGTGCGCATTGCAATGGTGGGCGACATTCGCCATAGCAGAGTTGCGCGCAGCACGGTACGTGCTTTTGTTCTGCTCGGCGCCCAGGTCACACTCGTTGCTCCAGCATCGCTCTTGCCGCCTTCTCTCATTTACAGCAATGCCACACACACGAGCCATGAATGGCCGGTTTCGATATCGCATCATCTCGATGAAGTACTCGGTGAGGTTGATGTTGTCTACCTCTTGCGGATGCAACACGAGCGTATGAATGCCGCTTTCATATCTTCAGTAGGCGAGTACGCGCTGCATTTTGGTCTCACCCCAAAGCGAATGGCGAAACTTCCGCACAACTTCAAATTGATGCACCCCGGTCCGATGAACCATGGGGTGGAAATCGGTGTCGACCCAGCGCTGGTTCCTGGGTCACTCATTACCCAGCAAGTCACCAATGGAGTATCTATCCGCATGGCCGTATTGCTGTCGCTACTCGGTCCAGCGGCAACGAGTGAAATGACGAAAGAAGAGAGAAATGTCTAGCAACAAATCGGTTCTCATTACTGGTGGAACAGTCGTCAATGCGTCGGGTGAAGTACTTGCCGATGTGATGATTGACCAAGGGGTAGTGCAAGAGGTCGGCCCCAATATCGCTACGAAATATGCCGCCGAAAGCGAAGGCGGACCTCAACGCATCGACGCAACCTCATGCGTTATTACCTCTGCATTCGTCGATCTGCACACCCACTTGCGTGAACCTGGCCGTGAAGAATCTGAAACCATCGAGACGGGTTCCCGTGCGGCTGTACTTGGCGGATACGGGGCAGTCGTCGCCATGCCAAATACCGAGCCGGCTCAAGATTCGGTTGCAGTAGTCGAGTTTGTTCGCATGCAAGGGGAGCGCGCTGGTTTGGTCGACGTCGTGCCGTCTGCGTGCATCACTGTGAATCGTGCCGGGTTGCAACTCAGCCCTTTCCATTCATTGGCGCAAAACGGAGTGACTTTGTACACCGACGATGGCAATGGGGTCCAAGACCCGGTCATTATGCGGCGGGCCATGGAATACGCCAAAGAGCTCAACCTCACCCTCATGCAACATTGCGAAGTCTCGCGACTCACTGAAGGTGCAGTAATGCATGAAGGTTGTTGCTCATCTCATCTCGGTCTCCCGGGTTGGCCATCCATTGCAGAAGTTCTCATGCTGCAACGTGATCTTGAATTAGTGCGGGAAACCGGAGCAAAAATGCACTTCCTGCATCTCTCCACTGCGCGCAGTGTCGAACTCATACGTCAAGCGAAAAATGAAGGTTTACCTGTGACGGCCGAAGTGACTCCACATCACTTTTCCCTCACCGATGAAAAACTGACCGGATTCAACACGGTGTTCAAAGTCAACCCACCACTACGGACCATGGAAGATGTCGAAGCATTGCGTACCGGTATGCAAGACGGCACAATCGATGCCATTGCTACCGATCATGCTCCACATGCGGCTCATCTCAAAGATCAAGATCTGCTTGCGGCTCCACCAGGAATGTTGGGTCTGCAAAGTGCGCTTGGTGTGGCATTGAAGTATTCGGGCTGTTCAGTGCAGCGAGTAATTGACTTGATGTCTTGGGCTCCTGCGCGCATCGCCGGTCTCACTGCTCGCCAAGGAAATGCAGTCGCAGCTGGCAACATCGCAAACCTCGTTGTATTCAACCCAACGGCTGAATGGGAGCAATCTCTCGAGCAGATCGTGAGCAAAAGTCACAACACCCCGTATCTCGGTCTCCCTCTGCAAGGTCAAGTGCAGTGCGTCGTGCGAGATGGAAAAGTCATATTAGAAGCAGGAGTAATAACAAAATGAGCGCGCCGAACGGGTTTACAGATGGGCACCTTGTGCTTGCTAACGGCGAAGTATTCGAAGGCGAAGTATTTGGTGCTCTGCCTGAGTCTGGTATCTCGGCAGGTGAAGTAGTTTTCAACACAGCTATCACTGGTTACCAAGAAATTATGACCGATCCTTCTTATGCCGGTCAGATCATTACCTTTACACAGCCTCATATAGGCAACTACGGAACAGTCGATTTAGATAATGAATCGGTACGACCCTTCGCTCGTGGAGTGGTCATGCGTCAAATGGCTCGTCGTCACAGCAACTGGCGCGCGCAAGACTCCTTGTTGTCGTCGCTGCAGCGCTGGGGTATTCCCGCTATCGGTGGTATTGACACACGACGCCTCACCCGCATTTTGCGTGACGCAGGTGCGATGAGTGGTTCTTTTGGAACTGCCGACCCCAAAGTGCTTTTACAAGCTGCGCAAAACGAAAAAGGTACTGCTGGGGTAGACCTCGTTTCTCAAGTCACCACACAGTCGCCCTACGAAGTGGGCAATGGAAAATACAAAGTGGTGGCTTACGACTTCGGAATTAAAACAACCATCGTCAATTGTTTGGCAGAAATTGCTACAGTTCGCGTCGTGCCGGCGCACACCAGTGCCGAAGAAGTGTTGCAGATGAAACCCGATGGCGTCTTCTTGTCAAACGGCCCGGGTGACCCAGAAATGGTGAACACAGCCGTTCAGTCCATCAAAGATCTGTTGGAAAAAGGTGTACCTATTTTCGGTATTTGTCTTGGTCACCAACTCTTGGCCCGGGCTTTAGGCGCAAAGACCTATAAGTTGCCTTTCGGTCACCATGGGGGCAATCACCCTGTCAAACGACTCGAAACAGGAACGGTAGAAATCACGAGTCAGAACCACAACTTCTGTGTCGATGAGAAATCTCTTGCTCAACTCATCGATGTCACACACATCAACCTCAATGATGAAACCAATGAGGGGATGAAAGTGCGCGGCGCTAGGGCTTTCAGCGTTCAGTACCACCCCGAAGCGGGCCCTGGTCCTCACGATTCGAGATATCTCTTTAACCAATTTGCCAATGTAATGGATGGAAAGTAATGCCGCGTCGTAACGATATTCATAGCATTTTAATTATCGGTTCCGGACCAATTGTGATTGGTCAGGCGTGCGAGTTCGACTATTCCGGAACGCAGGCATGTCGCGTTTTGAAAGAAGAGGGATATCGCGTCATTCTTGCCAACTCGAATCCGGCCACCATCATGACCGACCCCGACTTTGCCGACCGCACCTATATCGAACCACTGACTGTAGAAGTTCTGGCAAAAATCATCGAGCGTGAAAAACCAGATGCTGTGTTACCCACTCTCGGCGGCCAAACAGGTCTCAACCTGGCAATGGCACTTTTTGAAAAAGGTCTCGTTGGCGTTCCGGGAACTCCAGAGCTCATTGGCGCAAACGCAGAAGCAATTGCAACCGCCGAAGACCGTGACAAATTCAAACAAGCAATGATCGAAATTGGACTATCGGTTCCACGTAGTGGAGTTGCGCACAACATGGAAGAAGCACACAAAGTGCTTGCCGAAATTGGATTACCCATCATTATTCGACCCGCATACATTTTGGGTGGTCGTGGAACAGGCATTGCTAACACGCAAGAAGAGTTTTTGAAACTTGCCTCGAACGGTCTAGACGCAAGCCCCATCCGTGAAATTCTTATTGAAACTTCCATCGTTGGGTGGAAGGAGTTTGAACTTGAAGTAATGCGCGACAAGGCCGATAACTGCGTCATTATTTGCTCAATTGAAAACCTCGATGCAATGGGCGTGCATACCGGCGACTCCATCACGGTGGCACCTGCACAAACCTTGTCAGACGTGGAATATCAAAAGATGCGCGATGCTGCATTTGCCTGCATTCGTCGAGTGGGCGTAGAGACAGGTGGCTCAAACGTTCAGTTTGCAGTGAACCCTGTGAATGGTGATCAAGTTGTTATTGAAATGAACCCACGCGTATCTCGTTCCTCTGCACTCGCTTCGAAAGCGACGGGTTTCCCTATTGCGAAAATTGCGGCAAAGCTTGCCGTGGGTTACACCCTCGACGAGATTCCTAATGACATCACCAAGATGACGCCGGCAAGTTTCGAGCCAACTATCGATTACGTCGTTACAAAAATTCCACGCTGGGCATTTGAGAAACTGCCAGGCACCAGTGGTGTGCTTGGTACCCAAATGCAAAGCGTCGGAGAAGTGATGGCTATTGGGCGCACCTTCCCGGAAAGTTTGCAGAAAGCCTTGCGCTCATTAGAGCAAGGTCGCGCTGGGTTCAACGCCGACTCGTCTGAAATACATATGCGTCATATGTCCGACGATGAACTTTTGAAGAAATGTGCCATTCCTACTCCCGAGCGAATTTTCCAAGTGGGCGAGGCCTTGCGTCGCCGTATTGATGTCGAGACGGTGCAGTCTTATTGCCTGTACGACCACTGGTATCTCGATCAGATGATCTCCATCATCGATGAGCGTCTGGAGTGGGAGTCTTTAGCCAAGCAAGGTATGCAACTCAGTGATATTTCGCGTGCTGTATGGCGCCGTGCGAAGCGACTCGGTTTCTCCGATGTGCAGCTGGCATTTCTCCTGGGGTCGAGTGAACGCGAAGTACGTGCTGCTCGCAAACAAGCCGGAGTCATCACCACATTTAAAACAGTCGATACCTGCAGTGCAGAGTTCGATGCAAAAACTCCGTATCACTACTCAACCTATGAAGATGAAAACGAAGTGCGGCCTTCATCGCGACCACGTGTCATTATTTTGGGCAGCGGTCCAAACCGTATTGGTCAGGGAATTGAATTCGACTACTGCTGTGTGCATGCAAGTTTCGCACTGCGCGATGCCGGCTTTGAAACAGTGATGTTGAACTGCAATCCAGAGACCGTGTCAACCGACTATGACACCAGCGATCGCTTGTACTTCGAACCACTCACCTATGAAGACGTGCAAAATGTGATTGAAGCCGAAACATTGGCAAGTGGCGGCGTCGAGCCAAAAGTTATTGTAAGCCTCGGAGGGCAAACGCCTTTGAAATTGGCTTCACAAATTGATGCTCGTCTCATTGCAGGTACCTCGCCGAACTCCATCGACCTCGCAGAAGACCGCGAACGGTGGAATGCCTTGTGCGAAGAGTTGTTCATTCCTCAACCTCCAGGTGGCACCGCAACGACTTTTGAACAAGCGCGCGATATTGCTTCGCGTATTGGCTACCCAGTTCTGGTGCGCCCAAGTTATGTATTGGGTGGTCGCGCAATGCAAATTGTTCACGACGTCAATCATCTCGAGCGTGCCATGAAAGAACTTGCACACGAAGGCTCGCTGGGCCGTGAAGGTGGGCTCTCGGCCGAACGCCCCATCCTTGTCGACCATTTTCTCGAAGACGCCATTGAGGTCGACGTCGATGCTGTTCGCGACATCACTGGTGAAGTGCTCATTGGTGGGGTAATGGAACATGTGGAAGAAGCGGGTGTTCACTCCGGAGACAGTGCATGTGCCATTCCGCCTCAAACACTGCCCGATTGGGTAGTGGAAGTCATCCACTCTTATGCAAAAGCTTTAGCTAACGCTCTCGAAGTTGTTGGCTTATTGAACGTGCAATTTGCGGTATCAGGAACAACTGTCTATGTCATCGAAGCTAACCCACGCGCAAGTCGCACAGTTCCCTTCGTAGCTAAGGCAACTGGTGTGCCGTTAGCAAAGGTCGCAACACGAGTGATGCTCGGAGCAACGTTGAACGAACTGCGCAAGGAAGGCTTGCTGACAGAACCAGTGACTGGCCACGTGTCGGTGAAAGAAGCAGTTCTGCCATTTAGCCGTTTCCCTGAAGTCGATACAGCTCTCGGGCCAGAAATGCGTTCCACTGGCGAGGTCATGGGAATTGATGCGACGTTTGGCCTTGCTTTCGTCAAAGCAGAAACTGCTGCAGGAACGGTCTTGCCAACTACTGGCTTGGTGTTTTTGTCACTCGCCGATCGCGATAAGCCAGCCGGGCTCGTTGTTGCTCAGCGCCTGAGGGAACTAGGTCTCGGTATTGCCGCTACCTCTGGTACAGCAAAGTATCTGTCACGCTTCGGAGTCGTCGTCGATCGCATCGTGGCGAAAGTGTCAGAGTCAACAACCGGGAGCGACACTGCAGTGGGTCTCATCGAATCTGGTGATGTTGCATTTGTTGTGAATACGCCTCGAGGTGGTGGCTCTCGCTCCGATGGTCAAGCAATCCGTAAGGCAGCAAACGTTCATCATGTTTCTTCGGTAACAACAGTCGAAGCAGCCCTAGCGGCGTTCCGCGGACTTATTGAGCAACGAAAACACCCTATTACGGTGTGCTCTCTGCAAGAGTTTCATCAGATCGGTCGACAACGTGCGAGCCAGGTAGGTGCGGTTCATGAGGCATAGCCACCTCAAATCTTTTGCACAAAAACAATGTGCCGATGGTGTTTCCATCGGTTCAGTTCGTTTGCGTCACCGGTACTCACGGCATCGGGCACTGCTGGTCATTCCACTGAATTGAATCACTATTTCAACATGTCGGAAATTGGTGCGACGGTGGTGAAGTCGTTATTCGCTACTCCGTGGCCTGGTAACCCAGGACCTCGAGTGCATCCAACGCCAGCAGGAATGATTAATGCCGTGGGGTTGCAAGGACCAGGAGTAGCCAAGTGGTGTGCAGAAGATCTCCCTGAGTGCGAGAAGCATGGGGTCACAATTGTTGCGAGCATATGGGGACGCACTGTTGAGGAATACCGTCAGGCAGCTGAGATGCTCGTGCCCCACGCGCAACGCATCACAGCGCTCGAAGTGAACTTGTCTTGCCCTAACTTGGAAGGTCGCGGTGGAATCATTGCTCACGATGCCGAGATGAGTGCAAACGTCATCGCGGCCTGTGCCGTTGCCGGCGTACCGTTATGGGCAAAGTTGAGTCCAAATACCGATCGACTTATTGCCATTGCTGAAAGCGTTGTTGAAGCCGGTGCAGAATCGCTCACCCTCACCAACACCTTGCTTGGAATGTTGCTCAACACCGAAACTGCACAGCCGGTGCTGGGAAATGGTGGTGGGGGAGTTTCTGGCCGTGCAATGTTCCCGGTTGCACTGCGCGCGGTATTCGACGTGCGCAAAGCACTGCCACACGTTCCCATTGTTGGGGTAGGCGGTATCGCCAGTGGCAACGATGCAATTGCGATGATGCAAGCAGGTGCGCATGCGGTGCAAGTAGGAACAGCATCATTTGCGCGTCCCGATGCCGCAATGAAAATACTGAATGAAATGCATGCTTGGGCGCGAAAACAGGGCGTGTCTCGGTGGTCAGAAATCACCAATGCGGCGCATCGTTCATGATGTTGTGTGAACATTTCCCAATTCGGGCTACTGATTTCGGTAGTGTTAGGTCATGAAAGGCACAAGTTTCTCTACTCTCCGTGAGGTAGAGGATGCTGTTGCCGAAGTTCTGCACGCAAGAGAACAATTCGTCGGAGCCATCGCCCGCGGTGAGTTGGATGCTGCATCGGTTGGCGAATTCGTTATCAACAACACGCACGTGCATGAACTTTATGTTGTGAAAGTTGCCGAGTCTGTTCCCGGAATGGGAAAGGTATCTGCGCGTCGCAAGCTCGATGAACTCGGCGTCGACTATCTCAGTCCATGCCGTTCCATCACCAGCGAGCAGTGGGAAATACTCTTCGTGGGTGCGCAACGTTGAGTACTTCACGCGATCCCATCATTTTGGTGCTGTCAGGGCCAGGCGGCGTTGGCAAGGGAACCATTGTGCAGGCTCTGGTGAAGCGTGATCCGCAATTGTGGTTGAGTCGGTCATGGACCACACGCGACCGCCGTGAAAATGAAGACCCGAATGCTTATGTCTTCGTATCTCGCGAAGACTTTCAAGACCGTATTGCGGCCAACGGATTTTTAGAGTGGACCTCGTTTCTCGGTAACTATTACGGCACCCCGTCTCCTGAGCCAGTGGCAGGAAACGACATTGTTCTAGAAATAGAGGTTGACGGGGCTCAACAGGTGAAAACCAGCCACCCCGACGCGGTGCTCGTTTTCGTGTTGCCCCCGTCACGCCTCGAACAGCAGCGTCGTTTGCGGGGTCGGGGAGACCCTGAACAAAAGGTCGAAGAGCGCCTGCGTAAGGCCGAAGAAGAAGAACCTGTGGGCATCGCCATTGCCGACCATGTGGTGGTCAACGACGATCTCGAGCTGACTTTGCAGGAACTTTTACGAGTTTTGCACCACGAACGTAACCGGCGCACTACTCGGTAAGATAGACCCACTTCGTCGACCCTGTTTTTCTCACTAGACATCTTGGAGGCCCCCGTGGCACGCGCAAATGACTCAATGATCAATCCGAAAATTGAAGAACTCCTCAATCGGGTCGACTCCAAATTTAGCCTCGTTACTTTAGGTGCACGTCGTGCGCGCCAAATCAACTCTTACTTCAATCAGTTAGGTGACGGCTTGGGCAACTCCATCCCACCTCAAGTGAGCTCGGTGGCACGTAAGCCCATCAGCATTGCCTTTGAAGAAATCGCTGCCGACAAAATCATCAAAACAGAAATGCCTGACGACGTGTACTACGACGCAGTCGACGGCAACGTGTACCTCACCGATTGGGCAGCAGCTGCACAAGAGCAAGCTGCTATCGACGCTGAGATCGCTGCTGAAGCCGCAGAGAACAGCACATCAGACAACGCCGAGTAAATTGCCGCCGGCACTGTCAGAAGAACCTCTTTCAACTGTTGTGTCATGACTGAGTCCTCAATTTTCTCAGACAAATTTATTGTCGTTGGTGTTTGTGGTGGGATCGCCGCATACAAGTCAGTAGAGCTCATTCGCTACCTCGTCGATGCCGGGGCTCATGTTGCGACCATCATGACCCCCGATGCAGAGCACTTCATTGGGAAAACAACACTGTCGGCATTGTCCTCTGAGCCAGTGCACATCTCTTTGTGGGAAGACCAGAGCATCATTCCCCATACGCGACTTGGTCAAAAAGCAGACCTCATCGTTGTTGCCCCCGCTACAGCACGCCTCATCGGGTCATATGTCGCTGGTATTTCCTCAGATCTTCTCACGACAACCCTCATTGCTACCCGAGCCCCAGTGGTGGTGTGTCCGGCAATGCACACCGAGATGTGGGAACACGATGCAGTGCAACACAATATTTCTCTTTTGCGCAGTCGCGGAGTTTTTATTACTCCTCCTGAAGAAGGTCGTCTTGCTGGCGGCGATGTGGGTAAGGGCCGACTTGCAGCTACGGAAAATATTGTTGAAGTAATGGCACAAGCGCTGCAACCTCTTTCCGGTAACGGCTCGTTGTCAGGAAAGCACGTGTTGGTCACAGCGGGGGGAACTCGCGAACCCATCGATGCGGTGCGCGTTCTCGCCAATCGTTCCAGCGGTAAACAGGGTCATGCCATTGCGCTAGCCGCTGCATCGCGCGGTGCTCTCGTCACGCTCATCACCACGGTGGAAATGACCCCCGCCCGAAATGGCATTTCGCAAGTGCAGGTGGAAACCGCACAGCAAATGCAAGATGCCGTTGAGAAAATTGCTCCGAGTGCCGACGTTGTTGTGATGGCAGCTGCTGTTGCCGATTTCCGACCTGTTCCTATTGCCGATGGTAAGTGGAAAAAGGAAGATGGCGTGCCACCCATAGTGCTTGAGGCAACGCCCGACATTTTGGCCGGCTTGGGGAAAATGAAACGCCCAGGTCAGGTCTTGGTGGGGTTCGCTGCGGAAACCAGCAATCTTGTGGCTAATGCTCAGGGCAAGTTAGAGCGTAAAAACCTCGACCTCATTGTGGCAAATGATGTCTCTTTGCCACAAGTAGGTTTCGGGCACGAGACCAACGCTGTGACCATTGTCAGCGCATATGACGAGCCCGTTACAGTCGATCTAGCGAGTAAAACCACTATCGCACAACGCGTATTAGATAGCGTGGAGAAGTCACTTCATCGCATACAGGAGCACACGTGAGCAAGTACACATTTACATCAGAGAGCG
>Ga0114968_10003874_pt1 | contig 11201 bp, 10 predicted proteins | sample M_130807_EF_Meta_FD_87020 | JGI IMG/M metagenome (GOLD analysis project Ga0114968, IMG submission 87020) | Freshwater microbial communities from Lake Montjoie, Canada to study carbon cycling - M_130807_EF_MetaG | ecosystem: Environmental > Aquatic > Freshwater > Lake | place: Lake Montjoie... | reverse complement strand
GCCTCCTGTTCAATGATTAACTCAGGTTTATTTTTCATGGTATCAAGAACCTTTAGAATATCTTTGATACCCGCGATACCTTTACCAATGACGGTACTTTCGTATTTTTTAGGATTATCGCTAATCAGAATTTCATCCTTAACATGAATAGATTCGAATCTTCCAGGATAAGCATTGACAATATCGATGGCTTTTGCGCCGCCGTTATAAAGATTTCCAGTATCTAATTGTTGCATAACTAAATCGGCATCAGTACCTTTAAGCATGATATCATAAAGTGTTCTGCCATTAAAAGTCTCACTGAATTCAAAGTCATGATTATGATAACCGAATTTCATTCCAGACTTTTTGCATAATTCCCCCGACTTATTGAAAATATCCATTTGTGCCATAAAACTATCATAAGATTTTCTCAGAGCGGCATCTAAATAGGGGCTAATGACAAATTTTTGACCCATAAAAGCGGCATCTTCAATGGTATATTTCCAAGCATCAGTAAAATCTTTTTTTGATTCATCCCAGTGAATTTTTCCCAATACGGTATGCCCGCTTGGCATTTTCATACCCAGATCACCCAATATTTTCTTAAATTCTGCCGGTGTATAACCATAAAATTTTCTATTGACGTAATTGGCATGTTCCACAATGGAATATCCCATTTCAGCTAATTTTTTTAGCGTTTCCAATGGATTTTCCTTCATAGCAGCACGAATGCTATATAGTTGAATGCCAATTCTTTCTTTGGACTTTAACACGTTTGCCATAGATTTATGGGACAAAACGGTGGCGCCTAAAATGGTTAGGGCACTTTGCTTTATAAATTGTCTTCTATTCGTTTGCATAATTTTTCTTTTTTATTTAATTGATGAAAATAGGAAAGAAAAATTCATTTTCCACATAATAATTAATATTTTTAGAACATTAAATGGAAACTTTCAAAATAAACACCTAAAAACACCTTTATTGAATGAAAATCAATGATAATTTGCATTTACAAGATTTTGAAAATGAAATAAAATTATTCTGGAAATTATCTGGAGAAAAGATTTTAGCTATTAAACAGCATTTTGATCCTAGTTTAGGAACGCCAGTTTTTACTGTCAAAGGACAATACACAACCAGAGGCTGGACAGAATGGACACAGGGATTTCAATTTGGCTCGGCAGTTCTACAATTTGATGCTACCTACGAAACTACTTTTTTAGATTATGGCCGTGGGGAAACGGTTGGTCGAATGGCTCCCCATATCAGTCATATTGGGGTTCACGATCATGGATTTAATAATCTAAGTACTTACGGAAATTTACTCAGATTAATGGCTGAGGGAAAAATACCTGATAATCAGTGGGAGAAGGATTTTTATAAACTTGCCTTGAAGATTTCAGGTGCCGTTCAGGCTTCCCGCTGGACTGCCATACCCAGTGGTGGATTTATACATTCTTTCAATGGGGCACATTCCTTATTTGTTGATACGATACGTTCTTGCAGAATTTTGATGGTTAGTCATCAACTAGGTCATGTTTTACAAGCTGAAGGCGACGAGCGAATTTCTTTATTGGAGCGTGCCATTGAACATATTAAAGCAACGGCAGCTTATTCTATTTTTTACGGAGAAGGACGTGACCGTTATGATGAATGGGGTAGGGCAGCACACGAAAGTGTTTTTAATGTAAAAGATGGACAGTTTAGATGTCCCAATTCTCAGCAAGGCTATACTGGTTTTTCAACCTGGACAAGAGGTTTAGCCTGGGCAATGCTCGGATTTTCAGAAGAAATTGAAATGGTGGAAAGCATACCTGAAGCTAGCTTCTCGGAAAAAAATCAAAAGGCAGATGTGCTTAAAATGATGTTAAAAGGCGCCCAGGCAACTTGTGATTTTTATATTAAAAATACACCTGTTTGTGGCATTCCCTATTGGGATACTGGCGCCCCAGGTTTACATAAACTTGGAGATTACCTTGCTCGTCCTGCTGACCCTTATAACGATTTTGAACCTGTTGATAGCTCTGCAGCAGCTATTGGAGCACAGGGTTTGCTACGTTTGGGACATTATTTAAAGAAACAAGGCAAAGATGATTTAGGTGCAAAATATTGGCAGGCAGGACTTTCCATAGTCAAATCATTGTTGAGTGAGCCGTATTTAAGTACCTCACCCAATCATCAAGGTTTGCTGTTACATAGTATTTATCATCATCCAAATAATTGGGATTATGTTCCTGCAGGAAAATCAATTTCATCAGGTGAATCTTCTCAATGGGGTGATTATCATTTTAGAGAGGTGATTTTATACCTACATAAGATGTTAAAGAAGGAAACGTATTATACTTTTTTTTCCTTTATAGATAATCCAAATAGCTAGATTTCCTCATGGATGATTTTTCAAAACTATGTATTCACACCTTTACGAATAAGCCATGGACTTTAGACCAGTGCATTGAAAATTATGCCAGGGAAGGGGTAAAGGGCATTTCTATATGGAGAAATGTGCTGGAAGGACAAGATTTGAAGGAGGTTAAAAGAAAACTGCAGGATGCAAACATTGAAATCGTTTCTTTGGTACGAGGTGGATTTTTTCCATCAGCCATTGCAGAGGAGAGATTAGCGTCTATTGAAGACAATAAGCGATTGTTAGAGCAAGCAGCTATTTTAGACGCTCCTTTGGTCGTGTTGGTTTGTGGGGCTGATGGCAGACAGTCGTTAGAAACATCTCGCGGACAGATTTTTGATGGAATAAGTGAATTATTACCTCTTGCGGAGCAAACAGGGGTGAAACTGGCTATCGAACCTCTTCATCCTATGTATGCAGGAGATAAATCGGCTATAAACACCTTACAACAAGCCAATGACATAGTCCATCAGCTGAATTCTCCATTTGTTGGGGTAGCCGTCGATGTTTATCATCTTTGGTGGGATCCATCTCTGGAAGCAGAAATAAAAAGATGCGGGGAAATGAATAAAATATTTGCCTTTCATATATGTGACTGGCGAGTCCCAACCCTTGACTTTCTAACAGACAGAGGCCTTATGGGAGACGGTTGTATTCCTATAAAAAAAATTCGTACCTGGGTAGAAGAAGCAGGATTTTCAGGTTATAATGAAGTGGAAATATTTTCTGATAAATACTGGGCTATGGATCAACCAGCGTATTTAAAAAAAATAAAGGAAGCATACTTAAAACACAGTTAATTTATAAAAATGAAAGAACATCGTATTGGCATCATCATGAATGGCGTAACCGGCAGAATGGGTACGAATCAACATCTTATGAGATCAATGGTTGCCATTATAAAACAAGGTGGTATTGATCTTGGAAATGGTGAGATTATTATGCCAGATCCTATTTTAGTTGGTCGGGATGCTGCTAAACTTGCCAAATTGTCTTTACAATCTGGTGTTAGTAAATATACAACCGATTTATCATCTGTATTAGATGACCCACAATACGTTATTTACTTCGATGCTCAAACGACGGGCAGAAGAGCGACCGATGTACTCGCAGCCATAGGAAAAGGGAAGCACATTTATTGCGAGAAACCTGTTGCCACCGATGTAAAAACTGCTATGGAATTATTTCATGCCTGTCAAAAAGCTGGCGTAAAACATGGTGTTGTACAGGATAAATTATGGTTGCCTGGCTTAAGAAAATTAAAAAGACTGATAGATCAGGGATTTTTTGGCGAAATATTGTCCGTTAAAGGCGATTTTGGCTATTGGGTATTTGAAGGGGATACTATTCCTGCACAACGCCCTAGCTGGAATTACAGAAAGGAAGACGACGGTGGAATTATCGTGGATATGCTTTGCCATTGGCGTTATGTGCTGGATAATTTATTTGGAAATGTGGAGGGAGTATTTTGTTTAGGTGCTACTCATATTGCAGAAAGAGTTGACGAACAAGGCAAAACCTATTCATGTACTGCCGATGATGCTGCTTATGCTATCATGACTTTGGCAGGTGGTATTGTTGCCCAGTTTAATTCTTCCTGGGTGACGCGGGTTAGAAGAGATGATTTATTGATGATTCAAGTAGATGGTACAAAAGGTTCGGCCGTTGCAGGTTTACGGGATTGTTGGACACAGCCCTATGGAAATACCCCTAAACCGGTATGGAACCCAGATATTCCAAATCCTATTCAATTTTATGATGGATGGAATAAAGTGCCTGAACAAGAACATTTTGATAATGCCTTTAAAGTACAGTGGGAATTATTCTTAAAACATATTGTCAGGAATGATCCTTTCCCTTGGGATTTAAAAGCGGGTGCCCGTGGGGTGCAATTAGCTGAAAAAGGTCTCGAAAGCTGGGAAAAGAAAACGTGGATAACATTACCCGAATTAGAAAATTAAGTATGAATAAAGTTGCTCTTGTAACTGGAGGATCGAGAGGAATTGGCTTTGGTATTGCAAAAGCATTAGCCGAAGCTGGTTTTGATCTAGCTATAAATGGTGTTCGTGAAGAACAGGATGCTTTGGAAAATTTACGTGCATTACGCACGGATAACAATCAGGTTATTTACATTCAGGGAAATATTGGTATTGAAAAAGATAGAAAACAAATTTTTAATCAGGTAATTTCTCATTTTGGTAAAATCAATGTTCTTGTTAATAATGCAGGTATCGCACCCAGAGAACGACTGGATATATTGGAAGCAACAGAAGAAATCTGGGACGAAGTGATGGAAATAAATTTGAAAGGTCCCTATTTTTTAACCCAGCTTTTTGCCAGACATTTTATAGCTCAGAAATCAATAAATGAATCCTTTGAAGCCTGTATTATCAATATTTCATCCATATCAGCCTTCATTGCATCGGTAAACAGGGGAGAATATTGTATTTCAAAAGCGGGAATTGCGATGTCTACTAAATTGTGGGCTACGCGGCTGGGGGAATTTGATATTCCTGTTTATGAAATTCAGCCAGGTATCATTAAAACAGATATGACTGCCGGGGTAGTAGAAAAATACGATCGCCTTTTTGAACAAGGGATTAGTTTACAAAAAAGATGGGGTTTACCAGAAGATATCGGAAAAGTAGCCGTTAGCATGGCGCAGGGAAATATGCCTTATGCTACAGGTCAGGTAGTTATAGTAGATGGAGGACTTCATATTCAAAGATTATAAAATAACAATTATGTCAAGTTTAACTCAACAGCGAAGAAAATCATATTTCAATTTACTCGTCGGTTTATCCGTATTAGTGGTGGTAATCTCTTTTTCGCCCATTATTTTATTGAAAGATAAAATAGAACCCACCTTATTTAAAATGCCTTATACCTTGTGGACGAGTATATTGGCAACCCTTTTATTGATCCTTTTTACTTATATAGGAGGGCGATTACGGGGAGATAATGGAGACTTTTCTTCTAATATTGATTAAAATTTTAAAATAAATTTTATGCAAAAATGGTTACTAATTATAGGATTAACTTATTTAGGAATCCTCATATTTTTATCCTGGTTTTCACAAAGGAAGGTACAATCGAAAGAAGATTTTATCATGGCAGGCTCAAAATTGGGCTTGATTTTAGGCTTTATGACCTTTTCTGCTACTTTATTTAGTGCTTTTACCCTCATGGGAATGCCAGATTTTTCCAGAGTACATGGGGTAGGTTCCTGGATGTTTTTAGCTTTTTCTGATGGTGGAATGGTATTTTTAATCCTTTGGTTTGGATACACCCTAAGAAAAAGAGTAGCTAACATGGAATTCAAAGGTATGTCTCATTTGCTTCAAGAGATATATGGTTTGAAATGGGCAGGTTATATTTACTTTTTAGCTGTATTTATTTTTTTGGTACCTTATGTTGCCATACAAATTAGAGGAGTGGCTGTTTTTTTAGAACTAGGATTTGAAGATTTGCAGGTTCCTGCCTGGTTATGGTCGTTAGGTATTGTCGGTTTTGTTTTATTATATTCTTCTGCTGGCGGATTAAAAGCCATTGTATATGCCGATTTTGTTCAGGGAACCTCCTTATTAATTGTTGTCTGGCTCATTGGATTTGCTTGCTTAGAAAATTTAGGAGGATGGTCAAATATGTTTGCCCAATTAGAAGCAAAAAATGCCGATTTACTTTCTGCTCCTGGTCCAAAAGGATTACTTACCTCTCCATTTTTATTTGCATCTTTTGTGGCTATCATGATGATACCTGTTACACAACCTCAACTTTCCACACGATTGGTGATAATGAAAGATATTAAGGCCATGAACAGAATGGCTGTTGCGGTTGGATTTTTTGCTATGTTAGTTATTTTTCCTACCCTAATTATCGGGTTTTATGGGGCAATTAATTATCCGGATGCAACGGCATCTGATTTTATTGGGCATGCCTTAATAAAAGATCAAACTCCTTTATTAGGCGCTTTAGCAGTTATCGGATTATTTGCTGCAGCCATGTCAACGGCTGATTCTCAATTATTTGCACTTGGAAATGAATTAAGGGGTTTATTGAGCAGTAAGATGGGAGAATCATTATTACCCATCAGGTTAGCGGTCCTTGGGTTTGCAGCTTCAGCTCTTCTTTTTTCCTTATTTAGCTCTGATCAATTAGTTTTACTCGCCCGTGTCAGTTTTGCTGGAACAGCGTTAACTGGTCCGCTAATCATATTGGGATTAATGACCCATAAGCCTCAGGGGGCTCTTTTGGTTTGGTTAACAGCTTTGGGCATCTGCTCTTTTTTATTGGCTCATGCAGGTGTTTTACCGTTAAAAGTAGGAATCATTGGGATAGATTTATTTTTATTTTTGATACTTACTGTGGTAGCTATCCTAATTTATTTCATAAATAAAAATAAATAGATTTTAACAAGCTAAGAATTTATCTGAAAGGGTAAATTCTTAGCTTGTTTTTCTATAATTCAAGAGTGCCCAAATATTGAAGAATAAAGCAAAAATAGTCATCACGCCAAAATGAATTTTCAAATCTAACCACCCGCTGCTCTTTGAAATAACCATTCGCATTACCTCAATAAAATAACTTACCGGATTTAATCGGGCAATCCACTGAGCCCAAACGGGCATACTTTCAATGGGAGTAAACAATCCACCCATAAGGATGAAAATCATCATAAAGAAAAAGGTAAGGGACATTGCTTGTTGTTGATTTTCCGAATAGGTGGATATCAATAATCCAATACCTAAAACAGCAATGAGGTAGATACTTAGGAATCCATAAATGAGGCCAATATTTCCTTCTGGAATAATGCCATAAACTAATCTTGCAACGCCGAATAAACCCACGGTGAAAATTAGTTGGCCTATGACCCAAAAAGGGATGAGTTTAGCCAATATAAACTGACTCTTTTTAATGGGCGACACATTAATCTGTTCAATTGTGCCAATTTCTTTTTCTTTCACTATATTCAAGGCACACATATATGAACCAATCATTGTAACCAGTAAAACTAAAATGCCAGGAACCATGAAAAATCGATAATTTAATAATGGATTAAACCAATTTATAGGAATAATTTCCAGGACAGGTAAAAGAGGCATCGCATTTCCAATGTTTAATTTTAAACGTAATTCTTGATTATATTTTTTAATAATTGTACTCAGATAAGCAGAACCAACATTGGCTTTCATTCCATTGATTGCATTTATAGCTAAAAAAAGATTTCCATTTTCATTTCCATTTAAATTTTGATTAAAATCAACAGGAATTTGCAATAATAATACCGCTTGATCTAATTCTATTAACTTCATTCCCTTTTTATAATTGGTGCCATAGTTTATCAAATTAAAATATCCGGAGGCTGTAATATGCTGGATTAATTGTCTGGACGCAGAAGATTTATCTTCATCAACAATGGCAATTTCGATATTTTTTATTTCATAATCAGCTGCAAGTGGCATAATTATTAGTTGAACCAATGGCATGGCTATAATCATACGTAAAATGAGCGTATTTCTATAAATTTGTTTAAATTCCTTTTGCAATAAAAACAGTAAGGTGTTCATGATAATCGTGTTTTAAAGTTTCTAATGCTTAGGATTAATAACATGATCGTCATTCCGAGTAAAATGAGCGTTTCTTTCCATACAGCCTCAAACCCCAGACCTTTTATCATGATGTTTTTTACTATAATGTAATACCATTTAGAGGGGACAATATTGGAAATCAATCGAAGTGGAAGGGGCATATTTTCTATAGGAAACATGAAGCCAGTGAGCAGCATGGTTGGAAGTAACATACCCATCAAGGAAACGACCATTGCAACTTGCTGGGTTGCTGCAATATTTGAAATTAAAAGACCTAATGACAAGGCTGTCAATATTAATAAGGTACTTTCTGCAAATAGTAAGGTCAGACTTCCTTTTATTTCCATATCTAGTACATAAACACTCAGTAAAAGGATGATAATCAGGTTGAAGATAGATATGATGAGATAGGGTACTGCTTTTGCAATGATGACCATTATAGGATTAAAGGGTGAAACCAAAAGTAATTCCATCGTTCCATTTTCCTTTTCTCTTACGATAGAAACCGAAGTCATTAAAACGCAGATGAGCAGGAGTACCAGTGCCATAACACCAGGAACAAAATTAGTACTTCCTTTTAAAGATGGATTATATAACATTCTGGTATCCAGATTGATATTAATTGGCATTTTATTCTCACCCTGCAGGGAAATACTATAAGATTGCAGAATGCCACCAGCAAAATTAGCCAAAGTGGTAGCCGTATTTGGTTCTGATGCATCCATAATAAGTTGGATTTTACCTAATTTTTCGTGCATTAAATTTTTATAAAAATCAGCTGGGAAGACAACAACCATTTTAATTTTTCCCCCTTTAAAGGCAGATTCAATTTGATTTGCTGAAATAAATTGAGTAATAATAAATTGTTGAGATGCTTCTAACTTGCTAATAAGATGTTTGCTGCCAAGGTCTTTGGCATTATCAACAACGGCAACTTTTGCATTTTTAATTTCATTCGTCAAGGCAAAGCCAAACAGTAGTATTTGTGCAATTGGAAGTCCAAATAGCAAAAGAAGCGTCTTTTTATCCCGAAAGACATGCAAAAATTCTTTAAATACAAATCCCCAAAATTGTTTCATGTTAAATCCGCTTTTCTTTTAGCACCTCTTGCCAATTCAAAAAATACTTCGTCTATGCTTTCTGCCTTAAATTGTTCTTTTAAATTAGCAGGTGAATCAAGTGCTTTTATTATGCCGTCAACCATCATAGTAATTCTATTACAATAGGCGGCTTCATCCATATAGTGAGTGGTCACAAAAACAGTAATCCCACTATCGGATGCCTCATAAATTAAATCCCAGAATTGTCTTCTAGTGATAGGGTCGACGCCACCGGTAGGTTCATCTAAAAAAACAATTTCAGGCTGATGGAAAATGGCAACTGAAAAGGCGAGCTTCTGTTTCCAGCCTAAGGGAAGGGAGCCTACCAACATATTTGCCTCTGTATCTAAACCTAATTTATGAATTAGTAAGGGTGTTTTTATGCGGATATCCTCTCTTGAAAGGCCATATATTCCGCCAAAAAACTGAATGTTTTCTGCTACGGTTAAATCTTCATAAAGAGAAAATTTCTGACTCATATAGCCAATATTTCGCTTTATTTTTTCTGTATCTTTATGGATATCGTAACCAGCAATGATAGCATTTCCTTCAGTGGGTTTTGACAAACCGGATAACATACGCATAGCCGTCGTTTTTCCAGCACCGTTGGCACCTAGAAATCCAAATATCTCACCTTTTTTAACATCAAAGGAAATGTTATCCACCGCTGTAAAAGACCCAAATCGTTTTGTTAAATTTTTAACTTTTATAACTGAATCCTGGTTCATTTTTCCATAAGTTTTATAAAACAATCTTCGATGGTAGGTTCAATTTTTTCAATCTTCCAATCCAAAATAGATTTTTGCAGAGCAAATTGACTAAAAAGTTCTTCAGCAGCCTGGCTGCTATTAATGGTAACATGATGGGCTTCCCCAAATGAAAAACAACTTTTCACCCAGGTTTCATTTCTAAGCAATTTTAATAACTGGCTCATATTAGTAGCTTTTACGGCAAAAAGGTCTTCCCCAAATTGCGATATAATACCTGCTGGTGTATGGATGGACATTATTTTGCCATTTTGAATAAGTGCTATATCATCACAATGAAGGGCTTCATCCATATAGGGGGTAGAAACAATAATGGTTATACCTTGATGTTTCAATCTTTCGAGCATCTCCCAAAATTCTTTTCTGGACACCGCGTCAACTCCGGTCGTTGGTTCGTCTAAAAACAGTATTGCGGGCTTATGAATTAAGGCGCAGCACAAGGCAAGTTTTTGCTTCATTCCACCGGATAACTGGCCTGCTCGTCGATGCTTAAAGGGACTTAATTGATCATATATTTCAGCAATGAGATGATAATTTTCAACAACGGACGTATTAAATACATTAGCAAAAAATTGTAAATTTTCTTCAACAGTTAAATCCTGATAATTTGAAAATTTACCAGGCATATATCCAATTTGATTTCTGATTTTTTTAAAATCAGTTAATAGATTTTGACCATTAAGGGTAGCATTTCCGTTATCAGGGAGCATTAAAGTGGTTAATATTCTAAAAAGGGTCGTTTTTCCAGCACCATCAGGACCAATAATTCCAAAAATATCCCCCCTTTTTACTTGAAAACTTATGCTCTGGAGGGCTAATATTTTTCCATCAGCATAAGATTTACTTATATTTTCAACTTTTAATATGATTTCCATTTTTTAAAATTGAATTTCACCATACATACCAATTTTATATCGTCCATCATTGATTAATTTAACTTTAATGGCATATACCAGATTGGCTCTTTCATTTTTAGTTTGGATTGTTTTTGGGGTAAATTCTGCCTGACTGCTAATCCAATAGATAGTTCCATTGTCAATATGCATGGGTCTTTTTCCATTGTCTGTCAGCACTTTCACTTTTTGACCTAATTTAATGAGTGGTAATTGTTCACCTGTAACATAAGCACGCAGAGAAATATTTTTAATATCTGCAATTTTATATAGGGGTTTACCGATATTTGTTATTTCGTAAGATTTAGCATATTGAGAGAGTACCACTCCTTCTGTTGGATTAATTATCTTACTTTTATTTATCTGATCTTCAATCTGTTCTATTTGGACATAAAGTGGCAAAGGTTCGTTTTGAATAGCCTTTGTTTGAGTTTGAAGGACAGAAATGGCAGCTTGCTTTTGTTTAT
>Ga0114968_10003871_pt1 | contig 11207 bp, 9 predicted proteins | sample M_130807_EF_Meta_FD_87020 | JGI IMG/M metagenome (GOLD analysis project Ga0114968, IMG submission 87020) | Freshwater microbial communities from Lake Montjoie, Canada to study carbon cycling - M_130807_EF_MetaG | ecosystem: Environmental > Aquatic > Freshwater > Lake | place: Lake Montjoie... | reverse complement strand
ATTTTTAAATATCGGAGTTGGAACTGTTATAATAAAAAAGTTACACTTTTTTAGTTGTGAATAATTTGAACTAAAGTTGTTTATTTTGTGACGAAAAAATTCTGTTTTTTTAAATTGATTATTTGTGTCTATTTTTTTTTTTAAATTTAAAATTTTTTCTTTATCAATATCAAATCCGACTGTATTAATTTTTTTTTTTAGATTCAAATATATAGGAAGACCTACGTAGCCAAGACCTATTACAGCAGGGTAGATTTTATTTTGCATTTAATTAATTTAAATAGTATTTGTTAATAATATTTCAGATTTAATAATTATTTTTATAGACTATTTTTAATATAAAAATAATAAATAATTATAAATTGTATTTTTAATTTAATATTTTTTACTAGAAATAATTATAAGCTACAAATGAATATTTTTTTTTGTCATAGATTAGATAATTTATCTGGCTGGAGTACTTTATCTCTTAATTATATTGCTAAATTTGAGAGAAGCAGTTCAATAATATTTTGTACTAAAAATAATAAAAACTTAAAAATTAAACAATATTCAATTTTAAAAGATCCAATTTCATATCTAAAAAACCCTTTTTTATTTTTTTTAGATTCGTTAAAAGTAATTAAAATTTTGCAAATTTTATATTACAAGCATAAAGATTTAAATATTCATATTTTAGTTGAGCCATACATTTTTTTTCTTTTTTTTATAAAAAATTTTTTTAGAAAAAAAATATTCTACTGTATAGGAACTTATTCTTATTATTTTGCAAGTTCCTTGAAATGGAAATTTTTATTTAAATTTTTAATCTATAGAATAGATTTTTTAATTTTTTTAAGTTCTTATATTAAAAAGAAGGTTCAAAATAAGATATTATTTAAAAATTCTAACCAATTTATTTTAAATCCTTATATCGTAAGTAATTATAAATCTAATATTCAATATAAAAAAAAAAATTTTCTTAATATTTTATCAGTAGGAGCGATAAAAAAGAGAAAAGGTTACTTAGAAATAATTAAACTTATTGATAATTTAGTTAAAAAATATCAAGCAAATATTTATCTTACAATAGTAGGTAGTATTAATGAGAGACCCTATTACAAATCAATTATTGAATTTATTATTAAAAATAAACTAAAAAAATTTGTAAAAATTAAAACTAGTGTTTCTAATTTTAAATTGAATAATATTTATTGTAAATCTGATATTTTTTTACTTTTTTCAAAAGATTACAATTATAATGTTGAAGGATTTGGTATAGTTTATCTCGAAGCATTGTCTAAAGGGTGCAGTATTATGATTTCAAAAGAGTCTGGCGGCAAAGATTTAAGAAAATTTTCAAAAGAACTTTATGTATTCGATCCTAAGAATTTGAATAGTATTTCTGATAAGATTTTAGAATATTATAGACTAGGGGGGATTAATAGAAAAAATAATATTAAAATATTTAATCGCATTAATTCTAACAATGAAAAAAAATTAGAATTATTTGCAAAAGAATTAGTTTAATTATTTTTATAGTTTACTATTGTATATAATAAAAATTTCAACATTATGAAAAAAACCTTTGCCTTAATAACTGGAGGAGCAGGACAAGATGGTAGTTATCTTGCCGATTTTTTAATAAAAAAAGGTTACAAGGTAGTAGTTGCAGACAGAAGATCTTCCAGGGCAGATAACTGGCGTCATAAGTTTTTACAAATTGAAGACAAATTAATATATGAAGATTTTGATTTAGTAGATTTTGATAGTATTTTTCGTTTATTAAAGAAATATAATTTTAAAGAAATATATAATCTTGCAGCCCAGTCTTTTGTAAAATCTTCTTTTGAAACACCAATTTCAACTTCTGAAATAACGGGACTTGGTGCTCTTAAAATTCTAGAGGCAATAAGAATTGTTAATAAAAAAATAAAATTTTACCAAGCATCTTCTTCAGAAATGATAGGAAATAGTTTTTTAAAAAGTCAAAATGAAAATACTTTTTTTAATCCACAAAGTCCCTATGCCATATCAAAAATTTTTGCTCATTATATAACTAAAAATTATAGAGATTCGTATGGTATTTTTGCCTGTTCTGGTATTTGCTTTAATCACGAGTCTCCTTTAAGAGGAGAAAATTTTGTAACAAGGAAAATAAGCAAAAGTTTATCTGAAATAAAATTAGGCTTAAGAAAATATTTAGAATTAGGAAATCTAGATAGTAGAAGGGACTGGGGGTATGCAAAAGATTATGTAAGGGCTATGTGGCTTATGATGCAGATTAAAAAAGCCGATGATTTTGTAATTGCAACTAATAAGACTCATTCAATAAAAGATTTTATAAATGAAGCATGCAAATATTTGAGATTAAAGATTAAATGGATTGGAAAAGGAAAATATCAAAGAGCTATAAATTTAGAAAATAATAAAATAATAATTAAAATTAATCCCAAATTTTATAGACCCTTAGAAGTTGATTATTTGAGAGGTAATTATAATAAAGCGCGAAAAATATTAAAATGGAAGCCAAGCATTACATTTAAAAATTTAGTAAAATTAATGGTAGAAGAAGATTTAAAAAGATTAAAAAAATAATTTTTTTATATCAAATAAATTGGTTGCGGGGCTTGGATTTGAACCAAGGACCTTCAGGTTATGAGCCTGACGAGCTACCAGACTGCTCCACCCCGCGATTTTTACCTTTAATTAAAAGTTAATTTGCAAAAATTAAATTATATTATCTTTTCTAAATTTTTGAAATGTCTTAATTTAGTATAATTTTTACTATTTAATTTAGCTAAAATTTTCTTTTTATTAATAGTATTTATATCTTCATTTTTAAAACTAAGATATTTATTTAAAAGATCATTGACGTCATTATTTTTAAATAAATATCCATTTTTGCCTTTATTTAAAAATTCTTTTGGTCCGCTAGGACAGTCACTTGAGATGACTGCTGTATTGCAGGCAGCAGCTTCAATCATTACAAATCCAGGGTCTTCCCATAGCGACGTAGAAATTAAGCAATTCGAATTTTTAATATAATTAAAAATATTGTTTTGATAATTCATGATCGTAATTTTATTATTTAATTTAAGTTTATTAATCATTTTCACTATTTTTTTGTAACATTCTCCTTTACTACCAATTATGACTAAGAAAATATCATCAAATAGTTTTGATATTTTATAAAAAAAATTAATTAATAGTTCGTGATTTTTTTGTTTTGTGATTCTACCAACAGATAAAATATATTTTTTTTTAAATATATTGGTATTTAGGATAGGAATTTCTCTCTTTTTTTTTATTAAATCAATATCTATTATAGGATCATTAAGAATATATATTTTTTTTAAATCAAAAATGTTACTATTAACAAGTAAATCGTAAGTTTCTTTTGTTGGCGTAGTAATTTTATATATTTTTTGAGAAAAAATTTTCCAAAAAAATACTCTGAAAATATTAAGCTTAGGATAGCCAGATATTCTAAGTATAATTTTAGTTTCAGGATTTATTATTGAGGTTAGTATTATAGGCAAAGACGTAATTAAGTGAGCAATTAATATTTGTGGTTTTTCTTTTTTAATCAAAGTAATTAAAGAATAAAAATTAAATAAAAATATTAAAATATAAGAAAGTCTACTTTTTATAAAACCACCTTTAGGAAAAAATTTTTTTAGATTATATTTATATAATTTTATAATATTTATTTTTTTATCATTAATTTCTTCATAGTAAGGTAGCCATTCACCAAAAGCATCAATAATATATGGTATTTTATTTTTAGAATACTTTTTTAGCGAATGAGCTGAATTAATCACAGCTCTGATAGTTGCAATTTGATCAATAAAAGGTGCCCAATAAAAAATTTTTGAAGAATGTTGGTGCATTAGTTATTTAAAAATTTTTTAATTATTTTGCTATAGGAAAGTAAATTTTTATTATAATCAAATCGATAAATATTTTTATATCCATTTCTAATTTTTAAATTCGCATTTTTTTTATTTTCACTAACGTAAATTATCTTTTTACATAGGTCATTTAAATTATTATTTTTAAATAAAAAACCTGCTTTACCATTTAAAAGTATTTCTTTAGTGCCCGTTGGACAATTTGAAGAAATTATTATTTTTTTTAAATATTGCGCTTCCAATAAAACATTTGGAAGTCCCTCATAAATTGACGAAAGTATAAATATATCTGCATTTTTAATAAAATTATAAGGATTTTTTTGATAATTAATTATTAATATTTCATTTTTTAAATTATTTTTAGATACAAAATTTTTATATTCAGAAAGCAATTGTCCCTGTCCCATTATTAACAATTTGATTGGTAATTCTTCTTTTAGAATTTTAATTGCTTTTAATATTAGTATATGATTTTTTTGATTAACAAATCTGCCTATTGTAATTAAATTTATATTACCCTCTTTAAAAAAAGTATTTTTAAATTTCTTTTTGATAGATTTCCGAATAATAGATATATCTAGAGGGTTATATATAACTTTAGTTTTTACTATAAAGTATTTTAAAAATTCTTTTTTTAATTCTTTGCTATTTACAATAATTTTATCAGCTAATCTTAAAAATATTCTATATATTAATATTTTAAAGTAATTATTAGTCCACCCAGAAGGAGAAGAGTTGGCTCTAATTATGATTTTTCCTAAAAAAATTTTAGTAATTAATATTGCATATAAATTAGCCTGAAAAGAAAGAACTAAAATATTTTTATTATTAATAATTGCTTTAAACAATAGTAACAAACAAATAAAATATTTATAAATTCTTTTCTGTCTAATCCAAAATTTAGATTTAGGTGTTATAAGTCTTATTTTTTTGTCGAATCTATTTTTATAATTGTAGTTAGCTGTGATTAATTCAATTTTTTCGAATTTTGTTATTAGATAGTTTGAAATAATAAATAAATTTTTTTCAACACCACCACTTTCAATAGAAGGTATGAAGATAATTAATTTTTTATTCATTTTTATACAAATGTTTATTTATTAATTAGAAAATAAAAGGTTTAATAAGTATAGATATTATAAATGAATATTTTAAATAAGATTACAAAAAAAGAACCAAAAGTTTCAATTATTATTCCTTATTATAGAAAAAAATTTTTTTTTAAATCAACATATAGATCAATAGTATCTCAGTCATATAAAAATTATGAGATTATTATAATTTACGACGATCCAGATTTGAGCGAATTAAACTTTATCAAAAAAATAATAAATAGAAAAAAAAATATTAAGATTTTAATTAATAAAAAAAATTTAGGTGTTGCTAGATCTCGAAATAAAGGAATAAAATATTCTAATGGTGAATATATAGCATTTATAGATAGTGACGATATCTGGATGAAAAATAAATTAAAAGAACAGATATTTTTCATGCATAACAATAATATAGACTTTTCTTTTTCTTCATATTTTATCACCAGTTCCAATCTCAAGATATTGGGATTGGTATATGCTTCAAAGATTATAAATTCTAAAGATCTTAGATATTCATGTGATATTGGTTTATCGACGGTTGTAATAAAGAAAAAAATTATAAAAAATAATTATTTTCCAAATTTTTCAACTAAAGAAGATTATGCATTATGGATAAAACTATCTAAAAAAATTAGTTTTATGGGCTATAATAAATTCTTAACAAAATGGAGAAAAACAAAAGATTCTTTGTCATCAAATTTTTTTTTAAAATTTAAAAATCTTTATTTAATATATAGAAATGTCTTAAAGAAAAATTTATTTGTTTCTGTAATTTCTATTTTTTTTTATAGTTTCTTTTATATACGAAAATCTTTATCGTCTAGAATTAGGTATTTAGTTAAATAATGAAAGGAACGAAAGTATTTGATTAGCATTTATTTATTTTTTTTAACTTTATTTTTTATTTTATTTTTAAATCATTTCTTTTTAAAAAATAATTTTTTATTAGATGATATTAAATTCTCTAAACATAAAAGTCTTGCTAAAAACAAAAAAAGACCAATATCATTAGGGTTTGTTTTTGTTATTTTTATTTTAATATTTTTAGAAAATTCTTTTTTTCAATTAAAAATTTTTTTATTTCTATTTTTTATTATTGGTTTCTTGTCAGATATTAATATCGTTACCTCTGTTAGATTTAGACTTTTATCTCATATCATTTTAGTTTTATGTTTTGTTGTAATTAACAATTTTTTTATTAACAAAATTTATTTAACTACTTTTGATTATCTTCTAGCAAATAAATTTTTTAATCTTTTTTTTGTAACTTTTTGCATCTGTGTTCTAATAAATGGAAAAAATTTTATTGATGGTCTAAATACACTTCTTATAGGATATGTTATTTTGCTATTAACTTGTGTTTACTTTGTTTCAATTAATTATAGTCTAAATTTGGATTTTAATCTTTATAAAATTACGCTAATTTTTTTTCTTGCTTTATACTTTGTGAATTTTTTTGGAAAATCTATTTTAGGTGATGGAGGAAGTTTAAGTATTGGTTTATTTATAAGTTATTTAATTTTAAATTTTTATTTAAAAAATAATTCTGTATCTCCTTATTTTATAGCATTATTGCTTTGGTACCCAAGTTTTGAGATATTATTTTCTATTATTAGAAAAGCCTCAATAGGCATACAACCGTTTGCTCCAGACGCATTACACTTGCATCAATTATTGTATAAAAAAGTAAAATACTTTAATTTAACTGAGTTTAATAATACTATAGCTTCATCATTTATAAATTTGTTTAATTTATTTGTTTTTTATTTAGGTTCTTTAAAAATTTATTCAAACTCTTATAATATTTATCTAATTCTTTTTTCTATTTTTATTTATATAGTTACATACATAATTTTAATAAAAAAAAGATAGAATCCTATTTTTTAAGATTAGTATCTGAATTTATATAGAGATAATAATTCATTATTCCAAAATTTAACCAAAAAACGCTAGCCGAATATGAATTAAAAAAACTTCCCGAAGGTATTAATGGAAAAAAAGTGGCAATTACAAACAGCATAGCAGCAAGATGAACGTAATTATTATTTGTTATAAATTTTTTAATATTTTTTATAATAATATAAAAAAATACTAATAATAATGTTATTGTTCCTACTAAACCATGCTCCGAAAGTAATTCAAAATATATTTGATGAGGATGCGTGGAGCATCTTTCGTTACTTTTTCGTATTAAGGGATCATAATATTTTTCTTTTGCGCACTCTATTCTAAAATTTTTATTTCCAGCTCCAAAAAAGGGATAGTCCTTAAATATTTTTAAAGCAGTATCGTAATGAGCAGCATGTTGACTATTTTCAAATGTACTCTTAATTCCAATGGTTGTAGTTTTGTTTAATATTTGCACAGTATATCTTGATAATAGATTATTAAATTTATTTGAATTTGATAAAAAAAAAGTTGTTAGAAAAAATGTTGATAATATAGATATTAGAATTATTGATTTTATATGTGTAAATATTTTTTTTCTTAAAAAGAAAATAAATGTAGCAGTAATAAATATTCCTTTTAAAAAATTTGATCTTTCTCCAGTTATAAAAATACCTATTATTAGTGTGACAAATAATAATATTTGGAATAAAAATAATTTTTTATTTAAATTGTAATATTGAAAGCAGTATCCAAGACATATAAAGCCGATTCCTAGGATAAAGCTTCCAACAATTAATTCTTTGCCAAAAAAACTTGCGATTCTTGTAGGATCATAAGAGATGAAACCTAATAAATTCATATAATTAAAGAATTCATAATAAACATCAAATAAAACTACTAAAATAACAATTGCCCAGAATATTACTATTTTTTTAAAATTTTCATTTGTTATGCAGAAAATTGCTAGGTTAAAAATTATATACCGAAAAAAAAATATATTTCTTGATAAACTAAGCGAATGATCGTTTGAAAAAATTAAATTTATGATTAACGATATCCATATAATAGCTAATAAAAAGATTAATTCTTTTGCTTTTAAAATAATTTTGAAATTACGATTTATTGTTATTAAAAATATAAAATCAATAATTATAATAACGCTTTCTGAAAACGCGGTGCCAATTATTAATGTTATTGGGAATATTAATAATAGAAAAAATGTTAAATTATTTAAATAACTATGAATTTTATTCGAATTAATACTCAGATTCATTGTTATTTAAAAAATATTTATAATTAGTAAATAAGTTTAATAGATTTTTTCTTTAAATAAATAATTAGTTTACAATATAATTAAAGAATACTATAAATGTAACGCCTGGTGATTATTGCAAAGGAGCAATACCCGATCCCATTCCGAACTCGGAAGTCAAGCCCTTTAGCGCCAATGGTACTTTGTCTTAAGACACGGAAGAGTAGGACGTTGCCAGGCTATTAGTTTTCCTCTAAATATTATTATTTTACAGACAAAAAATTTATCTAAATAATTTAATTTTAATTATACTATTTGTGCATAAATCAAAAGCTTCAATATTAATTACTAATTATAATAAAGCAAAATATTTAGATAGGTGCATTAAGTCATGTCAAAATCAAAGTTATAAAAATATAGAAATAATATTTGTTGACGATAAATCTACGGATAATTCTATAAAAGTTGTCAAAAAATTTAAAAGAATAAAAATTCTGCAAACAAAATTCAGAACTAGTTTTCCAGCAATCAATCAAATAAATGCCATAAAATTGGGATTACAATATTGTAGAGGCAAAATAATTTTTTTATTGGACAGTGATGATTTTTTTTTTAGGAATAAATTAACGGTAATTATGAATTATTTTAATATACAAAAAGAAAAAAATTTATTTTGTGATATTCCTAAAGTTTATTATTCTAAAAAAATAATACGATATTTTAATATTAAAAAAAAAAATAGCAAAAGTATATGGCCAACAGTAATGCCTACGAGCTGTATAGCGGTAAAGAAATCTTTTTTGAAAGATTGTTTAAAAAAAACATTTATAAAAGAAAAAAAATTTAAATATTTAGAGTTGGATTTTAGGATTTCAGTCTATGCTACAAATTTAAAAAGTCAGTACAATATAATTAAAAAAAATTTAACTTATTATTTTAAAAATTCAGAAGGAATTATGTCGAATTATATAAAATTTTCAAAAAATTGGTGGATAAAGAGATTTCAAGCACATTTATTTGTAAAATTATTTAATAAAAAAAATAACATAAATTATGAAATAACTTACGATTATATAGTTACTTTTTTTATATATTCTTTGATCAAATTTTTTTTTATTTAGATCTATAATTATATAGTGTAAATAAATTTTTTTGAAATTAATGCAATCAAATAATAAGAAACGATAAAAAAGTAGAATTTTATTTTAAAATTCTCTCTTTTAAAAAATTCTGTTAAAAGATTTGAGCTAATTAATAAAAAGACAATCATAATTATTAATGGGTCAAAATATTTATGATAAATTGTAAATTGAGTATTAAATAGCATTAAACATATTAATATAATCAAGTTTTTTATTTTAAAAAAATTATAAGTATAAAAAAATAATAAAGATATTAAAAATACTAAGTACGTTAAGCTGTTATTTTTAATTATATAATGAGATAGTTTAAAAAAAAAACCACCTCCAAAATAATTAATTGTGGAATAGTTAAATAAACTTATAATTATTATAGATAATATAAAAATAATTACAAAAATTTTTATATTTATATTGGATTGAAAATTTTTTATTAAATATTTAAAACTTAGAAAAGGTATAATGTAATAGAAGATTATTGTACTTATTAGTAATATTTTATTAAATGGATTGTAAAGCTCTTTTTTGCTAAGTGACACTCCTTCTGCTTCTAAAAAATATAATTTATGAGTGGTTACAAAATAAATTGCTGGCAATGATAAAATAACATTGAGTAGAGTAATATAGATTATTTTTTTTCTTTCTTTTAGTAGAGCTATATAATTGTAATAAAAATATAATATAAAAACTGAGAAGCTGGGATAAATATAAGAGCTGATAGCTAAAAATAAAGTGCTGTAAATTGCATATTTAAATTTATTTTTTTTTGAAGATTTAATAAATTTTAAATAATAATAAATAGATATTAAGAATATTAATAACCCCCATATCAAAGTGTAAGGCCATATTGAAAGTGATCTAATAGATGGAGACAAAAAAACAAAGAGACTTATTAAGAATAAGTCATTTTTGTTTGTATTAATAAATTTTATTATTAAACATTTATAAAATACGTAACTAATTGCAATAGCAGCACTCATATTGAGTAATCTTATCAATTCCAAATCTAGGTACTTTGTAAGGTAGGAAATAATTATAAAAAAAGTAGGTAAATTTCTTGTATTTAAATCTTTTTCAGTTGAACCAAAATATTTAAATGTATCACTAAAATTTTCACTAAAACCATGAATAAAACGTAAATGATAAGTATAATCAGCTCTTGCCCCTCCTAGTAGATCTTCATTTAAAAAATAACCTAAAACTAGCGTTAAATAAAAAAAAAAGTAAACTAGTATTTTATTATTACAAAAAAAATTTTTTAACATAAAGCAAAAGTAAAGAATTATTTAATTATTTTCTCAATTCAACCATAAAAAGCATTTGATATGAAAATAAAGTTTTAGAACAATATATTAATATAATATTTATAAATGATAATAACTTGCTTAGAAAATTATTACCAATAACCAATGCAAATGGGGCAGGAACTCCTATTTCTTTAATTATTTTAAAATTAATTTTTTTTAAAGATTTTCTTAATGTATTATAAGTAAAAAATCGTTTATGCGTTTTATCAAGAATTCCTCTTTCGCTATAATTAAATGATCCAAATAAAAGTCCCAATCTAATTAAAAAAAAAGCAATATTTGGAGTGCTTATAATAATTTTAGTGTTATGATTATTTTTTAATTTTACACTCAATTGATTTAAAAATTTATCAGGATCATCAAGATGTTCAATTATATCTAACAAAAGAATATAATTAAATTTTGTTAAATTTATTTTTGGTAATCCTAGATTTAAATTATGAGTAATAAATTTTTTAAATACAGATTTTTTTTTTTTAATTCTATTAATATCAAAACCAGTTATTAAACATTTCGTATTTTTTTTAAGATATTCAGAAAAAGATCCATCTCCGCATCCCAAATCTAATATTATTGAATTTTTTTTTATCAATTTTGTAGTAGCAGTATGTGAACTAAAAAATTCTTTTTTT
>Ga0114968_10003867_pt1 | contig 11210 bp, 9 predicted proteins | sample M_130807_EF_Meta_FD_87020 | JGI IMG/M metagenome (GOLD analysis project Ga0114968, IMG submission 87020) | Freshwater microbial communities from Lake Montjoie, Canada to study carbon cycling - M_130807_EF_MetaG | ecosystem: Environmental > Aquatic > Freshwater > Lake | place: Lake Montjoie... | reverse complement strand
ATCTGGACGAGACGGGAGGCCGATTCGCGGCTGAATTTAGACCAACGATCTTCGGTGGTAACTCCTGCCAGAAGAGCCAGTTGTTCCCAGAGCCGGCTTGGGAGGGAGGCCCATTTCGAGCGAAGAACCATCTGGGCTCCGATCGTTTCCCTGCGGTCTTGAATTTCACGGAGAATTTCGTCGGGCGATGATTGAGGAAGCCAGTTGATCAGTAGCGGAAAATGATAGTTGAGGGAGTGGAGGGGGCGGGCTCCCCAGGCGGAGATCCGGAGAGTGGCAGGACCGCTCAGGCCGGTATGAGTAATGAGGAGTGGGCCTTGTTCACTTAGATCGGTGCCTGGGACGGAGAGTTGAGCAGAATCGATGGATAGCCCCGCCAAGCGATTGAGCCAGGGAAGTTCGATGTGAAAGGTGAAAAGAGAGGGCACGGGCAGAGAGAGCGAGTGGCCTAGGGATGAGGCAGGATGGGACTCAGGCCGACAGCCGCCCCCCGCCCAGAGGAAGCGGTCGCACTCCATGGTGGATCCTTGAGTGAGATGAAGAATGAAGCCGCCTTCTGTCGAGGTTTGAATCGATTGGATGCCGCTCTCGGTAAGAACTTTGACATTAGCCCGGCGGGCAGAGTCGGTTAGGCAGTCGATGATGGTCTGGGATAAGTCGGTGACTGGAAACATCCGTCCATCGGATTCGGTTTTCAATTTCACCCCTCGGGATTGAAACCATTCGATTGTCTGAGTCGGACCGAAGCGGGTGAGGGGTCCGATCAGAGCGCGACCCCCTCGAGGGTAACGAGTGGAAAGTTCGCGTGGGTCAAAACATGCGTGGGTCACGTTACAGCGACCCCCTCCCGAGATGCGGACTTTGGCGAGAAGGTGGGTTGTTTTTTCGAGGAGAACGACTTGGGCGATAGGATTGGACTCAGCAGCGGAGATGGCGGCAAAAAAACCGGCTGCTCCGCCACCGGCAATCATGATACGGGGGGATCTCACTTTTGTTCGAGAGCCCAGGAAACGGCTTGGGTCAGGGCGTGCGGGCCATCGCCCCCGAGTTCGGTGTCGATCTGTTCAAGTCGACGAATCAGGTCGAGAACGTCTTTGCGTTCAACCGGACCGCCTGCGGGTTGGCAAAAGTGGGTCCGACAACCGAAGGGTCGAGACTCGTAGATGATGCATTTTTGGGTATTGGGTTGCAGAAAGGGGCAGGAGCCGTCGGTAGGTTGGGGTAGCTCTTTTCGGCCGGAAGCGCGGAAGCCATGGGCAGCGACGAGGGCTTCCCCGCGGGTCAGTTGGGGGGTTTTCCCAGTGAGTTTAAATTGGCAGCATTCGGTTCGGCGAAGGCAGTCCCGCTGAACGGGTCTTTGTTCAAGATCCGCATAGACAGCCCGGACGTTGGCAAGGGTTGCTTTCAAGAGGGTCATCCTAGAGGGATAGGGGGTTGGGGAAAAGGCGAGGCTGGTAGATCGGCGAGGGTGTGGCAGGAAGAGAGTATGCAAATTGCGGTCATTGGAGCGGGGATCAGCGGACTCGTGTGTGCCCGGAAACTGGCAGGTGCGGGTCATCGGGTTGTTGTCCTCGAGAAGTCGCGAAGCTTGGGAGGTCGCTGTGCCACAAGAAAGTTTGGGGAGCACCTGGTTGATACCGGAGCCCAATATTTCACGATGAGGGATGAAGGAATCCGGAAGGAGGTAGAGCAGTTGGCGGCGGGCCAGCTTAAGAAGATCGAAAAACCGGTTCTTTCGGAAGGACAGATTTATCGGGCGGGGGAAGAGAGGTTTTATTTAGCGAATGGCAACAATCGGCTGGGCTCGCTGTTGGCCGAGGGGTTGGAGGTGAGGAGGGAGTGCGAGGCTGGGCGTGTGGTTCAAGAAGGAAAGAGGTGGAAGGTGTTGGGGGAGGAGTATGATGCAGTCATTAGTTCCGCTCCTTGGCCACAAACGGCTTCCCTTTTCGGGCTAGATCCAAGGATTATTGTCTTTGAGCCGAATCTAACGATGTTGTTGGAATATTCGGTTCCGTGGGACGGATCGTGTTACGCGAAGATGGACTCGAGTGGCAGGCAGCCGTTGGCTTGGGTGGCGTGTGAGAATGGAAAAGCTGGCCGAATTCAAAATGGGAAGAGCGTTTATGTGGTTCAGGCATCCGTCGAGTACAGTCGGGAGAAGTTAGAAAGTAAGCCGGAGGATTGGATGGAGGATCTACAGTTGCGGTTCGAAAAAGAGTGGGGATTGGATGTTGGGCTACGGGGGGCTGTGTTTGGACATCGCTGGAGGTATGCAAGGCGGTCGGGAGACGCAATTCCCTCTCGAATGGCTATGGGCTTGTATGTGTGCGGCGATTCCGCAACCGAATCACGGATCGAGTCGGTATGGAAAAATGGGGAAGAGACGGCGGGTCAGGTTTTGGCTGATTTGGCTTAATTCTTTTTTGATCGCAGAGGCCGGAAGTAAGGCAGGAAGAGCGAGCCGGAGACGGGGATTGAACCCGTGACCCTCTGTTTACGAAACAGATGCTCTACCACTGAGCTACTCCGGCGAGGGGAGTGATTCTACGACAAGAAAAGGGGTGGAGACAAACCCTGCTTGATGTCACAAAGGGGGATTGGAAAAGTTGGAAATTTCAGGCATTCTTTCCACTTTATGTCCCACGCACATCCCATCTACATGGACTGTAATGCTACGACCCCCATCGAGCCGGAAGTGGGGAAGTTGATTCGGCACTTTTTCGAAGAGGAGTACGGGAACGAGGGAAGTCGAACTCATGAATTTGGGGCTCGGGCCAAGGCAGCAGTCCACCAAGCACGGGAGCAGATTGCCCGGTTGGTGGATGCGAAGATTGAGGAGGTGATCTTCACCAGCGGGGCGACAGAAAGTAACAATCTGGCGATCCTCGGTTTGGCTCATTGGGGTCGAAGTCATGGAAAAACCCATATTGTGAGCAGCCGGATAGAGCATAAGGCGGTTTTGGAGCCGATCGAGATGCTTGCGATGGACGGGTTTGAAGTGGATTGGGTGGCGCCAGAAAAGAATGGGCGCATCGATCCGGCAAAGTTTATTCAGCGGGTTCGTCCGTCCACGCTGTTGGTTTCCCTCATGCATGCGAACAATGAGACCGGAGTGATTCAGCCGATTGTAGAAGTGGCAGATGGGTTGGCCGATCATTCGGCGTGGTTTCACGTGGATGCAGCTCAAACATTCGGAAAACTGGTCGAACCTCTGAAAAATTATCGGATCGATCTGATCAGCGCGAGCGGGCACAAGATTTATGGGCCGAAGGGGGTGGGGGTGCTGATTATTCGGCATCGGAAAAAGCAGAAAACCCCTTTAACGCCTTTGGTGTATGGGGGGGGGCAAGAACAGGGGTTACGGCCGGGAACCTTGCCGGTCCCTTTGGTGGTGGGATTGGGGTTGGCTGCAGAAATGGGTGAAAAGGAACATGACGCTAGGGCGAAGAAGTGCGTTGAGTTTCGAAAGAAGTTTCTCGCTGCGATCGAGCCTTTAAAACCCAAGATTCATGGAGAGGAAGGACAGATCCTTTCGCATACCGCCAACATCTCCTTTCCTGGGATCAGTGCAGAGGAGGCAATGGTCAGAATCCGCGATCTGGTAGCTGTTTCAAATGGTTCTGCCTGTACATCGGCCAGTTATCAACCAAGTCATGTCTTGAAGGCGATGGGTCTCGAAAAGGAAGAGATCGTTGGGGCAGTAAGGTTCTCTTGGTGTCATCTCACTCCGGAACCGGATTGGGGAGCGATTGTGTCGAAGTTGAGAAAGTAGGGAGGAATCGGAACCCTTAAGCAAAGAGGGACAATCGGCCATTCGAAAAGGTTAGGGGGGTTGGGGTTGAAGAGACACGGCAGCGCGGATGTCCCCGAAGTTCTTTCGCCAGATCCTCGCTGACAAAAATCTTTTCTAGGTGAAGAGTGTTTGGAATCAGCATCCAGCGGCTGTCTCCAAACCGTTCGCGGATTTTTTGAATGAGTTCAGCGTCATCTTGAAGAGTGCAGGGGATAGCCATTCGTTGCATATCCCCCGTGGTAAAGGCGTTGATAAAAGTTTTCTTCTCGTCGATAGAATCGCGAAGTCGGCCTGTGATAAAGTCAGATAGGCCAACGCCGAGGGCGTTGCCTTGGGCTTTGTCCGTAAGTCCCAAGGCAGCGATGATCTTGATCTTAGGTTCGGTCAGATCTTCAAATCCATGAACGCCTCGTCTTCCGATGACATTGGTATCCATTCCTGTGCCGCTGTAGGTTTTTCCAATTTCGTCCACGATCAGAACATTCAACTCCTTGGCAGGGAGGGTAGGAAAGTAGTGGCGGTGCCGGGCGAGCAGGGCGGGTTCCTTCTGAAGGATCTCATCGCCGGGTAGGGCATGAATTTCGGCGGTCGCGTCGAATCCATCTTCGAGGAGGGCCAATCCAGCGAAAATCTTTCCCGATTGGACAAGAAGGGATCCCATCTCTTCAAGGATCTGGGGCATGCGGTCGGGAGTGGCGGTGTGAAAAGTCTCCGCCGAACGTATCTTCCCCATTCCGACAACCATCATTTTCGTTAGCCCACTCTGGACGGGGCCGGAGAAGCAGGTGTGGAGTTTGATTCGGTTCAGAATAAGGACTCCAGCGGACTCGAAGCAGTGTCGGTCCATCCAGACGTCCCCTGAGTCGACGGTACCAACCTTGACGCAATCCATGCTAGAGCGAATTTCCATTCCAGTGGCTTCCTGGGTAAGGCCAAGGGATTCGATCATTCTTTGTTGCCCCTCGGCGGTTGCCCCGTTGTGGGAGCCCATGGACGGGACAAGAAAGGGGTTGGCTCCGTGTATGCGGAGCCAGTCCCCTGCGGCCTTGGTGATGGAAACGATATTCGATATTCCACGGCTACCCGCAGTAATGGCCACATCACCCTGGGGTGGTATTTTCCCCATTTTGTCCAGTGCCCGATGTACTTCTTGGGCGACGTTCTGAAGCGGTGCGGATACGAGTCGCTGTTCAACCTGAAACACATTCATCAATTTAATTGTAAGCTGATCTTTCGTTAGCACGAGTTACTTTTAGAAAAGAAAAAAATAAAAACGGTTGGCACAATGAAGGTGGGTGTAGAAAAGTTTGAGATTTGAGTGGATCCGACCATGATCTGTTGGATGAACACCTCATTGGAGGAGAAAAGAGTCGAGGAGGGAGTTTCCTCAAAGAAGGTCTTGAGAAAAGAAGCGGGGAAGGCCGGTTTTTTTGCAAAATATAAAAGTCTGTTCGGAGGAAGTTTGTTTTTTGCGGTGGCGTTCCATGTTCTGCTTTTGATCGGTTTTGGGAGTTACACATTGTTTAAGGGATCTACTCCACGAATGCCTTTTACCAGCGAAGGGGGGGTGCCTGCAGAAGATGTGGGAATTGAGGCGCCGCCTGAAGTGGCTCCGGAAACGATGGAAGAAACGGCGGTTGAATCGACCTCCAGTCCATCCGCCGTTTCCGAACTGGAAACGGATATGGTCCTTGCTGTGAGCGGTGTGGTAAGCCCTGCGATGTCGTTCAACGCCGCTCCTCCGGTTTTAGCATCCTCTTCTGCCCCTGGAGGCGAAAAAATATTCAGCAAGCCGACTAGCCGTTCGGCGGGGAAAGCTTCGCCCGTGAATTTCTTTGGAGTCAAGGGGGAGGGGACAAACGTCTACTTTGTGGTGGATTTATCGGACAGCATGTTGGAGAGCGAAAGGGGAGGGTTGGCAGGATTCGCCGCTGTTAAAATCCAACTAAAGCAGATGATTCAGAGTTTAGATGAAGGAACTCGTTTTAACGTCGTTACCTTTGCTGGTAATGGAGCTGACCTGTTTCAGCCTACCAGTGTTCCGGCGACCCTGGAGATGAAAAAGGCAGCGGTCGCGTTCATGGATAAATATAATAACACGCTCGAGAAGAGGGGAATCCAGAGTAATAATTATAAACCAAAAATCCAAGAACTGGGTATTCCCAAGACGGAGAAAGGGACGGATCAGACCACTACGCGTCTTGATTTGGGCCTTCTTGCAGCCTTCGAGGGATATGCCGACACCATATTTCTTATCTCTGACGGCAAGACTCCCGTAATGGCGGAGGATACGCGACAGGAGGCTAGAGCAGCGATGAAAGATGCTGTGATTTCTCCCGCCGATCAGGCGAAATATGAAAAGGAAGTGGCAGAGTGGAGGGTCGAATATGAGAAGTACACTGCAGAGATGAAAGCTTATCGCGAGAAGTACAAAGACCTCTTGGCTAAAAAAGAGCAAAAAGCCGCCGAGGCGAAGGCCAAAGGGGTGGGCAAGGTAAAGGAGGGGGTGGGAGTTTCGTACGGGGAAAAAATACCGGGTTTACCGGATGCACCCAAGGAACCAAAACAACCTCTCCTACCGCAACGCAAGGTTGGTGATAAGGTTGTACAAGCCGCTGGTGAGATTTATGACGAGGCCGCTTTGATTCGCAGAATTCGTGATGTGTATATCGATTTTTACAAGAAAGCGGATGCTCCTACTCCTTCGATCCATACGGTCGGGTACATGTCGAAACCGAATGAGACGAAGTTTCTTCAGGCCCTTGCTTCGAAAAATAACGGCACGTTTAAGGCGATCTCTGCCCCGATCAAATAATCGAGTGGAGGAATTAGGTTTCGGATGGGACGCCGACTTCCATGCCGAGATTGCGGGCGAGGCGGATAGCATCCGCGGGAAGCGGAGGGCGGTGACCTTTAATTTCGTTTAGGTCGGTCAGGTTCATCCGGTTTCGAAGAAGTCCGACCATCGAGCCATGCTCCCCCTGGTTTAGGGCGAGGACTGCGAACTCACCCATGCGGGTCGCGAGAAAGCGGTCGGAAAAGGTGGGGGGAGAGCCCCGCTGAAGATGCCCCAAAACGGTCAGTCTTATTTCTTGTTGTAGTTTGTCTCCCCCCGCTTTTTTTAAGCGATCCATGAAATCCTGACCTGAACATGCCCCTTCGGCGACCACCACCACACTGTTGTTGTGACGGCGGAGACGGCGGCGGGTGAGGTTTTCGACGATCTGATCCATGTCATATCGAAATTCGGGTATGACGGCGATTTGAGAGCCTGACGCGATGGCACTCATCAAGGCTAGGTAGCCGTGATTCCGTCCCATTACTTCGACGACGAAGCAGCGGTTGTGGGATGCGGCTGTGGCTTTGATCATGTCGATCAGGTGAACGACAGTATTCAGGCAGGAATCGACCCCGATTGACATTTCGGTTCCCGACAGATCGTTATCGATGGAGCAGGGGAGGCCCAGCACCCGAAATCCAAGTTTGGAAAGAGCGGCGGCACCTGCAAGCGAACCATCCCCACCCAGAACAAGGAGGGCTTGGATATTCTCTTTTTTCAGGATGTCGAGAGCCTCCAGTTGCGCTTTTTCCTCCTTAAACTTTAGGCAGCGACTGGTGGATAGGATGGTCCCAGCGTCCCGAATCCGGCCGCTGACTTCAATCACTCCCAGAGGCATAAATTCGCGGTCGAAAATGCCCTGATATCCATTTTGAATTCCGACGACATCGATCCCTAAGTTGACGCCCGTGCGGACAATTGCACGGATGGCGGGATTCATGCCCGGAGAGTCTCCCCCTGAGGTGATTACTCCGATGCGTTTCAACATAAGATATTTATGTTGAGGGGCTGGCGGTAAAAAGCGAGAGCGGAATCGGGGTTTTCCAAAAGGAAGTAAATCGATTAGTATGTAAAGATGACATCGGTTGCCAAAAGTTCGGAAACACCCAAGTTGATGAACCTCCGTGTTCGGGAGGTGCGACCGCTGATTTCCCCCGCTCAATTGAGACGGGAGATTCCATTAGGGTCGGTTTCCGAGAAAACTGTTCGGGAATCCAGGGAGGAGGTCGAGGCGGTATTGGCTGGTAAGGATACGAGGCCCTTGGTCATTCTGGGACCCTGTTCGATTCATGATCGCAAGGCTGCTTTGGAATATGCCGGTCGTATTCAGCGTATGAGGAAAGAGTTGGGCGAGAAGCTGCTCCTGGTGATGAGGGTGTATTTTGAGAAACCGAGAACCACAGTCGGATGGAAGGGATTGATCAATGATCCGGGATTGGATGGGACTCTGGATCTAGAGGGCGGGTTGAAAGCGGGGCGGAAGCTTCTCGCTGAGATTAACGAGATGGGAGTGCCTGCGGGCACGGAGTTTTTGGATCCCGTCGTGCCGCAATATTTGGCAGATCTTGTGACTTGGGCGGCGATTGGCGCACGGACCACGGAAAGTCAGACTCATCGCGAGATGGCAAGCGGACTGTCGATGCCTGTCGGTTTTAAAAATGGGACGGATGGAAGTCTGCAAGTGGCCGTGGATGCGATGCTTTCGGCTCGGGCTGCGCATGCTTTTGTCGGAATCGATGCAGAGGGTGCGACCAGCGTGATCTGTACGGTGGGGAACAGCTCGACTCATCTGGTTTTGCGTGGCGGGAGAGATCGGACGAATTACGATCCCGCCAGTCTATCTGCAGCACGGGAATCGTTGAAGAAACATGGATTACCGGAGCGCTTAATGGTGGATTGCAGTCATGCAAATTCTGGAAAAGAGGCGACCAAGCAGGAGACCGCATGGAAAAGCGTGATGGAGCAGAAACGATCGGGTGCTCCGGGAATTTTGGGGCTGATGTTGGAGAGTCATCTGGAAGAGGGCAGGCAGGACATTCCTCCAGAAGGGCCAAGGGGATTGAAATATGGGGTGTCGATAACGGATGCCTGTATGGGCTGGGAGCAGACGGAGGCTCTTTTGCGCTGGGCTGCAAAATAAGCGGGGATTGGCCGTTGGGGCTTTTGGGATTAGCATCGAACTTTGAAGAAAGAGCAAAAAATTGATTCAGCGCAGGTCCGGGCGAATTACGCCCGGCACGTTGTACCTTCGTATAAACGGTCGGCGACAGCCCCTGTTCTTGTGAGGGGTAAGGGGACGAGAGTTTGGGATGCGGAGGGAAACGAGTATCTCGATTTTGGGAGCGGGATTGCCGTAAACTGTCTTGGACATGCCCATCCCCGCTTGGCCGAGGTGATGAAAAGACAAGGGGAGGAGTTGGTTCATGTTTCCAATCTTTTTTTTCACCCGAGGCAGGCGGAGTTGGCGGGGGAGTTGGTTTTACGAATGGGGCCTGGGAAAATATTTTTCTGCAACAGTGGAGCGGAAGCAAATGAGGCCATGGTTAAAGCAGCCCGGAAGGCGGGCGCGGCTCATGGACGTTATGAAATTATCACTACCCTAAACTCTTTTCACGGCCGGACCCTTGGAATGATTGCGGCATCAGGACAGGAGCGGTTACGGGAGGGGTTTGGTCCGGTAATGCCCGGTTTTATGTATGCTCCGTACAACGATTTGGCTGCGATAGAAAAAGCGATCGGCCCTAAGACGGCAGCTGTAATGATTGAGGGGATCCAGGGGGAGGGTGGGGTAATTCCCGCCAATCCGGAATATCTATTGGGATTACGAAAGCTTACGCAAGAGAGAGGCATCTATCTTCTGATGGACTCGGTGCAGTGCGGGCACTATCGGACGGGGCGGTTTCAGAGCTATGAAACAATTTTAGAAAAAGCGGGTAAAAAAGGAGCGTTCATTCCGGATGCGGTTTCGATGGCAAAAAGCTTGGGTGGTGGATTTCCAATCGGGGCGGTTTGGCTGGGGGAGAGGTTGGCTGATGTTCTGGGTCCAGGAAGTCATGCAACAACCTATGGGGGAACAGCGCTAGCTTGTGCGGTAGCCTTGGAGGTTTTGAAAATTATCGATGAAGAAGGTTTGGCGAAAAACATCGAGCGGATGGGGGAGGAGCTCAAAAAAGGATTGGGAAAATTATCGGGTCGGGGATGGGTGGGGGAGGTGAGGGGGTTTGGGGGAATGGTAGGGGTGACTGTGAAAGGCAGAAGTCACGCGGAGGTGGCGGAGGCTTTAGCAAAGGCTGGGTTATTGGTGGTTCCTGCAGGTTCGGATGTTCTGCGGTTTTTGGCTCCGTATTCTGTATCGATGGATGAAGTGAAAGAGGCGGTGAAGAAAGTGGAGTCGACCCTATGAGGCATCTCCTCAAGCTCGAAGGAATGAATGAGGCGGAGGCGAGGGAGATTCTGCGTCTTGCACGATTGGCGAAAAAAGCGCGGGGAAAGAAAAGTTCCGCCAAGGGGCCTTTGACGGGTCAGATCTGGGCGCTCATTTTTACAAAGGCATCCACACGGACCCGAGTATCTTTTGAGGTGGCGATTCGGGAGTTGGGTGGGGTGCCAAGCTTTTTGAGTGCGGCAGAAATTCAACTAGGAAGGGGGGAGTTGGTGCGGGATACGGCCCGTGTCATGGGGCGAATGGTGCATGGCGCGGTCATTCGAACTTTTGCACAGTCGGACGTCGAGGAGTTTGCTGAATTTGCAAAAATTCCGACGATCAATGCACTCACAGATGATGAGCATCCTTGTCAAATTCTGAGCGACATTTTCACTATTGAGGAGAAGCGGGGATCGATCCGGGGGAAGAGGATTGCTTTCATTGGCGATGCAGCGTGCAACGTGCCGAGATCTTGGGCGGAGGCAGCCCAAATATTTGATTTTCAGCTGGTCTGTGGTGCTCCAAAAGAGTTTCGGCCTCCCTCGTTCGGAAAACATGTGAGTTGGACCCAGGATCCGATGGAGGCGGCGAAGGGGGCAGACATACTGTACACGGATGTGTGGGTTTCGATGGGCAAGGAGTCGGAGACAGCGGAGCGGGAGAGGATCTTTGCTCCCTACCGAATTGATCGAAAGATGGTGGAGTTGGCCAAGAAGGATGTGCTGGTTTTGCACTGTCTCCCTGCTTATCGGGGGAAGGAGATCAGTGCTGAGATTTTGGAGGAACGATCGCGGGATATTTTCGATCAGGCGGAAAACCGACTCCACACCCAAAAAGGAATTCTGGAATGGATTGTTGCTAAGCCATTGAAAATCAAGAAGTAGTCTTTTGGATGGTCTGGACTCGACCCGTCGCTTTGGGTTGGTAGGTTAAGTTGATGAGTGCAGTAACAACCCCTGTTCCGAAGAAGGTAAATTTGCGTACCCCCGAGGTGATGGAGGCCGTGGCGGCTGAGGTTCAAAAACATTATCGTAGCTTGGCGGTGGAGTACGTGAGGGCGACGGGGCGGGCGTTGGAGGCAGAACATATGACCGTGGTTTTGGCTAAGGCGTTCGGATTTTGTTATGGGGTGGAGCGTGCGATAGATTTGGCCT
>Ga0114968_10003865_pt1 | contig 11215 bp, 12 predicted proteins | sample M_130807_EF_Meta_FD_87020 | JGI IMG/M metagenome (GOLD analysis project Ga0114968, IMG submission 87020) | Freshwater microbial communities from Lake Montjoie, Canada to study carbon cycling - M_130807_EF_MetaG | ecosystem: Environmental > Aquatic > Freshwater > Lake | place: Lake Montjoie... | reverse complement strand
CATATTGCTCATAAAATGATTCTTCAAATTGATATGGGTTTGTATGTTCAAATCCAATTTTAATAACAGGTATTTCTGATAATGTTCCGAAGTCAAAAATATCTTGAGGTTCTTGTTTAACTTCAAATATTTTAATCTTGGGATAATCTGCATAAAGATGTGTTGCAGTTGGCACTACATAATCTTTAGTAGCTAACCATACTTCATCTAAATCTTTTGCCAAATAATGGACAAGTCCATTGCAGGTAAATAAATCACCCATCCCAAGATGGTGGTATATAATTGCACGTTTTACCATATGAAATGTTCTTTATAATATTTTACTATTTCTTTTAATCGAGAGTCAAAATTTGCTACAGGTCGCCATCCAAGACTTTTTAATTTAGAATCATCTATTGCATATCTAACATCTTGGCCTTGTCTCTTTTCAGAGAAATCCATATGATCTAAATAATCAGACTTATCAATGCCGTATGCTTTTAAAATTTTATTAGCAACAACAATATTTTGTTCTTCGTAATTACCAGAAATATTATAGGTTTCGTTAACCTTGCCCGATTCAATAATTGTTAACACCGCTGATGCAGTATCACTAACGTGCAACCATGTTCTAGTAGGCGTACCGTTATCATGCATCAAAATTGGTCTGTCCAACATTAAATGCTTAATTGCTTTAGGTATAAATTTTTCGACATATTGGCCTATGCCGTAATTGTTTGTTGGTCTAACAATTACGTAAGGAACATCATATGTTCTTGCCCATGCTGTGACCAACATATCTGCAGCAGCCTTTGTTGCTGAGTATGGGTTGCTGGGTTTAAGAAGATCTGTTTCAGTATGAAACCCTTCTGCTATATCTCCGTAGACTTCATCTGTACTAAAATGTAATAATACAGGTCGTCTTGCTTTTGGTAATGCTTTAATAAGTTCTAATAACTTATGAACTCCATTGATGTTGCTCTGTAAGAATACATCTGAGCTGGCAATACTATTATCTACATGCGTCTCTGCCGCAGTATTAATGATATAATCACAATCATGAATACGATCAATGTCATTAATATCCGATTCTAAAAATTTAAATTTAATAGACTTTTCTAATTCTGGCAGGAAATTTAAATTGCTTGCGTATGTCTTTTTATCTATGCCGAATACATAGTATCCAGCATCAAGACATTTCTTTGTGACATGGTAACCAATAAAACCAAGACACCCGGTTACATAAACTACTTTTTTCATATATAAACTTTCAATCCATGGGCTAAGCCATATAATCTAAGACCAGTATTTTGTAGTTTAACTATTGTGCGAGCATCGCCTATATATGGTTCGCTTGCGTGTGAGTCTACAACAAAATTCTTCTCAATATTATTTATATCGCAAAAGTAATCTAAAAACTCGCTGAGCCACATTTTTTGTCCATAAACACAATCTATGTCATAACTACAGAAGCGTTCATCTCCTGTTTGAATTTCATTTACAACATATTCTACAACATTGCCAAAATCCTGAATTGAGAAATAATCAAATTGTCGATCTGCAATTTTAAGTGGTTCTGTAGATGCCAGAAACTTTTTCAACAATCTAAAATCGGATTCGCCATTGCCAAAACATCCGTACAACCGAAGTGTGATAAATTTATTATTACCCTTCACCATATTACTAATTGCTCTTTTAGAAAACGCGTATGCGGAATTGTTTTTTGATTTTTCAATACCTGAACCGATATTAATATATTTAGTATACAAATGTTGGCTAGTATAGAAGTTATAAAACATTGCAAGATTGTTACTCACATCTTCTGCGTTGCTTTCATTAACTTTTTCTTTACCACCAAAAGTTAAACAATTAATAACTATATCAACTTTAATTGATTCTAATAATGTAGTAACCGTAGCAGTATCTAACAAATCAATGTCACCTTTATACAAAGGATATACTTCATGCTTTTTAGATAAATGTTCTGTAAGATATGTGCCAACAAAGCCACCGGCACCCACAATTAAAATTTTCATAACTTAATAACCATTTCTTTTTCTAATTCTTCATCACTTAAGAATGGTAGCATATCGTGTAGACCACATTGTTTGCCATCTTTTAATGCCTGTGCTGGCAAAATTTCTTGTTCTAATAAACATTGGCAATCTATAATTGCAGGCCCTTCTTTAGATAAAAATTCTCCCATTTTATCTAAATCATTTGCTGTTCTAATATCTTCATATCCTATACCAAAAGACATAGCAATATTTTTAAATGACGGAAACCATAATCCTGTGTCAGAACTTGTGCCATAAATTCTACCATCAAAGTATTTTGTCTGTGTGTTTTTAATACTTAAATAACCATTGTTGTTTAATATAACGAATTTAATATTAAGATTGTGTTGTTTAACAACTGCTAGTTCTTGCAGGTTGCTCATAAAACTACCGTCACCTGTAATAGCAATAACATTTTGTTTGCTTGCTAGACTTACACCGATAGCTCCAGGCAAGGCCCATCCCATATCTGCTTGTGCGGGACTAAAGATTAATCGTTGTCCTTTTTTAGCTTGTAACGCAACAGGCCCAGCATAACTAATACTGCCGGCATCGCCCATTAAAATATCTTCGGCTTTGCTATGTTTATTAATTGCGTCAAGTACCGCATAGATATTTACCTTATAAGTATCATTATCTGCTCTATACTCATTTTGTATCGTCGGCCATTTGTGTCTCCACCATGCACATTTTTTAACCCATTCTGTTTTTGTCATAGCATTGCTCCAAAAAATTCATTTAAAGATGTGTTATATGTTTCATCTATGTGAACAATACCTTTATCAAATTCATCTGCATCTATATCAACCATAATTTTATAACTCTTTGGACTAAATTGTTTTGGGTCGTATCCTATAATACTAGCACCTAAGCTACTACCTAAAATTAATAATAGATCAGCATTCTGCATAGCAAAATTTCCTGCACGACTACCTTTAATACCAATAGCACCAACATTTAAAGGATGAAAGAAAGCATTATAATCTCTTGCACCATATGTACTAACATAAGGGATTTTATATTGTTCAATAAACTTATTAAAGTTATGAACAGCATCTGCTTGTCTAATTCCATACCCAGCAATAATAATCGGTCTTTCAGATTTTTCGATAGCTGCTTTTATGTGCATAACATCAATAGGTCTTTTCTTTTCACCCGCATCAAGTTCTAAATAACTATGAGGCATTTGTGCTGTTTGAACATCGCTTGGAATATCTAACCAAACGGGACCTGGTCTATCAGATGTAGCAAGGTGTATTGCTAATTGTAATGCGTATGGAACATCTTCGGGTCTATCAACAAATTTACTAAACTTTGTTATTGTTTTGTATGTGTCTACAATGTGATGTTCCTGCACTCCATATTTACGAATGTTTATATTCTTCATATCATTAATATGACCTGAGCAAGTATTTGTTTTAACATTGCCAGATATAAACACTACAGGAGTAGAATCTTGCCAAGCATTTAATACCGATGTTGCACAATTCGTTCCTGCACAACCTGTTGTAGGATTAACAACAGCAAAATGCCCTGTAAATTTAGCTTCACCTATTGCAGCATGCCCCGCGCCTTGTTCATGATGATAACAGATATAATTGATATCTTTATTTTTAATAAATCCATCATTTAATCCACTTGCGCCACCGCCCATTAATCCATGAACATTTCTAATACCTACAGAATACAAATATTCTGCAATCCAATCGCAAACTCTCATTTTATGCCTTTCCAAAATCTGGAAACTCTACAAGTATGGTACTAATGCCATCTTCTCTATTATATGCTTTTTGATACGCAGGCATAATATCTTCAACTGTATGAAGTTCAACAACATCAATAGTCTTACACATTAATCTAAATGCTTCAGCGAAATTGCCTTTATGCTGATCTTGAGGATCAATCGGCGTCTCTGACCCTACAGCAACTCTAATAATTACTTTAGGACTGCATTTGCCATCACTCATTAATTTCATTTTATCTAGGTGATTAACAATTTGATCTGTTGCAGCTAGTAAAAAATTCCAACGAGGAACAACACTAACAGGAACAATTCCGTTAAGTGCCATGCCTGTACTAACACCTATTTGGAAATTTTCTGCTACGGGAAATTCCATTTTCTTATTATCCGGAACTTCTGTTATACTTTCATAGCAACCTGTGCCGGCATAACAAACTGCTTGACCAAGTATCATTACGTTGTCTTGGTCTGCAATCCAATTCATTGCTCGCTTTAATTCAGCATTATATTTTGCGGTAGTCATTAAAATTGAACCCTTACCCCTGCTCCTGCGTGAGGATATTTTTCATTTTTATATTTGTAGTATATCAAATGTTTGCTTACAAATTTATCCACATTTTTCTCAGGCAAATACCATTTGTTATTACCCCATACAGTCTCGGTAGGAGTCATTACACTTAATTCATTATCTTCTACAATAAAGGTAATAGGCAAATCTTGAGCAACTGCATATTTGTATGCTTCTGCCCATGCACCTGTCTCTGCACTCATATCGCCAACCCAACACCAAACCTTTTCAGAGGTTCCTTTTAGTTTAGCTGCGAGGGCAATTCCTGTTGCTATACTCGGGATACCACCTACAATACTAGAACAAATAAATTTATATTCAGGCATATTTAAAATCATGCTTTTGCCCTTTATAATTTGTTCTTTTAATACTTCAGGCGGAATGCCTTTTACCAAAGCCTGATAATGGTTGCGCCAAGTACAGCAGATCCAATCGTTTTTAGTATCAATAAATTTAAATACTTGGCGAATTTGTTTTTCATTGCCAGAGGATAAATGAATCGGAGCTCTAATCTTTGCTTGATTAAATAGTTCTCCGATTTCTGTTTCAAAATCTATTAATTCTTGGTTGGATATCATTTAAATAAACTCATAAAACTATCTACAGTTTCTCCGATGTAGGTAATTTGTTCTGGAGTAATGACAGGACTTGTACCATGGAAATAAGTATTAGTCATTGTCATTGTAGCTACTGGGAAGTTGTCTCTTGCATCTGCAGGATTCATTAAATGCGAATATGCAGGCTGTAACATAATATTACCAGCAAAATATGGTCGAGTCTGAATTAAGTTTTCTTCCAAATAGTCTACAATATCACTACGCTTAAAAGGAGATCCTGCGCGAATTGTTAATGGGAACGCAAACCAACTTGGGTCTGAGTATTCTTGTGCTCTTGGTAAATGGAAATACTCCTCGTATTTGCTGTAGATATCAAACAACAAACCATAATTACGACGACGTAGTGCATGTATTGTCTCCAATTTTTCTAATTGAACTAATCCCATTGCACCTTGCAATTCAATAGGTTTAAGGTTATATCCAATCTCATCATAAACATATTTGTGGTCAAATATTTCACCCGGCATTTCAGGAATCCATTCTTGGAATCGTTTACCACAAGAACCACATTTTAATTTATTAGCATCAGGTCCTACGCAGTAACATCCGCGTCCCCATTCTCTAAATGAACGAAGAATCACTTCAGTCTCATAAGACTTACATGCTACAAATCCACCTTCGCCCATTGTCATATGATGCGCTGGATAGAATGAGCATGATGCCATTTCACCAAATGATCCAAGTGGTTGTCCACCATAGGTAGACCCTAAAGCATCACAGCAGTCTTCTAATAGAATAAGATCATAACGATTAACCAATTCCATTACCCACCGCATATTAGGAGGATTACCTAGAACGTGAGCAAATGTTATTACACGAATATTATGTTTCTTAATTAGTTCTTCCGCTCTGGTTAAATCTAAATTAAGTGTATCTAATTCAATATCTAAAAACACAGGTTCAAATCCCATCTGCAAAGTAGGGTTTAGTGTTGTAGGAAACCCTGCAATAGGCATTAATACCTTTGTACCTTTAGGCAAATTGTATCCTCGCTTAGATGTAAGCGTAGACATCATCAATAGATTAGAACTTGATCCTGAATTAGTAAGTATTCCAAAGTTCTTTTGAAATTGCTTAGGAAATTGTTTCTCAAATTTTATTGATTGATCTCCCATTACAAGCCAACCATCTAACAATGTAGATACTGAGGCCATAATTTCATGTTCATCAAAATATGGGCCAGCATAGTTAACAAAGTCTTTACCTGCAACCCAAGTCTTTTTGCTGTTTTTCTCTTGAATAAATTCAGCAACACTTTTAATAATATCTTGTTTTTCCATAATTACCAATATGCGTAGTTAGTTTCTAAAAATTTATAATTCTCTCTTTGTTGAGCAGAGTCCTCTTTTAATGGATATATCCAATGTTCATTATACATAGCAGCCCAAGGAGCATATCCATTCTTAGCTTCGGGAGCCCAGCGATAACCTAATATACCAAAGAACAACTGAAGTGTACCGCCTGTTTGTATTCCTACCTTGCCCATCTTCTTGGCATGGTCTACATACATAGGAGAAGATGTTGTTGCACCTGAGAGCAAAACATCAAAATCATATTTTTCCATCTCACGTTTTATATATTCAACGCTCTCATGCCAAGCATTACAGTTGGGATATTGTCTATCATCCATTATAGGATGATACGGAGATCTAATTGTTCCTACTAATTCAAATGGTGCAATTTTATCTTTATTGCTTCCCCATATCTTATCAATGTTTTTCCATTGGCGATTAATGGATTCGCAGTGTGTAGATATAGTTAATACCTTTTTACCTTTTAAATGCGCAGTCCATGGATCTTCTACTTTGCCCCATGAATAAGGATGTAATGTATCTAAACCTAATAGAGCCCCAGGATCCATAATTAAAAAACTATGACTAAAGAATGAAGGTTTATTTTTATAGGTTTCTATAATTGTAGGACTTTGCTGTAATGTTTGCGCACAATCTACAAATCCAACAATGTCTGCATCTTCAAGTGCTTTAATTGTAGGCGGGATAACATAATTATATGCATAGTCAACTGTATGCGGGTAAATGCCGCCTTCAACTAAACTGCGTTCATGATAATGATCGCCTGAAGGATATTCTCCTCTAAGCCTACAATCAATTACGTGGCCTGCAGTATTGTCAATTCGTATAACTGAAAAAGGGTTACCTGAATCTAATTTGTCTGAGATTAATTTGTTTATTGTGTGAAAATCTGTTTGCATTACATCATTAGTGGATTACCCACTCCCGTTATACAATTCATATAATGTTCAACATACTTGATACGTCTAGGCAATGTCATTGCTGGGAAATGAATTAACAAATCGCCCTGCATCCAATTGCCATGATGTCCTGTCTTATCTAATTGCGGAGGTTGCCAAGCTAAATAACTATAATCATATGAGTTAAATGTTCGTTGCGGAACAACCTTAATTAAATGTTTCCATTGTTTATAAGTGTCGACCATTGCGCCTTGTTCAAAACGACCATGGCCTTGCGGTGGTTGACTCATATAAACAACATCTGCTGACTTCTCAAGTAATGCATCTAAATACTGATTACCTTCTGGGCTGTTTCTAATTAAGAAACTATCAGCATTCATTTCATTAATATCTTCCGCAATAATGAAATGATAGTTGTTATCAATAATATCCGTAATAGGTATATCAAAATTTGTAATTAAAGAATCACACCCTGTTACCCATGCCCAGTCAATTTTCTTAGTTGGGTCTGTAAACAATTCTTTTACATGAATCATCTTTTCCCATCCTGGCGGAATCCCTCTAGGGCTCCACACTTTAACTTCTGCAGAATATCCATATCTTTCCGCATATAATTTTTTATTTTTATCCCAAGTCAAATCAGCTAAAGATTGATATCCGTGATTATGACAAGATACAATAGCAATATTCATTTCTTTTTCCACATAGTATTCTGCAAGTTTATTAATATCCGTTTTAACATAACTAAATGCTTGCTTAACTTCATTATCTAAAGTGCTGTACAAGGCATGCATTTCTCTTTCAGCTTGGTCTTTATTATAATTGGTTCCTGTTGGATGGTCAATAGTATATGCATAATCTCGGATAACTGGTCTTTTGCAGATGTAACTAATTGCAGGATAAACAATATCAAAACTCCATCCCATCTTATATGGTGAGAAATTAATACCTCTGCGTTTAGCTTCATTAATAATATCTTTGTGAATGAACCAACAAGTACAATCTGTATTAGCAACCATTTTTAAATTAGGTTCTTCTAAATCAAAAGTAGTTAGATTTGTTCTTGAAGCATCATACCAAGTATAATCCACATTAGGTGCATATATGCCCCAATTATAAGTATCAAAGCAATCTTTTGCACCTTTGTAAATACTTGCCCAATCGTCATACGATGCATCTGCTTGAATATGGAACAACGCATCGCCATCGAATAGTTCAATAGCTTTTAAAAATTGTGCCGTAAAATAACTATCTTCGCCTATGTTGTGCCAATTAGGATCGTCCTCACGGTGATTGTCGTCACTATTAATAACGACAGGCACAACCCCAATGGCACGCAGTTGCTTTTGTTTTTGTTTTGTCTTTTCATACTGTCCGCGCCAGTTGAAAATAAATGTTTGTATTAGCATCTTTTATTAATTTTATTATACACAATAGCATCAAACCAATTTAAGAAATTGTCCAACATTATGTGTGAAGGAGGAACACCGTTTAAGAACTTAGGCGCATTTATATAAGATGCATAAAGTTCATCATCTTGATCAACTTTAATTATATGTGCAATAGCCTCTTCCTGGCTATTGAAATCGTGTACATTTATGAACGCGGCAGGATTAAAATCGTTTGCAATCGTTTCCGACCCCCAATAAATTGGAACAGTTCCCGCATAAAAAGCATGAAGAATTTTTTCGGTTACATATCCCGGATTGGATTCTGGTTCAAAACAAATATTAAATTTACGAGTAGATAAGAATTCTACTTTGGCTTGTTCGCCTTCTAGGTTAGCATTAATGTTATTAAATAACTTTCCTGCACTATCTACTTTTTTATACTTAGACAATTCTTTAAAGAAGTTATTTCGTTCTTCACATTTTGGGTTTGATACTACAAAAGATGCAAAGTCTGTTTTATTTTTAACTTCTGGATTAAAGATATAATTATAATCATAAGGTGTGTTGTGAATATATTCCAATGCCCACATATAGATCACATACAACGGCAATCTATAATGCCAAGGTTCAAAGTTGTGGTCAAACGAAATTGCGTAATCACAATCGTAATCTTCCGGGCGTTGATTCTCGCCAGTATATAAAAGCTTAATACAATCATCTCGACTAAACTTAGTATTGTTATTACCAAAATTATTATCTCCAAACAGTAGTACATCTGGAGTATCTTGATCTACATTAATAAGGTCTATATCATAACGACTACCGAGAACCGCCACAAAAAATTGTGCTAAATGCTCATGGGTATCTGTGATACCAAGACGAAGTTTATTCATTAGCAAATCCTTTGTATAATTTAACGGAATCTTCTTTCAAAGACTTATTGTTTCTAATAGCATCTTCTACTAAAAGATTAATTGCTTGAACAAACTTTGGTCTTTTAATTTTAAAACATATATCAATCTTCTTTTTAATAATGCCAACTTCTGCATCATCTTTTGCCAAAGGTAATTGATCCTCAAGCATCCATGTACGAATATGAAGAATGACTAATTTCTCAACAATTTCGCCCAGATTGTCTGTAGCAATATAGTCGGTATCAACCATATCACCTTTCGATAGGACACGATCTACAGTATCCTTAATTACATTCTCAATAGATATTCCCAAATCAGACATATTAATTACCTCCAAATTGGATATCATAATTAATTACTTTATGATCCATGAACCATTTAACAGTTGTACGAAGACCTTCTTCAAACGATACTTTAGATTTCCATCCCAAGTTATCCATCAAAGTATAATCTAATTTTCTCAAAGGTTGACCATTAGGATAAGTCGTATCCCAAATAATTTCGCCCTCAAAGCCAATCTCTTTCTTAATCATTTCAGACAAAGCTTTAATTGTAATCTCATTATCGCTACCCACATTAACAAACTGAGTATCGTTATAACTATTCATCATGAACAAACAAGCATCTGCTAAATCATCTGAATGTAGAAACTCTCTTGTAGGTGATCCATCGCCCCAACAACTAACTGATGATAACCCATTTTTCTTTGCATCATAAAATTTACGAATCATACCTGGAATAACGTGACTCTTTGTGGGGTCAAAGTTATCATTAGGGCCATATAAATTAACAGGCATTAAACTAATAGCATTAAATCCGTATTGTTGTTTGTAGTATTCGCATAATTTTAAACCAACAATTTTAGCAAGGGCATAACCTTCATTTGTAGGTTCTAATTTACCTTCAAGCAAATATTCTTCTTTAATTGGTTGAGATGTAATCTTAGGATAGATACAAGCAGAGCCTAAGAACAATAGTTTCTTAACACCATTACGATATGCAGAATCAATAACATTAGTCTGAATAGCTAAGTTATCATAAGTAAAATCTGCAGGTGCTTGCGCATTAGCAATAATGCCGCCAACCTTGGCAGCAGCTAAGAAAACATATTCAGGTTTTTCTGTACTAAAGAAATGACGAACTGCTCTTTGATCTCGCAAATCTAATTCGTTTCTAGAACGAAGAATTAAATTATCATATCCTTCACTACGAAGTTTACGAACAATAGCAGATCCAACTAAACCATTATGACCCGCAACAAAAATTTTACTATTCTTTTCCATATTATCCTCACTCAAAATTAATACACATATCTTCAACTAAACTATCGAACGTATGCTCAGGCACCCAACCTAACACACTCTTTGCCTTATACGGATCACCTAATAAAGTTTCTACTTCTGCAGGGCGGAAGTATTTTTCATCTACACGAATGATTACTTTATTATTGTAGTTATCAATGCCTACTTCGTTTAGGCCTTCGCCTTCCCATCGAATAGACAAATGATAATAAGGTGCGCATTTATTAACAAAATCTTTTACCGAATACTGTTCGCCGGTTGCAATAACAAAATCGTCGGGGGTATCTTGTTGTAGCATTAGCCACATTGCTTTAACATAATCTTTAGCGTGTCCCCAGTCTCGCTTGGCATTTAGATTACCCATATACAAGCATTCTTGACGACCAGCACTGATTGCTTCTAATCCATCTACAATTTTCTTAGTTACAAAATTAT
>Ga0114968_10003863_pt1 | contig 11217 bp, 11 predicted proteins | sample M_130807_EF_Meta_FD_87020 | JGI IMG/M metagenome (GOLD analysis project Ga0114968, IMG submission 87020) | Freshwater microbial communities from Lake Montjoie, Canada to study carbon cycling - M_130807_EF_MetaG | ecosystem: Environmental > Aquatic > Freshwater > Lake | place: Lake Montjoie... | reverse complement strand
CCCCAATCAACATTCCCCCCGTTTGAGAAATGCTGCCGTCAGAAACGACATTGAACACCAAGCCTAAGGCTTTAATTTGGGCAGCAACCCACCCAAGATAAGACACAACAATACAAAGCGTGACCAAGACCTCCACAGTGCGACCATATTTTTCTCGGAAAAAATCACCGATTGTCAGCATGCGTCGGTTATACAAATGACGCGCAAAAAATAGACCAACCAATATCAAGCAAAGAGAAGACCCAAAGGGATCAGAGACAACGCCTCCTAAGCCCTCTTTCAAAAAAGTAGCTGGAATGCCCAAGACTGTTTCAGAACCAAACCAGGTGGCAAATACGGTTGCAGTAACAATGGGAAGGGGAAGACTGTGGCCTGCGGCGGCAAAGTCAGCAGTGTTCTTGACGCGCAGGGCAGCCCATAAGCCAATGCCTACAGATATAACCCAGTAAATGATGACGAACCAAATGAGCACGCCCTACTTCTCCTTAAGGAATTTGGTGAAATTATATGACCTTGGCACTTTTATAAGTATGGTTAAAGGTGCCAATTTGGAGCCTTTGGTCTGACATAATTCAAGGGTGGAATCTTCACCAACTACCCCAAATGCCGATCTAGCCTATCAAAAAGCTATTTTGGGTTCTGTATCCCGTACTTTTGCTTTAACCATTCCATTATTGCCACCAACGATTGAAAAGGTGGTGGGAAATACTTATTTGCTTTGTCGGATTGTCGACACTATTGAAGATGCTGCAGATTTAAGCCCTCAAATTAAACAAGAACTCTCAGCATTGTTCTTACAAGCGGTTCTGGAGAAAGTCCCTGTTGAATCTTTTGTAAAGCCTTGTCTTGAAGCTCTCAAGCACCATGGCAATCAAGATGAGTTGGACTTAATTGCGCACACCCCCACCGTCTTGCGCATCCTACATACCTGCTCAAACTCCGATCAACAAGCAGTCAGTCGTTGCGTCTCCATCATGTCGGAGGGCATGTCTCACTTTCACGGCAAGCAGACCAAAGAGGGGCTCAAAGATCTCCGCGAATTTGAAGAGTATTGCTATGTGGTTGCCGGCGTTGTCGGAGAACTGCTGACAACTATTTTTAGCAATCACTCGCCGACCTTTGCCCGTCAAATTCAAAATCAGGAAGGTCTCGCCATCGGCTTTGGTCAAGCCCTACAGATGACCAATATTTTGAAAGACTCTCCAGAGGATAGGGCGCGGGGCGTCTCTTGGAAGCCAGCTGAGATCAGCCAGTCACAACTCCTAGACATCGCTTATGAAAAGCTGCAGGACTCCCTAAAGTACATCCTACTCATTCCTAAGGAAGATTTGGGAATGAGGCGTTTTTGCTTTTTGGCATTTGGGCTGGCGGTGATGACACTCTCAAAAATTGCTGAGCGAACCGAGTTCAGCCATAAAGATGAGGTTAAGCTTTCTCGCAGCACAGTGATGGCTTTTTATAGCTTCACAAAGATCGCTGTAAAAAGCGATCTCGCCATGAAGGCATTCTTTTATTTATATTCCGGCGCCATCAGAAATAAAGCACATTCTTAAAACACCCTAAAGAGCGCCTTCGTGCTTCAAAAGCCATATCTTGATTTGACGATGCATTCCTGGTGAGTTTTCTTTCATGAAGCCACCAATGCCTTCTGCAGCAACTACTCGATGACAAGGTGAAATGAGTGGATAAGGGTTTGCGCCACAGGCTGTCCCTACTGCACGAGGTCCACTCTTAATCTTCTTAGCAAGCTCGCCATAGCTTGTGGTGCTGCCCACTGGAATATGCTGAATTTGATTCCATACCTTTTGCTGATGAGCGGTTCCAGTCGGCTTTAACGGCAAGTGAAACTGATATTGGGGATTCTTGAAATACGCCTTGCATTGCTTTGCAACCTCTTTAGCTAGCTGGTTTTGAGGGGCAACTAATGCTACTGAGGCTGCTAAATACTCAATTTTGGACAGCATCAGACTGCCATCTACCAACTCGGTCAGAATCCCTAAGCGCCCAAAAGGGGCATCAATCACACAGTATTGAGCACTGTCAGAAAATGATTTCTTTTGAGGGATCGTCATAGGTAAGTCATTCTCACATAAATAGGCACCCCGGATGACGCCCATTTCCATTCTAGCTATAGCTACTGAAATGCCACTTTGCTATATTGACTGATCCTTACTTTATGCAGGCGACCCGCATGGACTCCTTTTTTGATGATTGGCCCTTTTTTGGCCAAGTTGCTCTAGTCATCTTTTTGCTCGCACTTTCTGGCTTTTTTTCAATGGCTGAAACGAGCATGCTCTCATCCAATCGCCATCGCCTGCGCGCAATGGCCAAGAGCGGCAATGCCGGTGCCGCATTAGCCGAAAGATTGCTCAAGCGCATTGACTCACTCTTATCAGTGCTACTCATTTCAAATAATCTGATTAACACTGTGTTACCTATTTTGGTAACCGGAATTGCTTTGCATGTATTTGGTGATAGTGGTCTAGTCCTATCCATTGCCACATTAGTCGTAGCGCTACTCATCATCATCTTTAGCGAAATCACGCCAAAAGTGATTGGCGCAGCGTTTCCTGAAAAGATAGCCTCTCATGTTGGCTGGTTTATTTTGCCCTTAACCTTCATTTTGAAACCATTGTTATGGTTTATCAACAGCTTTGTTTCTGGACTCATGAAAGTATCAGGCCTACAAGCCTCATCTGATAGCCGCGCCATGAGCAAAGAGGAGCTGCGCAGCTTGGTGCTCGAGTCCAATCGCTTTGTCTCTAATCACCACCGTAATATTTTGTTGAACTTATTCAATCTTGAAAATATTTCTGTCGATGATGTGATGACACCTAGATCCAAAATTGAAGTCTTAGATCTTTCCAGGCCAATTGATGAAGTCGTTCAGCAACTAGAAACCTGCTATCACAACAAACTGCCAGTATGTGATGGTGATTCAGAACGAATTGTCGGCATCCTATCCGTCAAAAAAGCACTCTCTTTGCTGGGTGATACAGATTTGAAGCATGAAGATTTCAAGTCTTTATTAAATGAGCCCTACTTTATTCCCAGTGGGACGCCAGTTCTCCAGCAAATGCAATTTTTCCAAGATAATCAGCAACGCCTAAGCCTAGTTGTGAATGAATATGGCGAAGTGCTTGGTCTCGTTACATTTGAAGATATCGTAGAAGAGCTTATTGGTGAATTCACCACATCTTTCTCAAATCTGTCAAATGATCCACGTTGGTTAGCAGATGGCACTTATCTTGCCAGTGGTGGAGCATCATTAAGAGATTTAAATCGCTTACTCAATCTCAACTTTCCTTTAGATGGACCTAGAACATTAAATGGCCTCATTCTTGAAAAGCTAGAGGCGATTCCGGATCATGATGTCAGCGTTCGAATTTCCGGTGTTGTCATGGAGATTGTGCAGTTTGATGAGCAGGCTATTAAGACGGTAAGGTTATATCTCCCTACTTTTACCTCTGAGCAAGATTGAGCGGCACTCAAGATGAATCCCTTATTGTTCGCACCTGGTTTGAAATCGCAGTTCATGCACTTAACTCCGGGGCGAGTGATATCCATATTGAAGCTGGGGTAAACGAAACCCTAGTACGTTTTCGTGTGGATGGCGCACTTCAAACGCAATCACGCCACCCGATTGATTTACATGAGCGATTAATTACCCGCATCAAAATATTAGCGCGCCTAGATATTGCGGAAAAGCGCCTTCCACAAGACGGGCGACTTTATATTGGGCATCAGTTCACCAGACCAGACATAGACTGCCGCGTATCGATTCTCCCTACGCTTCATGGAGAAAAAGCAGTCGTTCGAATCTTACCCAGTCAGTCTGAGGATCTCGATTTAGAAAAAATTGGATTGTTACCAAATCAACTTCAGACTTTCAAAAATTCGCTAAAGCAAACCAACGGCCTCATCCTTGTGACAGGCCCCACGGGGAGTGGAAAGACCCGGACTCTTTACAGCTGCCTAAAAGAACTCAACCAAAGTCATCGTAATTTGTATTCCATTGAGGACCCTATCGAAATCCGCTTACCCGGAGTGAACCAAGTGGCCTATCACCCTCGAGCAGGATTAGATTTCCCAATCATTATTCGCGCCCTGTTAAGACAAGATCCCGATGTCATCATGATTGGAGAAATTCGCGATGCAGCAACGGCCGAACTTGCCATGCAAGCCGCTCAAACTGGGCACCTAGTTTTAAGCACGCTACATACCCGCAATGCTCATGGTGCACTTGCAAGACTCAAAAATTTGGGAATTGATAGCGAAACCATTGAATCATGTCTTCTAAGCATCAGCTCGCAACGCTTAGTGCGTAAAACATGTCAGTCATGTCACAGCGCCTCAGCTACAAGGACAAAACTTTGTCAAAAATGCAAAGGAACTGGGGAACTTGGTCGAATTGGGGTTCATGAAGTATTAAATAAATCACAAATTCTCGATTCCTCTCTCGCCTTCTTATCAATGTGGAATGCAGGTTTGGAATATGTGAGGAGGGGATTAATTAGCCAAGTCGGTTTAGAGGCCGAAATAGGCATTACACAATGAACAGTCAGAAGCAACTCCATTTTGCCCAGCAACTCCTGTCCCTCCTGGATGCAGGACTTGCGCTGCTAAATGCCATTGAACTCATGCATTCCTGTGCATCCAAAGATTGGCGCCCTTGTTTAGTCGATTTGCACTCTCATCTGAAGCAAGGCAACAGTCTTTCATCAGGCTTACGCCAAAAAAAGGATCATTTTTCAGCGGAGTTCATTAACCTGATTCGAGTGAGCGAGCGGACGGGCGACATTCACCTAGCTCTTACAACCATTTGCCAACAACTTGAAGCACAAATTGAATTACGAAGAAAACTGCAACAAGCCTTAAGCTATCCCATCATCACCCTAACAAGCTCCTTGCTGCTCATTATTGTCATGATGGTTTGGGTAGTGCCGGTATTCAAAGAGGTCTTCGCCCACTTTCAAGCTGAATTACCCACTCCCACTAAAGCGCTGATTGCAATCTCTTCATTTGTTGAGGGTTTCTTTATCGAAATTGGGATTTCTCTGATTGGTCTAACGATGCTATTTGCTGTGGCGTGGTTCAAAAGCCCTAAGCTGCAAAAAAGGTGTGATCAATTTAGCTTTAGTCTGCCCCTGATAGGTAGATTATTTCGTTTAGCTACGTTGACTTATTGGTGCCGAACACTAGGGCACCTCCTTCATTCAGGTTTACCACTGCCGGATGCATTGCGTGTAACAGCCCAATCCTCAAATCACTGGATTAGTCATGATTTGAGTGCCGAGGTTTTTAAACACCTCACTCAGGGCTGGCCTTTGGGTGATGCCTTGAAACGAGCCGATCCCAAGCGACTGTTATTTGATCTTGAAACTTTGCAGCTACTTCAAATTGCCTCCGAAAGCGGGGCGCTCCCTCAAATGCTAGAGCAACGCTCTCAAACCCTCGGCACGCAATTGACTAATCAGCTAAACACACTTAGCCAAAGCCTAGAGCCCTTCTTAATTCTGTTTGTAGGAATTATTATTGGCGGTCTAGTCATTGTTTTATATCTCCCCATCTTCAGCTTAGGGCAAATTGTTTAATGATTCACTACGCAGCTATTGATCTCGTGGGAGTTTTGCTCGGCACTGCACTGATATATCTAGCTTATATTGATCTTCGCACCTTTAGACTGCCAGATGTCATCAACATACCCCTGTTAATTGTGGGGCTCTGCTTTAACTTTTTGGCCAACCCCTCATTTGCAAGCCCAATCAATGCCTTTTTTGGCGCTATCTTTGGGTTTGCCTTCCTTTGGCTCATCAATTGTTTTTACCGCATAGCTAAAAAGCAAGATGGTATTGGGATGGGAGATGCAAAACTGTTGGCTGCGCTGGGCGCATGGTTCGGTTGGCATGCCCTTCCAGCAATGCTCTTTATTGCCGCACTGAGTGGCTTGTTGGGAGGCGTGATTTGGCTTTACTGGAACAAACAAGATCGCCAAAAAGCCTTTCCTTTTGGCCCATTTCTCGCCTTTGCTGGCATTATTGAGTTGATATGGCCACAGCTTCTCCAAAACCTAATACCGAGCAATCCGATTTAAGCGCCCTGAAGGGGCAAATACCCCTTGTTGGATTAACGGGTGGCATTGGCTCCGGGAAAACAGCCGTTAGCGATCTCTTGGGTAAATTGGGGGCAGGTATTGTCGATACCGATTTAATAGCCCATCAAATTACTGCCCCTGAAGGTGCTGCGATCCCGTTTATTCGGGAACAATTTGGACCAGAATTTATTGATGCCGCTGGGGCACTCAATAGAACTAAGATGCGCTCTTTGGTTTTTGGCAATCCCCAAGCTCGACTTTCCTTGGAGGCCATTACACACCCCTTCATTCGGGCAGAAACCATTAGACAACCAAAACAGCTAAAACAAGAAGGCTCACCCTATCTGGTTTTTGTGGTTCCGCTCTTGATTGAGTCAGGCAACTGGCAAGGCCTCTTAGACTACCTTGTGGTGGTTGATTGCCCTGTTGAGACCCAAATTGAAAGAGTGATGCATCGCAGCAATTTAGCCCGAGTCGACGTTGAAAATATCCTCAAGGCCCAAGCAAGCCGAGAAGAACGACTTGCTGCAGCCAATACCGTAATTGAAAACCAAGGCAGTCTTACAGATTTAAAAGATGCAGTCCAATCTTTGCACCAAAAAATTTTGCAGTTTCCAAAAGAAAACCGCAGTTCGTCATAGAATATGGGCTTGTGATTGTTTACGAATACCCCTTCAATGAATTAGTTCGAAGCATGCTTCGACTGGAGTATTTGTTCGCCCGCTTTAATCATTTCACACGTTCTGATGATCCAGAACTTCATCACAACGCTATCTCTATTTTGTTTGATCTTGGCGACATTTGTGCACGTGGCGATATTAAATCACTACTACTCAAAGAATTTGAACGGCAAAAGTATGCGTTGAATGGACTAAAGTCATCGCAAAAAGTAGACCAAGAAGCTCTGGCTCAAACCCTTGCTGAAATTGATGGCGTTGCAAGCAGCATCAACCAATCATCTGGCAGACCAAATGCTGTGATTTCAGAAAGTGAATGGCTTAATGCTATTCGCACTCGATTAAATATTCCTGGTGGAACAAGCCCTATTGATCTACCAAGCTATCACGCTTGGAAAAATAGCCCGTCGAGTGAACGTCGTGAGCTTCTCGAAAATTACGTCAAGCCACTTTTGCCATGGCATGAGGCATGTCAATTATTTTTACGACTCTTACGCCAATCTGGCGAAGCAAAAGATGTAGTTGCGCATAACGGCTCATTTCAGCAGGCACCCTCTGGCAAGGTGTATCAATTGATGCGTATTGCGGTTGAAGATGACACCTTATTTTCTGAAATCAGTGCCAACAAATATCTGCTCTCAGTGCGCTTCTTGCAATCAGAGCGAGATAAAAAAGCACAGCTCATTAATGCCGATGTGTCATTCAAATTAACGCTCTGTCAGCTTTAAGTCAGCGACCTTCTAAGGCACTCCAGCATTGGCCAAGCGGCCGGAAGTAAAGGTTCTACACTAGGGCAATCCGAGGTCAGTAATTCCCACGACAATGCTTGCCCTTCACACCCTTTAGGGGTTCCTGTCCACTTCCTAATAATGCTGACATAAAGCCGAACGTAGGCGTGAGGATAGTCATGCTCCAGGACTGTTAACTCTTCGCTGGAGTGGATATCAATTCCAAGCTCTTCTTGCAATTCCCTTTGGAGTGCCTGAAAAACGGTTTCGCCCTTCTCTACTTTTCCACCGGGTACCTCCCAATAACCTGCGTAAGGTTTTCCTTCGGGTCTTTGCCCTAAAAGATAGCGCCCTTCGGAATCAATCAATATTCCAGCGGCAACAACAGTAACGGGACGATTAACTTCAGTCATGAAAAGAGATCACTTAGGCTTGCGAACCAGCCCAATGTTTAGCAAATTGCCATGCAACTCGACCAGAACGGGAACCACGCTCTAATGCCCAAACCAAAGCTTCTGAACGAGCGGCTTCAATTTGCTGAGCACTCAAGCCAAAATGGGTCAGCCAGTGCGCCACGATTGCGAGATTCTCGTCCTGCTTAGGTGGGTAAAACGATAGCCACAAACCAAAACGCTCTGACAAAGAGATTTTTTCTTCCACCACTTCACCAGGATGAATTTCTCCATCATCACTATGAACATAGCCCTCGTTGTCTTTCATATACTCAGGCAATAAATGACGTCGATTAGAGGTGGCATAAATCAAAATGTTGTCTACTTGAGCTGAAACAGAGCCATCCAGAGCAGATTTCATGGATTTATAGCCCGACTCCCCATCCTCAAATGAAAGATCATCACAAAAGACAATAAAGCGCTCTGGGCGATCAGCCAAAAGATCGGTGATATCAGCCAAATCAGCCAGATGCTCTTTTTCAACCTCCACCAAACGCAAACCTTGACTGGCAAACTCATGCAGACTGGCCTTAATTAAGGAAGACTTGCCAGTGCCCCTCGCCCCAGTGAGCAAAATATTATTGGCAGGCTTTTTTTGAATAAAGTTTTTAGTGTTATCTCGAATCGCATCGCGCTGACGATCAATATTCTTTAGATCTTCAAAAGTAATGTCGGAAACGTGCTTCACTGGTTGCAAAAAGCCAATGCTGCCAAAAATACTGTCGCGGCGGCGCCATCTAAAAGCGGTAGAAGACTTCCACTGCTCTTCGGTTAATGGTTTAGGTAAAAATGTCTCAAGGTGACTTAAAAGTTGCTCTAATTTTTCATTCATGATTAATAGACCTTTTAAGAGCGGTAGTCTGCATTAATGGAGACATAATCGTGTGACAAGTCACAGGTCCACATAGTCTGACTAGCAGTGCCACGCCCCAAATCAATCTTGACGGTAATTTCAGAAGCTTGCATCACACGCTGACCATCGGCTTCTTGATAGCTTGGATTACGCCCGCCATCTTTGGCGACCCAAACATCCCCCAGCCACATTTGGACGCGATTAACGTCAAGGTCTCCAATGCCGGCATAACCAATTGCTGCAAGGATTCGCCCTAAATTAGGGTCGCTAGCAAAGAAAGCCGTTTTAACCAAAGGTGAATGCGCTACCGCTTTAGCAACCAAACGGCATTCCTCAGAGGTTTTGCCGCCCACTACCTCAATCGTCATAAATTTTGTAGCACCTTCGCCATCACGGACGATCATTTGCGCTAACTTTCTAGCCAAAGCAACTAAGGCGTCGCGCACAATCTTGTAGCTTGCGTCATTGATAGACTGAATGTAAACCGATGATTGACCAGTGGCAATAATGATAAATGAATCATTGGTCGATGTATCTCCATCAATCGTGATGGCATTAAATGATAGGTCTGCAATTTCACGAGTGAGACCACTCAACAATCCTGGCGCAAATCCTGCGTCAGTAGCAATAAAGCCCAGCATCGTCGCCATATTAGGATGAATCATGCCAGCACCTTTGCAAATGCCAGTGATCGTCACTAGACCTTCAGGTATCTGCACAGTTGCTGAAGAAGCCTTAGGTTGAGTATCGGTAGTCATGATGGCTTCTGCTGCATCAAACCAATTGTCCTCAGCCAAATTACGCACTGCTTTTGGTAACGCGCTAATGATCTTCTCAATCGGCAAAGGCTCTAGGATCACGCCAGTTGAAAATGGCAAGATCTGCTCAGGATGAATCTGAAGATCCCTAGCTAAAGCAGCGCAGGTTTCCAAAGCATGTTTCATGCCTTGCTCACCAGTACCAGCATTGGCATTTCCGGTATTCACCACTAAAGCCCGAATTTCCCCATTCCGACCGTCTTGAGCTAAGTGCTCACGGCAGACCTGTACCGGGGCAGCGCAAAAACGATTCAAAGTAAACACGCCAGCGACCTGAGATCCAGGAGCTAGCTTCATCACTAGTAAATCCTTGCGATTTGCCTTCTTAATTCCGGCTTCAGCGATGCCCATTTCAAAACCTTTAACAGGCTTGAGATCAGCTTTTTGGGGGAGAGGTAGATTAACTGTCATAGTCTGACAATTGTAGATGAGGCCTTACGGATATGCATATCAAGCATATCCGTAGCCAGCTTAACTTAATGCGCCGCAGCAGTTCTTGTATTTCTTTCCACTACCACAGCTGCATGGATCATTGCGCCCAATCTTGGGGCCAGCACGCATAGGCGCAGGCTGAATATCAAGTGAAGCACCATGATCGCCAGTCGACCCTGCAACCTCTCTATCGGGATCAGCATGTTGATACTGAACGTCGGAGAGCTTGGCTAAATCTTCGTTTAAAGATTCAGAGGCTTTATCCAATTCACTAGCGCTTCTAATCTGCACAGTCATGATGTTTTTGACAACATCATTTTTGATGACGCCAAGCAATTCACCGTAGAGTTCAAAAGCCTCGCGACGATATTCTTGCTTAGGATCTTTCTGAGCATAACCACGCAAATGAATACCTTGGCGCAAATGATCTAATGCAGCGAGATGTTCGCGCCAATGGCTATCTAGGCTATACAGCAAAACAGAGCGCTCAAATCCAGCAAAGGACTCGCGTCCGCACAATTCAACTTTAGCTTCATAGGCCTCTTTTGCAGCCTCTAAAACTCGGTCAATAATTTCACCGCTTTCTACTGTGTCCGCCGCGTCAACCCAATTTTTTAAGTCAACAGTTAGGCCCCATTCACTAGCCAAAGCATTTTCAAGTCCAGCTAAATCCCACTGCTCTTCCATGGATTCATTTGGGACATAAAAAGCACACAGCGAACGCAATACATCCTCGCGTAAGTTGGCAATTAAATCGCCAATGTCTTGACTCTCGAGAACTTCATTTCTTAGACGGTAGGTTTCTTTTCGCTGATCATTCGCAACATCGTCATATTCCAGCAATTGCTTACGAATATCAAAGTTACGGCCCTCAACCTTACGTTGCGCAGATTCAATTGAGCGAGTCACCATGCCAGCCTCAATTGGCTCACCATCAGGCATCTTCAAGCGCTCCATCACAGCACGTAAGCGGTCACCCGCAAATATGCGCAATAGTGAATCATCCAAGGAAAGATAAAAACGGGATGAACCTGGATCACCCTGACGACCAGAGCGACCTCTTAATTGGTTATCAATACGGCGACTCTCATGACGCTCCGTACCAATAATGTGCAATCCGCCAGCTGCCAACACTTGATCATGAATACTTTGCCACTCATCTT
>Ga0114968_10003861_pt1 | contig 11221 bp, 8 predicted proteins | sample M_130807_EF_Meta_FD_87020 | JGI IMG/M metagenome (GOLD analysis project Ga0114968, IMG submission 87020) | Freshwater microbial communities from Lake Montjoie, Canada to study carbon cycling - M_130807_EF_MetaG | ecosystem: Environmental > Aquatic > Freshwater > Lake | place: Lake Montjoie... | reverse complement strand
TGTACAAATTTTTAAAACATATCTTAAGCTTAAACCCATTGCAATCTCTAAGAAAAATACTACATAAATAAAAACATCCGCAAAAAATACATAACACAAATTTTTATAAGATTTAAATAAAATTATGCACTGCAATAAAATTGCAGAGAGAAAATTCACTGCAAAAATTAAAAATAAAATTTAAACCGAAGGTTATTTATACAACTAAAATTTAATAAAATTAATGATTTATAGAAAAATACTGAGAGGCTAATAACACATCTTTTCCTATTTGCTGTTTAAGTTCGTTGAGATTTTCAAACCTCATTTCTCCACGTATAAATTTTTTAATATGAAAGCGAACACGAGAACCATAAATCTCTTGTGAAAAATCTAAAATATGGGCTTCTATTTGTAATTTCAATCCAGATGCAATTGTCGGACGCACACCACAATTCATGACAGCTGGCAATAACACGCCATTTGATTCTATTTCAACCAAACATGCATACACACCATATTTTGGAATCACCAAAATATCATCAAGCTGAATGTTTGCAGTTGGAAAGCCTATCAATCGACCACGCTGATCGCCTTTAACAACAATGCCTGGCAAGCAATAGGGTCTTGTTAAAAATTTTTCTGCCTCTTCAACTTCTCCAGTAGTTAATGCTTCTCTTATTAAAGAAGACGAAACAACTTGTCTATCAAGCATTTTAAATGCAGGGATCTGCACTGTTTTCCAGTTTTCTTTACTTGCAAAATTATTCATGTGCGCAAAATCACCTTTACGCTGCTTTCCATATTTAAAATCATGGCCAATGATTACAGAATAAATATTAAAATTAGTTTTTAACCACATACAAAATTCATCAGAACTCAAAGAAGCAAACTCATTATCAAATTGCTGAACAACAACAACATCAACACCAATTTTTAATAATAATGAAACCTTATCTTCAAGAGTCGTCAACAAAGTCTTAGGATTTTTTGGCGAAAAAAAACTGACTGGATGCGGGTGAAAGGTTAAAATTGCAATAGGAATTTTTGCATTTAATTTTTTTAACTGCTCTATAAGATAAACATGCCCTGCATGAACTCTATCAAAGTTTCCAATAGTAAAAGAAACTGTTTCTTTTTGATTGATAATTTCTTGTTTACCAAACAACTTATAAATGGTTTTTACAGACATAATTTACTGTACCTGAATGCATGAAAAATTAGCTACATTTTCGTATAGAAAACAAATTTTGGTTAAAAGATTCAAACGATTTCTCTTAAGAGCTTCATCGGGATCATTGACCATCACTGTTTCAAAAAACTCACTTAGAGGCTCGGCAAGACTTGCTAACGTATTAAACACTTCTTGATATTGCGAATTTTGTAATTGAGTTTTAATTATATTTTCAATATTTTGCAATGTTTCGTATAATAAAAACTCTGCAGAAGCTTTAAATAATTTTGTATTTATTGCAGTATCATTCCAATTATAAGTTAAATTTTTTGCCCTTTTGTATGGCAACAAAGCGTTTTGTAAAGAGCCATCTCCGGTTTTTTTCAAAGCATTTGTCATTTCTGCTGCAAATAAACTCACTTTACTAAATGGCTCTTCAAGTAACTGTCTTGACAAAGCTTCAATTAAACGAATATCAAATTCATCCTCTAAAGCTGCTTTTATTCTATCAATAATAAATAAATTTATTTTATGACGACTTTCGTTTGTTACCTTTACTTGTTTTTCTTCTTCTATAACTTGAAAAGTTAAATTTAACACATCTTTTAACGGTAAAGCAATGCTATTATTTTCTTTTCTAATACCAAGAAGTCTAACTATACCTAAAGCAAGTCTTCTCATTCCAAGAGGATCTTTACCCGCTTTCATTTCGGCACCATGCGAAAACATAAGACACAAAGAATCGAGTTTATCTGCTAACGCCAACACCACACCTTCTAAGGTGGTAGGTAACAACGAATGAGCCCCCAGAGGCAAATAATGTTCTTCTACAGCTTTTGCGGCAATTGCTGATTTATAGGGATCATTAAAAACATTTTGTTCTTTAAGCAAAATTCCACCCATAATACCTTGCATTTCATCGGGGAATTCTTGAACACAGCCAGTTTTTAAATCTGCTTTACAAAATGCTGCCGCTGTTTCTAGTATTTCTTTTTGGTTTGTGAGTTGTAATAAATTACATAAGTGCGACACTAATTTTTTAATGCGCTCTGTTTTATCAAATAAAGAACCCATTCCCGCTTGAAAGAGCTGATGCTGTAATTTATTGCGTAACTCTGCCAAAGGAGTTTTTAAGTCTGTATCATAGTAAAAAGCACCATCTTCTAATCTTCCAACAACTACAGTTTTAGTACCTTCAATCATTTCTTGTATATTGTTACATTTATAATTAGCAACTCCAACATAGTAAGGCAGTAAGTTCTCATTGTTTAAAGATGCTACAGAAAAATAATTCATATGTTCTTTTAAAACACTAGAAATTAAAGGTTTTGGTAATCTTAAATATTTTTTATCAAATTCTGCAATAAAAACATATGGATTTTCGTATAAACCAACACACTTGTCTAATAAAGAATGATCAATTTGTACTTTTCCATTTTTTTCTGCGGCTAATTTTGTTGCGCTTTCTAGTATAATAGAATTTCTTTCTTTAATAAATGGCTTAACAAAAATATTATTTAAAACATTAAAATAATCATTTACGTGCTCAATTGGCACAGCTTCTGGATGTAATATTCTTTGACCACAAGTTAAACGGCTTGCTGTTAAACCAAACATATTAAGCGGGATCACTTTATCTTCAACCAACGCCACAATCCATCTTACAGGCCTTATAAATGTTGGACTTATATCTTGCGGCAGCCATTTCATCATTAAAGGAGCCGAGAGTGCGTAACAGAATTCTTTAAATTTTTCTGCCAAAATAGTAGGAAAGTCACGTCCCTCTACAAACTTTTCTGAATACATAAAAACGCCTTCGCTTTTAGACTTAAACTGAACACGCAAAGGATCAATATTATTTTTTTTACAAAAACCTAGCCCAGCTTGACTAAGACTTCCGTCAGACGCTTTAGCAATACGTTCTGCTGGTCCCCATATTTCTAAAGTTTTAGAGTTTTCTGTTTTTGGTATATTTTTAAACAAAATACTCAAACGCCTAGAAGAAATTTCAATACGATATGATGCCTGTTCTTTTGCGAGTTGATCGTGAGAAAGATTCCAATTTAAATTTTCTTTCGCTACAAATTCTGCAATCTTAGATTCTAATTGAGCTTTGGCGCTAACCTGAAAAGCAGGCGGCATTTCTTCTACTCCCAGTTCAAATAATATATTTAAACTCTGACTAGAAGAAAATTGATTAATATTATTATATAATTGAGTTTCATTAAATTCTAATTTTTTTGGATTATTGAATTTATTAGAAAATAAGGGCTTGCGTGCATCATTGTCTAGTCTGTTTAATAACGGAAACCCAAGTTTTTCACGAGATGCTCGATATTTTAATGCACACTTTCGCGCACAGTCTCGAACCCTTCCTATGTAACGTTGCCTTTCACTCACAGAAATGGCGCCTCGCGCGTCTAATAAATTAAAACTATGCGAAGCCTGTAAAACATAATCATAGGCAGGCAAAACTAAATTTTTTTCACATAATGCCATCACTTTTTCTTCGCATATTTCAAAATGTTTAAATAACTGCTGCGTGTCCGCTTCATTAAAGTTAAAACTTGAAAATTCAAATTCATTTTGAAAAAAGATGTCACCATAAGTAAATTGGTCATTAAATGGAATATCTAGCGCATTATTATACCCTTTAGAATACATAAAGAGACGCTCTAGACCGTATGTTATTTCTCCACATACGACATCAACATCCTGACCCCCAAGTTGCTGAAAATAGGTAAATTGAGTCACTTCTTGACCATTTGCACGTATTTCCCAACCTAATCCCCAAGCGCCAAGTGTTGGCCCTTTCCAATCATCTTCTAATAAACCTATGTCATTTTCTTTTAAATTTATTCCAACATGCTCAAGTGATTTTAAAAATATATCAACAATATTTGATGGAGATGGTTTTAACAAAACTTGTAGTTGGTAGTAATGCTGAAAACGATAAGGGCTTTTGCCATAACGACCATCAACCGGACGTCTGCAAGGCTGCACATATACGGAACGCCATGGTTCTGGTCCAACACCTTTTAAGAACGTGTGCGGGTGAAAGGTTCCTGCTCCCATATTGGCATCATAGGGTTGGCTCCAAATACAGCCGTAGTCAACCCAGTAATTGCACAGAGCAATAATAAATTCTTGAAAATTCCTTATTTCCACAATTTTCACCTTTCACCCAAAATGACATATCAAATTACCTAACCACAAAAAATGATTTACACTAAGAAATTATTTAAGAAAAGAAAAGTTATACTAGGCAATTTTAATAAAACGTATTCGTATAAAAATATTATGGCAAATTTTGCTAATTTATAGCCAATAGTAACTAAATAAAATTATAATTTTTTCTAAAAAGTTTTCTTTGGCTTTAAAAAAAACCGAAACACTCTTGCTTTGCCACTTAAGAGGCATTATTTGTTTCAGCTCGGGTAACTCAACTACAGCGCAACTTGCGTCAAGCAAGAGTGAGGAAAGTCCGGACTTCATAGAGCAGAATGCTGGCTAACGGCCAGGCGGGGTAACTCGACGGAAAGTGCAACAGAAAACAAACAGCCTAAGTTGTAAAACTGGCAATGGTGAAATTGTGAGGTAAGAGCTCACAGATTGTTCTGGTAACAGACAGTGTGGCAAACCCCATTCGAAGCAAAGCCAAATAGGGGTGGAGAGCTTGCTCAGCTCATTTAACATCCGGGTTGGCTGCAAAGAATGTTATGGTAACGTAACATCAAGAGAAATTGTAGTTTTAAACAGAATCCGGCTTATAGGTTGCCCGAATTTATTTTTATTTTTGCAGCGGTTGATATGAAAGGAAATACAATATGTTTCAACGCTCGCCCAATTTTTATTCTTCTTCCGAAGTCACTTATTTTACGTCCGAAAGCGTAAGCGAAGGCCATCCTGATAAAGTTGCCGATCAAATTTCTGATGGCATTCTTGATGAACTTCTTTCGTTTGATCCGAAAGCCCGTGTTGCTTGTGAAGCTTTATGCAAAACAGGCATCGTTGTGATTGCTGGCGAAATTTCTGTAAACCCAGAAACAGTGAACGCAAACGAAAAAAAATTAAACCGCAAAATGAAAAGTTATTCTGACATAGCGCGGGAAGTTATTAAAGAAGTTGGCTATGAAGACCCTGACAACGGCTTTGAATACAGAAGCTGCGGAGTGATTGTTGCCGTTGATCAACAATCGCCAGATATTGCTCAAGGCGTCAATGAGGGAGAGGGTCTCCACAAAGAACAAGGCGCAGGCGATCAGGGAATGATGTTTGGTTACGCTACCAACGAAACTCCTGAATACATGCCAGCAACTGTGCAATATGCACACTCAATTTTACGTAATATTTCTAAAGCTAGAAAAGAAAATCAAGTAAATTGGTTACGTCCCGATGCAAAATCACAAGTGACTGTTGAATATGTTAACGGTAAAATGAATCGAGTTGATACAGTTGTTGTGAGTACAATGCACACTAAAGATGTATCGCAAGAAACCATCCGTCAGTTTGTGATTGAGAACATCATTAAAAAAACAATTCCTTCCAACTTGCTTGATGCAAATACAAAATATCATATCAACCCAACAGGTAATTTTGTAATTGGTGGCCCTCAAGGAGACTGTGGTCTTACTGGACGTAAAATTATTGTTGATACTTATGGCGGCCATGGTGCACATGGAGGAGGCGCATTCTCCGGAAAAGATCCTTCTAAAGTGGATCGTTCCGCAGCATATATGGGACGCTATATTGCAAAAAATATTGTTGCAGCCGGTTTGGCAGACAAAGCTCTTGTACAAATTGCATACGCAATTGGAGTGGCAAAGCCTGTTAGCGTTAACGTTAATACCTATGGCACAGAGAAAATTAGCCGTTCTAAAATAGAAGACGCAGTGCTAAAGACTTTTGATATGACTCCTTCTGGCATTGTTAAAACTTTTGATCTTTTGTACCCACATAAAAATGGGTTTACTTATCATCAAACTGCGTCTTACGGGCATTTTGGACGCCAACATTTTCCTTGGGAAAAATTGGATAAAGTTTCTGAATTAAAAAAACTTCTCTAGGGTGTGTTCTCAAATATTAAAAATTTTTGTTTTTAAAATATTTTATCCTCCCATTTTTCTTTATCCATATATTTAACTTCAGTTCCATATTAATTTGTCTGAAGCGTTCAACCAGTATTGTAAAAAGTTAATTACAGACCCTAATATAATTTACTTAAACTATTAAAAAATATAATCTCCTTACTTGATGTTTATTATTCAAATTAGGAGGTTATATGAAACCTAAGTCTTTTTTTAAAAAAAATTTTTGTTTGTCCTCATTCGCTCTTATTGCAAACCTTATCTTGATTCCAAATTCTTCTTTTGCATCTGATGCAGATGCTACTAATTCTCAGCAAACAGTGGCATTGACTACAAAACAAGAAACTAAAGTAGAAGAAGCTTTTCTTGATAAATTATGGGGAAACAGACAGTCTTCTACTGGAAAATCAGAAATTCTAAATTTTTTAAAAAACCATCCTATTTTACCAGAAGATTTTAATATTAACTGGAAAGTAGCGCGTTTAGTATATTTTAATGCAAACTTTATTTTACCAGAACAAACAACAAAAGACGAAAAGATCAGCTTACTTCAATACGGATATCAATTAGGAATAAAAGCAAAAGAGCTTAATCCTTCAAGAGTAGAAGGTTTTTATTGGTATGCAATTAATCTAGGAGCATATGGTTTAGAAAAAGGAATTTTTACTGCCCTTAAAAATGCAAAACCAGGAAGAGACGCTTTGCTTGAAGCAGCAAAAATTGATGCAAAATACCATTGGTGCGGTCCTCTTCGCATTCTTGGTCGCTATTATCAAGAAGTACCTGGAGGCCTCATCTCTTTTGGAGATAAAAAAATTGCAAATGAATATTTTCAAAAAGCAATCGAAAACTGCCCAAATTTTAGAGTGAATACAATGTACCTTGGCATACTAAAAAAGAAGCAAGGCTTAAATTCTGAAGCATTAGACCTTTTTATAAAAGCACAGTCTCTGCCAAATCTTGACGGAAAAATAGAGGAAAGTCGATATTCAAAGGAGCTTGCTGAAAACATAAAAACTGTGCAAAATATGTAAACCGAACTTGATCCGCCCTTCTAAAGTGCATAAGAAGACTGAGAGGGGTTTTTTATGCGTTTATAAGGAGTGTTTTTATGTCCAAGGGAAAGTTTATAATAGGCGGTATTTTTGTTTGTGCAGCAATAGTTGGCACAATACCACTATTTTTTCATGATTACAAAAAAATAACAAATAATTTGTCTATCACGCAAAATGCTACCGAAAAACTTGAAAAAGCGCCATTTTCTAATAATAAGAGTGACGTTCTAGGCAAATTTAATAACACAACTTTAAAACGTAGCGATCTCACTCCCCAAGAACGCCAAACATTATATGACGCAGAAAATCAATCTTACAAAGCAATAGAAAATATATTAGCCAAAAGATTTTTTGATAATCGTATTAAAGAATATATGAAAAAGAAAAATATTTCTAATGTGAATGATGCAGAAAAAATATTTATTCAAGAATTTTCTGGTGTTTCTCAGGCTCAAGTTAAGCAATTTATAAAAGAAAATGCGGAAAATCTGCAACTAAAAGGCAAATCTCCTGAACAACAAGAAGCACTTGTAAAACCATATTTACAAAATCAAGGAATCAGCAACTACTATCGTTCCATTATTGCAAAAGCTATTTCTGACGGTGATATAGAAGTAACAGGAGCAGCAAAGCCAGAATCTGTTAGAATAAATGTTGATACTTCTAATGCTCCTTCAAAAGGCACTGCAAATGCGCCAATAACAATTGTTGAATTTGCTGATTTTCAATGCCCATTCTGCGCAACAGCAGAACCAGTTATTGAAGAAGTATTAAAAAAATATAAAGGCAAAGTTCGTCTTGTGTTTAAAAATTTTCCGCTTGCCCAAATGCATCCCGAAGCAATTCCTTCTGCATTAGCTGCAGAATGCGCGGCTAAACAAGATAAATACTGGCAAATGCATGGAGCGTTATTTGAAAACCATAAAAAATTAAACGAACAGCTTTATGTACAATTAGCACAAAAATTTGGATTAAATCTTGAAGAATATAATAAATGTAGAAAAGACAAAGCTATGCTTGATAAAATATATGCGGATATAGAATACGGCCAAAGTCTTGGAATAAATGCAACTCCTGCTTTTTATGTAAATGGGATACAACTTATGGGAGCTGTTCCTAAGTCAGACTTTGAAAAAATTATCAATAGTGAACTCGCTAAATAATAACAAAATTTGATAGTTTATTTATAATGGAGTAAAAAGTCATGGGTTAGTGCGCTCATGGCTTTTTTTATTATGGAGTATATTGATGCAAGAAAACTTCACCTCCTTAGAATTGAAAGACAGAATTGCAAATTTACATATTAACAGACCAAGTCAATTAAATTCACTAAATAAACAAGTGTTACAAGAACTACAAAATCACTGTTTAAATTTAAAAGAAAATTCAAATATTGATGTTGTCATTGTGTCTGGTGCTGGGGACAAATCTTTTGTCGCAGGCGCTGATATTAAAGAAATGCAAGACTTTAAAACTAACAATGAAGGAGAAAATTTTTCTAAACTAGGATCTCATACAATGTTACTTTTAGAAAATTTACCGCAAATTGTCATAGCAAAAGTTCAAGGTTTTGCTTTAGGTGGCGGACTAGAACTTGCTTTAGCGTGTGATTTTATTATTGCATCAGAAAAAGCAATTTTTGGTTTTCCTGAAGTAACGTTAGGACTTATCCCTGGTTTTGCAGGCACTCAAAGACTATCTCGTAAAATTGGGCCTGCTAAAGCAATCGAATGGATTGCATCTGCAAAAAAATATACTGCGGAACACGCATTAAATTGTGGACTTATTAGTTATATTACACCTCATAACGAATTAAATAAATTTACAGAAGAATTTTCTGTTAAAATTTCAAAAAATAGTCCCACTGCTATTAAAACTGCAAAAAAAGTTATTCAGCAAGGATTACAACTTAATTTTGAGATGGGCTGTTCTTTAGAATCAAGAGAATTTGGTAAATTATTTACTAATCATGAATCACAAGAAGGCATTAAAGCATTTATAGAAAAAAGAACTCCTAATTTTATTTAAATTGAAAGCAACAAAATGAACGATATTAGTAATTTAAATAAATTATCAACCACAGTTAATGTTACCCTTATTAATAAAAATGGCGAAAAAATTGACGAATTTAAAATGAAATCAGGTTCAATTTTGTGGGTTTTTATTAGAAAAAGAGGCTTTCCAATTGGATCAGCTTGTTCGGGAGTTGGAGTTTGTGGCGCATGCAATATTAAAATTGTTTCTAATAACGATGAATCCACCTCAGAACAAACACCGTTTGAAAAAGAAACACTCTCAAAAAATAATAAAAATTCTGAAGACCGCTTAGCTTGTCTTTGTAGAGTTTATAACAACATTGTTGTTCAGGCTGATTATTGGTAAATTTTTTTAAAATTATTTTTTTCTGCTAATATTTGACTACACAACAAAATACAAAATACCCAAGCTAAATCTGCTAATAATAAATGAATCATTTGTGCCCAAATGGGAGCTAATAATAAAATATTAACAAATCCTAATACAATTTGAGAAGGAAATATAAGAGTAATTATTAAAGTTATTTTTTTTAATATTTTTGAAGAATTATTTTTAGTATATTTCCATGCAAATACAATTGCATAAAAAGAAATTAAAACTGCAAAAACAGGATGGTAAACTCTTAATGATTTTAAAAAATGATCGGCTTGAGTTAAATCTTGAATAAGATTTTCACCAATATATTTAGGACGAAACAAAGTATCACCTAATGCGGTTATTGCGCCAGACATACCGACAATAAACATACCAATAATTAAAATTATAAAAGGAATAATTTTTTTTAACTTAAAATTAAATTTTGGTTTAGGAAAACCTGAAGACCACGCAGCAGTTAATGCAATTGATGCAATAAGAATAAAAGTTCCAACGAGGTGCAGCGACATCACAACAGCTCTGGTAACAGAAGAGTTATCTGCAACCAACCCAAATAAAACCAAGCCAGCACCTAATAATGCTTCAAAAACAACAAATAAAAATGCAATAATTGCTGAAATTCTTATAGGATCTTTTTTACGAGTGATTTTAATAGCCCAAATCAGTAAAAAAATAGCACCAATAGCAACTAATCCGCTTGAAATACGATGAGTATACTCAACAACTGTATGCGAAGTAGAAAAATTAGGGACAACTTCTCCATTGCACAACGGCCAATGTTCGCCACAACCCGCTCCAGAACCTGTTGCTCTAACATAGGCGCCACCCAAAATAGTGTAAAAATTAAATGCAAGAAAAAACCATGCAAACTTAGAATAATTTTTTAAATTTAACATTTTTACTTCCAAATAAAATAAATAGAAATAATCAAAAAAACAAAAAGTATATTATTGGAAAAAAAATATAAAATCAATTTAAAGAGAATATTAAATTTTATTTTAGCTAGTTTTTAAAAGATTATCAATCATATCATCAACATTATCTTGATTTAATTTTTTATTTCTTGGATCTGGTAATTTTGATATTAAAGTTAAAAAATTTCTATACATTTGATCTTCTTCAGAAGAAAATTGTTTTCGTCTTAAGTCTCTATGCAATAAAGAATGCAGTACCTCAGCTCCTTTTCTCACAGCATACAATGGATTTGGATACAATGATGCATTTTCTGTTAAATATTCTTTATTAAAAGCACAATTTAACCAATTTGATATTTCAACTATTGCATTTCTATATTGATTTTCTGGTTCAAACTGTGTTGCACTCATAATACTATTTATAAGATTTGAAATTGTTGCAAAAGTTTTATCATCAGGAAGTGGGTTGGGTTTTTCTGGCTCATAGCGACCAAACATCGACAAAACAAGTCGAATTCTTTGTTTTGATTCATTGTATAATTCTTTAATCGAATCTTTTGTTACCGATTTATCTGAACTCAAAATTACAGCCCTATAAAC
>Ga0114968_10003859_pt1 | contig 11222 bp, 9 predicted proteins | sample M_130807_EF_Meta_FD_87020 | JGI IMG/M metagenome (GOLD analysis project Ga0114968, IMG submission 87020) | Freshwater microbial communities from Lake Montjoie, Canada to study carbon cycling - M_130807_EF_MetaG | ecosystem: Environmental > Aquatic > Freshwater > Lake | place: Lake Montjoie... | reverse complement strand
TTTTAGTCTTTGATTGGTTTCAATGGTAAACCCATCCCCAGTCGAACTTCCGCGAAAAACAGCTGTAGATTGCTTACTTTTGAAATCACAAGCATTTTCGTCTTCTTCTGAAAAAGAACATACACGGGAATCAATAAACCATTTGCTTTCTTTTTGTTTGACTCTTGCCCAGTCCTCATGCGTTGGGATTAAAATATCCGCAAAATCATCTGTCTTACTCATAGACAGAATAGGAAGATAGGAATCATAATGATGTGAAACAAGAGGTGTATTTTGACCCCACATGTCATAGTATGGCTCAGTAGAATTTTTCGTTAGAAGTGGAAAGTCTCTTTTATTCACAAAAAAACTTATGTCAGGAATTTTCCTCAACTCGCATAATTCCTCAAAGAAATTCTTAATGATAGAGACATTCGTATCTGACTCGTTAATCGGGTATTCATATCGCAATAACGAATTATTACAAAACCAGTGTTGAATGAACTTGTTTATATGTCTTTCATTATAGGGGCGATTTTCCAACTGACTAACTTTTCTAAAAATGTCATAGTCAACTTCAATACGATTTGCCCACTCATTGATAAAGTTGGCATTAGAAAGCGGTAAGAAACTTTGAACTTTATTATTTTTGATGTGAATAAAGATGCCTTTCTTAAATTTATAAAAAATATAACGAAACGTCTGTATAATATTGATTTTTTCCTGATGCTTATACCCCTGCCAAAAATCAAAAGTCAATGAAGGAGAATGATGATGAAACAAATTCAATTTATCGTGTTCTTCGTTGTCTTTTTTTTCAATTTCAAGATCCATTCTTAAAATTTTTTCATCAAATTGATCCTCATCACCGACTGTGAAATCAGATTGCTTGAAATGGCTATACCGAGCATTCGTTTGCGTACGATTATACTTTGAGTCGACGCTTTCTTTTTTAGAATTAAACATAATATATATATATACTTTTTTCCCTTAAATAATTCATTTTTATAAAAAATAATAAGTTTTTTATATAAAAATGAAAATAGCGTTTATAGTAGGTAAGGATGCCGAAACAGATCCATATCGATTTCGATATAACAAAGAAGAAGCACCCAAGTGGTTAAGAAATCAGGTAAAAAATTTTCTTGATTTTGCGGATAAACGAAGGCATAAATTCCCAGCAGATGTTGCTATGGCAATGTATTTATCAGAAAAATATCCCAAAGATGAATTTAAATGTTTTCATGGGTTAAATATTTCAGTAAAAGAATTGGATAAGTATGATGTTGTTTTTAATATTTTTGATGCTATTGAAATCTTTCATCATTTAGGACGTGGAAAAACAAGTCCTGATGAAACTAAAAGTTTTGAAAGTATTTTGAAAAAAACGAAAACCATTGTGTATCCTTTTCCTGAATTTCACAAGTACATTATTGTAAAACCAACGTATTATGCGGATTTGAAAAAAAATGACATACCAGTTGCCGATTTTTTAAAAGCAGTACCAAAAAGTGTTGTCAGTAATCCGGAACGATTTATATCGGCTATAAATAAGAAAAAGTGGAAAGGAATTATAGTTAAACCGTCTTATTCAGGATATTCGATCGGAATAAAAGTATTTGAAAATATAAGTAGCACAAACGCTGAAAAAATAATAAAACATTTTGAATATCTTAATAGAAAAGGTTTTCCCAGCGCAACCGTACAAGAGTATATCCCTTCATTTAAAAAGCATTATGAGATCCGAACGTATTGGATAGATGGTGAATACGTTCATGCTTTAGGTACTGGTTTGGAAGATAAAGACGATGAAACTTTTATTTCTGAAGCGGGTGTTATACCTGAATCTGTAAAAAAAGGTCTTATCACGATAGGAAAAAAAGTTCTAAATAGCATTATGCAATTTCCAGTTCAACATCCGTTAATACGAATTGATTATTGTAGAAAAGGCAGCAGAAGCTTTTTATAGATTTGCCAAAAAAGTAAAACAATTAGGGAAAAAGAGCAGTAGTAGGATAAAGAAAAAGAGCGTGAAAAAAAGTAAAAAACTAATGTGTCCAGTGTATAAGCCTTATAAATAATTTTGTTAAGATTTTTTTTATTAACTTAAAGTATCACTAACAAAATAAAACTAACCTCAATAAAAAAAATGTCTGATTTCGAACATAACGAACCCCATGATGAAGAAATGATATCGATTCCTACCACAACTCCTAATGAAATTATTTTAGAAAAGGAGACTTTCTTGAAAAAAGATGCCCATCCATGCCAATATTGCGGGAATTCTTGTTATGGAAAGCAATGTAAGCAATGCCATTTGAAGATGCTCGACAGCCAAAAGGGTGTCTGTATGGATTGTAATGTCAGCTTCCACGCCGTACGAAGAGACGGTTCTAAACGCAGACGGTGCACGGAATGTCAAACAGCTTACAATAACAAATACATCTCTCAATGCCCTGATTGTAACAACACGTACCACGCCTACATGGAAGACGGAAGAGTTTTTGAGAAATGCTTTGGATGCTACAAGAAATCTCTCCATAAGTGTACAAACTGTGATAATTTTACCAAGTTTGAGTATGCTTTGTGTCGAAATTGCTATCAAACCTCTGACCGAGGAGCAGGAGGAGGTAGTGGGAACGGTACTGGTAGAAGATTCCATTCCTCTCCTCGCGAGCTTCAGTTATTCAAGTGTAATAACGAAATCTGTGAAAATTTGACTTCAAAGAATCTCTGTAAAAGTTGCTACGTCGGTGGAAGTAGTAGTAGTGGTTTTTAAGGCTTATTATTTTCTATATCATTTTCTATAACAATTTCTATTCCAAAAAAAATAGAAATTATATTTTAACGATAATTCACAATCTTTCCGCCGATTTTTTTATAAACTTCAACACGACTTTCAAAGTGAAATCGTAAAATTTGATTTTCATCAACTAAATCAAAGACAATAGGTTCAACATCTGGTCTTCTTAACACGCGCCCTAAGGCTTGGATATAATATTGTTGGATATCTGAAGCGAGAATCAAACAATCCAGCTTGGGAAAATCGAATCCAGTACCACATTTTGAGGTCGTTCCTACCAAAATTCGCGCCTCATGGTCAAATTCTTGCTGTTTTCCTATTAAACTTGTCACATTTTCATTTTCTTCTTTCAAACGATTGTATAAAAAATTCCCTTGTTCAATACGCTTGGAGAGAATAAGGATGTTTCGATCCTTGAATCGCTTCACAATTTGAATAATTAATTCGTTGCGTGCCTCATTATTTGACTGACTATCCAAAAGAGAACCCCAATTGACTTTTCCATCCTTCGTGAGAGTATATTCAGGAGTAAAATCCGTCTTAACTTTATAAACAATATGTTTTCTCTCTAATAATTTGATGATTTTGTCCTCTCCAAAATAGAGTTGGATTAAGGGATCCATACCATCAGTCCGGTAAGGCGTTGCGGATAACCCAATCAAATATCGAGGACAAAGAAACATCATACATTTCGACAAACATTCTGCCATGATTAAGTGACACTCATCTACAATGACAGTACCTATAGTTTTGAAAAAATAAAGAGGTTTCTTAGCAATATTTATAGCATTGATAATAAAAAAATCACAAGAATCATCAAACGCTGCTGTTGATTTTAACACCTGAATCTTTGCTTTTGGGCAAACTTTCTCTAATGATTCTACCCATTGGTTCATTAAAACAATCTTATTGACGATGATTAATGTCTTTAGTTTGGTGATTGTTGCTAGTTTTATAGACAGAAACGTTTTTCCAAAGCCAGTGGGTAAGCTAAGCATCGTGAAACCATTTTTAGATAATGTATTTTTACCCTCTTCAAAAACGTCTTTCTGCTGTTCTCTAAGAACACCCACAAATTCAACATTCGCGGCAGGAAATCTATCACGACTTCGTCGACTCAAATTCAGGACATTGACCCCGTAGGCAAAGGGTACAGAGACGGTATTATCCTCATTCAAATTAAAAGCAAAAATGTGTTCGGTTTTCGCAAATTTATTGTATTTATTTTTCTCAATTTCCAAAACAAGATCGGAATTGATTTGATCTCGTTCTTCGAAAGATAATTTTGAGAGAGGAGTCAGCAAAGACATTTATTTTATTTGTTTGAATGGAAATATTTTTTTATATAAAAATATAATGAGAGTTTTCACCTTGATTTTTAAATACAAAAAAACAAAGAAAAAAAATAATCTTTTCTTTAAATAAAAAAATGAGTAATAACGGAAATCAAAGCTTCAAAGGTGTCAGCAGATACATCTTTACATCAAACAATATGAAAACGCAACGACTAAGCGTTACTGAAAATACAAATCTTGCTTCTGTCACTGTAACCGATGGATTGACTATCGCTGATGGTGGACTTAGTGTGACTGGAAATACTAGCCATGGACCTTCATCTGCCACATTAGGATTCTATGGAAAGGCAGCTGTTGCTAGACCAGCTGCAATTGCTAATGCTTCAGATGCTACTAATGTCATTGCACGTTTAAATGATTTATTGGCTGCTGTCAGAGCGGTGGGATTGATTGCCACTGCCTAAAATATTAATTTAATATTTTTTTGGAAAAAACAAAAAAAATATTTAATTCAAATAATAAAAAAATGAGTGATTACTCTTCTTATGAACATCAGCTTGTTTCAAACTTATTAAATGACGTTTGTAAAAATAAAAAATTTCAAGAAACCGTGGAATATTTAGAATCCAATATCAGTCGAGTTGCTGAAAATGCTTCGTCATTCATCATGGCAGCAACTTGTTCCGATTTTGAATTTAAATTCAAAAAACAGCATTCCTTTGAAGACCGCGTCAGGATCTATGAACAATTGGTCAAAGAAAATCCTTTAAAAATACCCATCATTGTCGAATTTGATGATAAAAATATCAAGAAATCTCTAAAATTTCTCTTTGATTATGATGAAATCGTCATGCGACTTGTTGCGAAAATTCGAGCCATCGAGCGACAATCCACATCGGCTTCTATCTTTATTTTAACAGATAATAACAGAAGTCTCATGACGACGCAAACCATTGGCGAACTTTACAAGGAATATTTATGCGAAAAAGAACGAAGGGGTAAAGAATGCGATAAAATCCTGTACCTGAAGGTTTTTTCAGAGAATACTTTTGGATAGAGAATTTTTTAGCATCAATTTAAATAAATGTTATCAGTATACAAAATTCAATAAATAAATAAATTATGTCTGGCTTACTATTTCTCTCAAACGACGACTTTGCTTTAGCAAAAGGAAGTAAAGGAAATATACTCTGTACATCAATACCTGGATATTCGCTCATATTATTTTATTCCACCCAATGCCCCCATTGTCAGCAAGTATTACCCATTTTTCGCGGATTACCTGGTAGTATCGGTGGGTGTCAATTCGGAATGGTCAATGTCACATTAAATAAAAATTGTATCCGTTTATCTAAAGACACCATCGCGCCTATAACTTACGTACCTTATATCGTCCTTTACATTAATGGAAGACCGTTTATGAAATATATGGGACCGTTAACGTCTGAAGAAATCAAACGATTTATTATAGAAGTCGCTCAAAAAATGGAAAGTAAGCAGAAATTTTCCGATGAATACCAGAACAATATCCAGGAAAATAATAGAGATGTGAATATCCCCGCCTACACGATTGGAATACCACTTTACGGGTGTGAAGATGGCGAATGTACTTATTTGAATTTTCAAGAAGCTTATGAATAAAAACTTTGTGATAATATTTTTTTTTAGTCAAAAAAAAATGTTGAACGTCTCTACACCGGCAAAAAGAGTAAATGCGATTCTCTATGTGTCAAGCAAAAACATATCGAATAAGGGAGTTTTAATCGACAGTGGATTAACAAGTATCTCTACTATTGTGGATTCTCCGAATTCGTTCAATCAGAAATTGGCGGTACAATGGATTGACATACCGCTCCATGTGGATATTTTATTTACTAAGAAAATAACCAAAAGTTGTTGGAGAGTCGAACCAGATTTATCAAAAAAAAAGATGGAGGAACGCTACACAGAAATGAATGACTATGAAGTTGCTATCATTCATGAAAAGTTCAGGGGTGATATCAAAGCGCCTTATTTCTTGAATACAGAGTTAATGAATGCTCAAACTGCTAAAATAAAAAAGGATAAACAGGTACACGGTGCGTATGCTATGTTCCATATTGGTGGTCCTGTTGTGTTTTCTAGTGATCGGCAGACATCATTTTCAATGAATGACGAAGAATTAGACTTTTTTCAGACGATCGTTCATTATGTGTTGTATTATTTTGAAGACTTTCATGGTAAAGAAAAATACAGAGAAATGCTAGAGAATTAAGAAGTCTAATTATATTTATTATTTAAAATCAAACAGGTTATAATTTGAAGAGAAAAAAAAACAATGCTATATTACTCCTTGTCGTCATTAACGATATTTTTGCTTGCTGTAAGAGTACATTACTCGCAATTTTCAGAATTTAATCAATCAACTGTGATATTGAATAATTATTTTCATGAGTTATTCATCACCTTCTTTGGTATTGTCAGTTTACATCACATGTTACAGCATACTGAAGCGATTGAGAAACCGCATGAAATATTAGGAAGCGCTATATTTATGATGGGTATTTATATCCTCTATATTACCCACAGAGAAATGAAGGGATCATTCAGTCCACGGATTGATCGTGATGATAATCGAAAACTGATAAAAACAGGCATTTTTCGAATCATACGACATCCTATGTATTTTTCACTAGTTTTATTGAATATGGGAATTTGGTTGATATGTGAAAAAGACAATATGCTTTTATTTTTTAATGGGATGTTTACAGGATTAATTTTATGTCGAATACCAATTGAAGAAAAATATCTGTCTCGTCAGTTTCCAGATTACTATGAGACGATGCCGCGATTTCGAGTGATTCCCTATATTTATTAATTTAAAGATTGACCATTCTGTATATAGAACGGCATACGTAGCTCAGTTCGGTAGAGCGCCAGCCTTTTAAGCTGGTGGCCGCGGGTTCAAGCCCCGCCGTGTGTTTCGTTGTTTAATTTCAATCCGAATCGATTGAAATTTTTTTTAATTTAAGTCCTACCTACTTCCTAACATTTCAAAACAAAATAAGGTCCTGCGTAGACATGGACACCATATAATATTCCTAGCGTAAAGACTCCAGAAACTAATTTTACAGCAATATGTTCTCCCAAAAGCAAACTTACCAGTTGTAGAAATTTCATTAGAATCATGAGAATAATGATAAAAAATACCCAATATGCTCCATCTACAGCATAACCTACATATGGTGTTAGACCAAACGTAGAAATTGTGGTACATAATCCTGTTTTTAAGGCATCTCCGACCGCATCAACGACTGTATTCAAATCTTTTTTCAAAATTTCATTGGCATCATTCGTCTTATCTGCATACAATTTCATCGTTCCTGCTTTGATATCAGAATTATTATAGACAGGTTTCGCATAAACGACAGTCACCGTTGTATTATCAACTAATTGAATAACCGTATATTTATCATTGACTTGGGGAAACACATTCATTAGTTCAACAATTTCTTCTGGATAAATCTTTAAGTTTTCAGGATTATCAAATGTAATTGTCATTTCAGTTGTTGTTGACCCGATTTTAGTAACTTGGAATTGTTTTTCATTTCTCTTTTTGAATTCTTCTTCTGATAATCGCATGACTCGTTCAGCTTCAAAAACAGTAAGTCCTAGGGCAGCTAATCCTGCGAGTCCCAATGCTCCTTTTTTTAGTTTTTTCCCAAACGATTTAGATCCTGCTTTCGCAACATCATCAGCAGATTCAGCACCTGCTTTACCAGCCTTTTTCGCAACATCATCAGCAGATTCAGCACCTGCTTTACCAGCCTTTTTCGCAACATCATCAGCAGATTCAGCACCTGCTTTACCTGCTTTTTTTGCGACATCATCAGCAGATTCAGCACCAGCCTTACCAGCCTTTTTCGCTAGATCATCAGCTGATTCAGCACCAGCCTTACCAGCCTTTTTCGCTAGATCATCAGCCGATTCCGTAGCAGCCTTACCAGCCTTTTTCGCAATATCATCAGCAACATCAGCAGCTGCCTTACCTGCTGCTTTAGCAGCATCGTCTACTTTAGCTGCTGCCGCTTTAGCGACTTTCGCAGCAATATCATCTGCGATGGATTTAGTTGCTGCGGAGGCAATATTAGTACTTGCTTTTTTGGCAGCTGTATCAGCAGTAGCCGCAACTTTTTTTAGAAGCGTATCTGATACACCCGCGAGTCCTGATAATAGTTTTGACATTTTTTTTTATTATTTATATTTTTTTATTATTTTATTTTTTTTATTATTAATAAAAATGAGTGCGTTAGGTTGGTTTATTTTTGCTATATGTGTATCCGTAATATATTATGGAATCAGACAGTATCAAGAATATCTTAAAGCAAAGGCGCTAAAAGATCTTGCTGATAAAGCATTAAAAGATGCCGCTGATAAAGCTGCTAAAGTAGAATCTGATAGGGTAGCGAAAGTAGCAAGAGATGAAGAAATAGTAAAAGCTAATTTTATAAAGGCTTTTGAGGAACAAAAAGCAAAAGATGCGAGAGAAAAATCTGCCGCATCTGACGCAAAAGCCAAAGCAGAGGCTGATGCCGCAAAAGCTAAAGCAGATGCTATTGAAGCGAAAGCAAAAGCAGATGCCAAAGCCGCCGCTGATGCAAAAGCCAAAGCCGATGCTGATGCTGCTGCTGCTAATAAAGCCAAGGCAGAGGCTGATGCGAAAGCCAAAGCTGCTGCTGATGCCAAAGCTAAAGCTGATGCTGATGCTTTAGCTGCTAAAAAAGCTCAAGACGAAAAAGCAGCCGCCGAAGCCGCTGAGGCAAAGAGAATTGCTGATAAAAATGCTTATGATGCTCTCATTCAAAAGCAAGAAGCCGATAAGAAAGCTGCTGATGCTGCTGCTGAACAGAAAAAGAAAGAGAAAGAAAAAGCTCTTCAAGAAGAAAATCTGAAAGCTCTTGCCGTTATGGCAGCAGCAGCTCTTGTGGATGAAATGAACCGCGCTGCTGTCAAAGCAATAGTTACCAAAGCAGGAAGACAACAGGCTGCTAAACTTGCGTATAAGGGAGCTGCCGTTGGTTTACGAGTCGCCTCTAAAGTTTTCAGTAAATTAGGTTTTCAAAGTGCTGGAAAATTAGCAGCCTATGGTTTGAAAGCTGGAACAAAAGCCGCGCAAATAGCCGGTCAACAAGCTGCTGAAGAAGCTTTGAAAGCGGCAGCTAAACAAGCCCTCAAAACAGGTGCTGCGACGGCTGCTAAAGCACCGGCAAAAGCTGTTTTTTATGCTGTACCAGGTTTAGGACAAGCGATGATGGCTTTTGATATTCTATCCGCTGGTTTAGATATGGGAGATGGTGGAGGATATGGAAAAATGGGAACGATTAAACAATACAAAAATATGAAGGAGGAAGCAGATAAACAATTACAGTTAGTCTATGAAGAAATGGGTATATTGAAGCCGTCGTTTAAAGGACCGAATATTGATTACGCTGCTGTGATAATAGAACTTGAAAAAAGAATGAGTGATCCTGAAAATGCCATGATGAAAGAAATGACTTTAAAAATGGAAAATAAAATTAAAGACGATATAAAAAATAATGTCATTAAACCAGAAGATTTAGCAAAGGATGAAGTTTTAGCAAATTATACATCTTTTATTGATGCGACATTGATTCAAAAGCAAATTATTAAAGAAATGTGCGAAAAAAATGGTGGTAAAGTTGTAGATATTGTTGACCCGATGTCTATGTATGACCCTTATCCAAAATCTAAACAAAACGGTAAATTGATATCTGCTTTTTCGCAAAAATCATTGCCTTTTTGTGAAATTGAATGTCAAAAAGCCAAATGTAAATCTTTTACGCATCGCGAAGTTGTAGATGAAAATGATTTCGGATCAAATTGTTGGTTGTATTCAGATGCCACAAAGGCCATCGATAGCGCTGACAGCACCGTTTATAATAAAATCAAAGATGTTCCCGATAATATGGGTCTTTGTACATTTACGAAAGAAGCCTGTGAAAAATCGTTCAGTTGGCCTTTGAAAGAAGAGGAAGAATATGGGGAATTTAGAACCGTAAAAATAAATACAAACGTCAATAATAAAATTGTGGAAACGAATCAAGACATGTGTGTTTCTTCCGATAGTTTAATGAGAACAGTATGTGACAGTAATAATATTCCCTATGATCAGGCGACAGGAATTTGTAAGATTGACAAGGCATATTGTCAAATGAAAGGAGCAGATTGGCTTCAAGATGAAACCACGAAAGAATTTGATTGCGCGATTTCTCCCGGACAAGGTTTCGCGGAAGCTATTTTCGGAACAACTATCACCAGAGGTTTGAAACAGATTTTTGATTTGTCTCAATATGAGTCATGTAAAGCCAATGAGACTGATGATGGTTATTTCTGTAGAAATACGAATGCTTGTGATCCCGCAAAAAATCAAGAGGAATGTTTAGGATTGTGTTATCCTAAATGTAAAGCTGGCTTTCATCCTGTTGGGTGTAATATCTGTTCTCCTGATTGCCCGCCAAGTACAGCAGATAAAGTCATTACGGATGATGGTGCGTTCTGTAGATCACGAACATGTAAATCGGGTCAAGAATTAAGTGGTGAATTGTGTTATCCTAAATGTAAACCTGGATATGATGGTGTCGGTCCTGTCTGTTGGGAAAAATGCGCTGATGGTTGGACAAATGATGGCGCGTTCTGTCGAAGAGCTGGATACTGTGAAGCCAATGAAGATAGAAATGGTGCTTTATGTTATCCTAAATGTAAGCCAGGATATGATGGTGTCGGTCCTGTCTGTTGGGAAAAATGCGCTGATGGTTGGACTGATGATGGTGCGTTCTGTCGAAGAGCTGGCTACTGTGAAGCCAATGAAGATAGAAGTGGTGCTTTATGTTATCCTAAATGTAAGCCAGGATATGATGGTGTCGGTCCTGTTTGTTGGGAAAAATGTGCTCCTGGGTGGACAGATGATGGCGCGTTCTGTCGACGAGCTGGATATTGTGATGCGAATGAAGATAGAAGTGGTGCTTTATGTTATCCTAAATGTCAAGCTGGATATGATGGTGTTGGTCCTGTTTGTTGGGAAAAATGTCCGCCTGGATATACAGATGACGGAGCGTTTTGTAGAGAAACAAACTGTCCTCCTGGAT
>Ga0114968_10003856_pt1 | contig 11226 bp, 9 predicted proteins | sample M_130807_EF_Meta_FD_87020 | JGI IMG/M metagenome (GOLD analysis project Ga0114968, IMG submission 87020) | Freshwater microbial communities from Lake Montjoie, Canada to study carbon cycling - M_130807_EF_MetaG | ecosystem: Environmental > Aquatic > Freshwater > Lake | place: Lake Montjoie... | reverse complement strand
GCAGTTCGGTCCTGGTGAGGATTTCAGCAAATACCCGCGCACCCTCATCGAGGACCTCGGCATCTGCCGTGACAACGGCGCGGACATGATCTTTGCGCCGAAAGCCGAAGATCTTTATTCTCCAGATCGCAGCATCGCTTTGTACGAGACCAGCCTCTCGCAGTTGCTCTGCGGTGCCAGCCGTCCGGGCCACTTTGAAGGCGTCTGCACCATCGTCGCCAAGCTCTTCAACCTCGTGCAGTGCGACGATGCCGTGTTTGGCAAAAAAGATTACCAGCAGTTCGCCATCATCCGCCGCCTCGTGCGTGACCTGGATTTCAATGTGGTGCTGCATGCCATCGATACCGTGCGCGAAGCGGACGGCCTGGCCATGAGCAGCCGCAATCGTCATCTGAACCCCGAAGAACGTGCGCAGGCCCCCGCACTCCGCATCGCCCTGGTGGCTGCGCGTGATGCCTGGAAAAACGGCGAGCGCGATCCCGCCGCCCTACAGCAGCTCATCACCCAGACAATCCAGGAGAAGGCCCCGCTAAGCCGCATCGACTACGTGGCCGCTGCGGATGCCACGACGCTGCAGCCCGTGTCCGCCACCACCGAACTCGTGGTCATTGCCGTCGCCGTCTTTTTCGGCACCACCCGGCTCATCGACAACATTGAGCTGAAATAATACGAAGCGCGCGTCCATGTCTGAACTTCTCTCACGCCCTCCCGCCGAAGGTTACGACTTCGAAGTCGTCCGCTGCGTCTGGGGCCTGGCACAGGTCATTCCTGGCAACGACCCCGAGGTCTGGCGCAAAGACGAATTCGGCGCCTGGATTCACCGTGCCGACTATCGCAACCGCCATTCCGACTACGGCTGGGAGATTGCCGACTACGGCTACAGCCGCCGCAGCATGGGCCTCGCCTCCTTGCGCCCCATGCAGTGGCTCAATTACCTCGACTTCATGGTCGCCGCCCGCAATCAAGCCGTCGTCACTGCCGACGGCCTGCGCAACACCCGCCGCCTGTTGTAGCAGAACCATTGAGATTCGGTAACAGGGCGACATGAATGGCATTCGATTATGCCCGGGCTTCGTGCGTTTTACGCCTTCCGGTGCAACGCGCCCTGCACCCTTAGCTTCCGTGTCTGATTAGGCCCATCTTCCAACGCTTCGCCCCGCCATCAGCCCGGCGGAGCTGGTGCGGCTGCGCGTGCGCTACTTCACCGACGGCGTGGTGCTGGGCAGCAAGGCGTTTGTGGAAGGCATCTTCGAGGCGCAGCGGGAGCGGTTTGGGCCGAAGCGCAAGCAAGGGGCCCGACGCATGACGGAATCTGAAGCCCCTTTCTATACGCTGCGCCAACTGCGGCTGCGACTGGTGGAGTAAAGTGGATCGAAGCAAAAGGCCAGTGAACAGTGCTTATGGGAGAAGATGCAAACGCCTTTGGGAACGACACAAAGGGCCTCACTGGGCGGTCACGGTCGGCTTCATTGAGACGAGGCGGGTGGTGACCTGCTGGTGGACGGGCATGGGCTTGCCTTCGACTTTGAGCTGGATGGAGGCGGCGAAGACGGCGAGGGAGATGGTTTTGCGTTCCAGGTCGAAGAAGATGTGGCCGTTGACCTTGGAATTGTCCCCGAAGGTGACGGGGCGCTCGGTTTCGAGTTCGCGGCCGGTGCTGTCTTTGTCGGGCTTGGATTTCATGGTGCCTTCGAAGGCGATCTGAGCCTGGCGACGGCCTTCGCGGTCCACGATGCCGTCGAATTTGGCGTTGAGCTTCACTTGAACCGTGCCGGTCTGGGGGAAGGGGACGAGTTCGTCGGAGATCCATTTGTCGCCGGGGCGGACGGGGATTTTTGGCAGGCCCATTTCCAAGGAGCGGCGGTAGAGCGTGGCGAGCTGGCGAGCGGTAGCGATGGAGGCGAGGTCGGGTTCGACATCGCCGGTGACCATGGAGCCGGTGTCTTTGGCGTCGAGGAAATCGTCCTTGGCGTCATAGACGAGGGTGAAGCTTTTGCCGGCGGCACCGCCGAGGGTCTGCTGGAGCTGCGGACTGGAGGAGGCGGGGTTGCGGGAATCATAGGCGTAGGTTTTGCCCTCGAAGGTCATTTCCCCCAGCAGGGACTCGATGAGCACTCTGGCCTCGGTCCGGTCTTCAGCCGTCTTACTGACGGTGATGGAAGTGGTCTGGTGGAGGCGCAACTGCTGGTCCGTGGTTTTGCCGAGGGCGGTTAGGAAATTCGTCGTGGCGGTGTCTGACTCCTGCAGGTACGTCATCCCGGATTCCCAGTGCAGCTTCAATTCCACCGGGGCATCCTGGGCGGGGCAGGCGTGGACGAGGCTGAGAAGCAAAAGGGGCAGAAGCGCGGCGGTGCGGAGCATGGTCCGAGGTAAGCGCAGGCCCGGTGGTTTGCAATACGGCTCTCTATGAGGATAGGTGGTTTTTGGGGTGGGGAGGAAATCAAATGTGAAGTTGGCACGCTTCCGGCTTAACCTCAAATTCGCAAAAGATTGGGCCAGGAAATTTAATCTTCCGACGGTTCTGATCGTTGCAATTCGTGAACCACACTACTAATTGCCGTTAACCATGAAAAAAGTCGAAGCGATCATCAAGCCGTTCAAACTGGAGGATGTCAAAGAAGCCCTCTCCGAAGTCGGAGTCGAGGGCATGACTGTTGTTGAGGTCAAGGGATTTGGCCGCCAAAAAGGCCACACCGAGATCTACCGTGGCAGTGAATACACCGTCGATTTCCTCCCGAAGGTGAAGATTGAGGTCGTCGTTGACGACAGCCGTTCTGACGCCGTGGTTGACGCCATCGTCAAGGCGGCAAACACTGGTAAAATCGGCGACGGCAAAGTTTTCGTCAGCGCTGTGCTGGATGCCATCCGCATCCGCACCGGTGAGCGTGGTGCCGATGCTGTCTCCAGCAGCTAGTTTTTTCCATCCCCAAAACTGCCAATCTACAAACACCCATCGGTGGCATGCCGCTGATGGGTTTTTTGTTTTCCCGCCACGGGCACAGGAGGGAAAATGTGTCTGTTTCGTCGCATTGACATGGTCTGGCTGCCTTGACAGCCCCCATGGTGCTCGCTCTAACTGGTGGCCCCGTCCCACTGGCGGGTCTTCCTCATGATTTCTTTCCAAAAGATCTTCGGTAAATCGGACGTGTTTTATGATCTGCTCGAATCCAGCGCCAGCCACGCTAGAGAGAGCGTGCAGTCGCTGCACAAGCTGCTGTCCGACCCCAACGCCCCGCAGAACCTCGACGCCTTTGTCGCCTCACGCCGCGAGGACAAGAAGATCACCCAGCAGATCGACGAGGCATTGTGCAAAACCTTTGTCACCGAATTGGAGCGTGAGGACATCGAGGCGCTGGCCAATGCGCTTTACAAGATTCCCAAGACGGTCGAGAAGATCGCCGAGCGCATCCTGATCTGCAGCACGCGGCTGGCCGGAGTGGATTTTTCCCGCCAGGTCAAGTTCATGGATGCGGCTGCCGAAATTGTCCTCACCATGGTGGTTGATCTGCGCAAAAAGGTGCATCTCGAACGCGTGAAGGGTTTGAATGACAAGATCCAGCAGGTTGAGGGAGAGGCTGACAAGCTGATGGTCGAATGCCTGCGGACGCTGTATAGCACGGAGAAGGACGCGGTGCAGGTCGTCATCCTGAAAGACCTCTACGACCTGATGGAAAAGGTCGTGGACCGCTGCCGTGACGCGGGGAACGTCGTCGCTCACATCGTGTTGAAGAACTCCTGACCCGCCCGCCGCGCATGACCCTCGTTCTTACCGTGGTGCTGGTGGCGTTGATCTTTGAGTACATCAACGGCTTTCACGACACTGCCAACTCCATCGCCACGGTGGTGTCCACGAAGGTACTGACACCGCGCATGGCGATCATCCTGGCGGCGGTGACGAATCTTGCCGGTGCGTTTCTTGGCACGGCGGTGGCGAAGACCATCTCTTCGGGCCTGGTAGATGCCGCGTTCGTCACCACGGAGACGATCATTTGTGCGCTGCTGGGCGGTATCATCTGGAATCTGATCACCTGGTGGTTTGGCCTGCCGTCGAGTTCGAGCCATGCGCTGGTCGGCGGGCTCACCGGGGCCACCCTGGCAACGGCCAGCGGCAACTGGTCGGTGCTCATCTGGTCGAAGGCTCCCGAAGCCGGAAAGGCCTGGTATGAAGGCGGCGGCCTGCTCTACAAAGTGGTTCTGCCGATGATCACTTCACCGCTTGCGGGTCTGCTGCTGGGGTTCCTGGTGATGTCGTTCCTGTATCTGCTGATCTCGACCTTGAACCATTTCTTCGGCATTCTAAAACCGCACATGGTCAGCTGGTTGTTTGGCAAGCTGCAGATCTTAAGCGCCGGCTTCATGGGTGTCAGCCATGGCTCAAACGACGCGCAGAAAACGATGGGCATCATTGCGCTGGCCCTGCTGGCAGCGACGAAGTCAGGCGATCTAGCCCAGATTCCCGACTGGCTCAGCTTCCTGCGCATTGAGACTCTGGGTGCGAAGAGCGATCAGATCCCCATGTGGATCAAGATCGCCTGCGCCCTGACCATGGCCGCCGGCACGGCCGCCGGTGGCTGGCGCATCATCAAGACGCTGGGGCACAAGCTGGTGAAACTGCAGCCGGTGCATGGTTTTGCCGCTGAAACGACTGCCGCGACCGTGATTTTCGCAGCGGGGCATTTTGGCATGCCGGTTTCCACCACGCATGCCATCACCACCAGCATCATGGGGGTCGGCACTGCCAAGCGCTTCAACGCCATCAAGTTGGGAGTCGTCGAGCGCATCATCTGGGCCTGGGTCCTCACCATTCCAGTCACGGCGCTGCTAGGGTACTTCCTTTTCAAGCTGGTCGGCACGCCGGTGGCGTAACTTCGTCCAAGGCAGCTCTGAGCGCGGCGACCATGCGCTCGATTTCGGTCAGCGTGACGCAGAGGGGCGGCATGAGCACGATGGTGTTGCCGATGGGGCGAGTGAGCAGGCCGTGGCTGCGGGCGGCGAGGCAGACTTTGGCACCGAGGCTGAGGTCGGGTGAATCGATGGTCATCGCGGCGATCATGCCGCACTGGCGGTAGCCAGGGAGAGAGTACATCAACTCGGCCAAACGGATGATTTTGGCGGGGAGCTGTTCCAGGACGTGCTCATCACGGAACACCTGCAGACTGGCGAGGGCGGCGGCGCAGCCGAGCTGGCTGCCGGCGTAGCTGTGACCGTAGAAAAAGGAGCGGCCTTCGTGCGGCTCCCCCAGGAAGCCGTCGAACACACGCTCCGTCGTCAAGGTGACGGCCAAGGGGAGATAGCCGCCGGTGAGTCCCTTGGCGAGACAGAGGAAATCGGGCATCACGCCTTCGTGCTCGCAGGCAAACATCTTGCCGGTGCGGCCAAAGCCGGTCATGACTTCATCGAGGATCAAGAACACGTCCTGCTCGGTGCACCAGGAGTCCAGATTTTTGAGCATGCCTACCGGCCAGAGGCGCATGCCGGCGGCACCTTGGATGAGGGGCTCGATGATGACGGCGGCGATGCGGCGGCGTTCCTCCGCAGGCAAGGAGTTGAGGGCGTCGAGGCTTGGGACGGTGATCACGCGGTAGCCGAAGTCATTGCCGCTGCCTTTGAAGAGGGGGATGCCGCCGAGGCTGGCGGCACCGAGGGTGTCGCCATGGTAGGCACGGTCAAAGGCGATGAGGGTGTCACGCTCCGGCCTGCCGTTTTGCTTCCAGTACTGGAGGGCCATGCGCACGGCGGACTCGATGGCGGTGGAGCCGTTGTCGGTGAAGAACGCGCGAGTGATTTTGCTGCCGGGCAGCAGATGGACGAGTTCCTGCGCGAGGCGGATGGCCGGTTCATGGGTGAAGCCGAGGAATGAAGTGTGCGCCACCCTGCCGAGCTGCGCGATGATGGCGGCATTGATGACGGGATGACTGTGACCATGAGCATTCGTCCAGATGGAAGCGTTGCCGTCGAGGTACTCGGTACCGAACTGGTCGCGCAGTGTGCAGCCATGGCCTTCCACGAGCAGCAGCGGTGTGTGATCGTCCGCGCACCATTGCCGCATGGGGGTGAAAGGGTGCCAGAGGTAAAGCTTGTCGAGATTTGTCAATGAAAGCATTGGCTTGCGTTCTTCTTACATCAGCATCCATTCTTAATGAACCAACGTTGTCTAAATTTTTGTCGAGTTTACTGTTCCCAGTTTTACCACGGCTGAATGAATCCGCCCCAGTCCGCTCCACAGCTTTCCAATTCAGGCAGTCTTCCCGCTGGGAACAGCGGGCTGTTTCCGGCCACCATGTGGTCGATGATTCGGGAGGCTAATTCTGAAGCCGAGGCGGCGGTGGGCCTTGATCGGCTGGCACGGGCTTACTGGCGACCGTTGTATGTGTTTGCGCGGCAGCGTGGCGCGGGTCATGAAGCGGCGACGGATCAGGTTCAGGGTTTTTTTGAGCATATAATCTCCCAGGAGACGCTGGCAGAAGTGAAACGCGGTGAGGTACGCTTTCGCAGCTTTTTGCTGCGCTGTTTTACCAACTGGTTAGCCAATCAGCATCGCGATGCGAATCGGCAAAAGCGTGGTGGCGGCGTGCGCTTAGCCAGCCTGGAGGAAATAGGCGCATTGGAGGAACATGCAGCGCTCGCGGATGGTTTCTCGCCGGATCTGGCCTATGACCGGAGGTGGGCGCGGGCTCTGGTGGATCAAGTAATGCGCCGTCTCGATGCGGAGCATGCAGAACGTGAGCGCGGGGCGTTTTTGAGTGAGGTGCGCCAGCGGGTGTTTGCGGCGGATGATGCAGCGCCAGATTGGGAAGGTATCGCAGCACGGCATGGCATGTCTCACGGCGCGGTACGAAAAGCGGCGACGGACATGCGGCGGCGTTTTGGCATGATGCTGCGTGAGGAAGTGCGTCTGGTGGTGGCCACCGATGCGGAGGTGGATGACGAGCTGCGGTATCTGGTGAGCTTGATTTCGAACGCATGAGTGAATCACCGCCCAAAGTCTGCGCTACCTGCTCCCGCCCGCTGGAGAACGACTGCATGTGCCTCGCGTGCTTGCTCAACGAGGGCATCGAGGCGAATGCGGTGCCGCAAATGCCGCCGCTTCGGCTCGGTGAGCTGCCATGTGATTTTGCGGGTTACCGGCTCGTGCGGGAGATCGCCAGTGGTGGCATGGGCATCGTATTTGAGGCGGTGGATGTTAAGCTGAAGCGCACGGTGGCGATGAAAGTCATCCGCAATGCACACTTCGCCACACTTGGGGAGGCAGCACGGTTTCGTGCCGAGATGCAAGCCATCGCGCAGCTCCTGCATCCGCACATCGTGCCGGTTTATGACAGCGGTGAGGTGGATGGCACGCCGTATTTCACGATGCGTCTGGCGGAGGGTGGCTCGCTGGCCGAAAAGCTGCAAAAGAGCGGCGCGATGGCGGAACACGATGCGATCGTGATGATGATTCACATCGCACAAGCCGTGCAACACTCGCATGATCGTGGCGTGCTGCATCGCGACCTGAAGCCTGGGAATATTTTGCTTGATGCTGAAGGTGGGCCGCTGCTCGCAGATTTTGGCCTGGCAAAGCAGCTTAGTGAGGGCGGCTCGCTCATCACGCGCAGTGGTTTACAGGTAGGCACGTTGCACTACATGAGTCCAGAGCAGGCCTCCGGTGGCTTGCAAAAGATCACCACCGCCAGCGATGTGTGGGCGCTGGGCGTGATGCTCTTTCAAATGCTGACCAACAAACTGCCTTTCGAAGGCGGCAGTACAGTGGAGGTCATCCGCCGCATCACGCAGGATGAGCCGATGTTGGATAAGACGATTAAGATGCGGAGCAAAGACTCGTCTGAGATTGCAAAACTGCATCCCGATCTTGCAACGCTGATCCGATGCTGCTTGGAAAAGAAGCCGGAGAAGCGGCTGCGCAGCGCAGGCTTTCTGGTCGAAGAGTTGGAGCGTTTCCTCGCCGGAGACGAGATCGAGTCCCGGCCCATCAACAGCATTGATTTGCTCTGGCGGCGTGCGGTGCGGCATAAGGTGGCTGCGGCAGCTTTACTGGTGGCGGTTTTTTCACTGCTATCAGGCACGGTCATATCCACCTGGCAGGCGGTGAAGGCGCGTGATGCGGCAAGATTAGCGCTGAAGCAGAAGGCAGAGTCGGACGAGATTGCGCGCATCGTTTTAGATACGGTTCGCGGCATGGACGAGCATGTGACCGGAAAGGAGATGGACCCGGATCAATGGCGTGAGGAGCTGCTACGGCGCATGGCCGGGTTTCAGGGAGATCCTCGGCGGAAGGCGGCCATGCTCGCGGAGGTGGCCACGATGATGAAGCAGCCAGCAGACATCGAGGTTTTCCGTGTCGTGATGTCCCAAGTGGAACCCCTGCTCGATCCAAATGACCCGCTGCTCTGGAGCCTGCGCTATCGGCTAACGCTGAAAAGGATGCTTTCCGCCGACGCCAGAGGTGCGGATGCTGCCGCGGCACGCGATGAGTTGCGCCGCATCCTCGTTTGGCAGCAATCCCATCTCGAACGCGAGGACACGCAAATATACAAGACGCAGTATGCGCTGGCCGAGGAGCTTATCGATGAAGTGCGCACGCCGGGGGCACTGCAGGAGGCAGAGTCACTGCTCAAATCCTGTGCAGAGCACTACCACCGCAGCAATGATGTCTTCGACGAGGTCACCACGAATATCCAACTGATGACCGCCATGTTTGACCAGGGTCGGCAGCAGGAGGCGCTCAAACTCGGGCGTGAAACGGCCGCACTTTCGCTCAAGGCTCGGGGTGATCGCAATGCGCTCACTGGGCGTGTCTATGGCCGCTTGGCCAAGCATTGCAGAGATGCCGGTTTGATCGACGAGTCCATCCAACATGCTCGCCGTGCGCTGGACATTTACTGGCACACCGTGGGCCCGGATTACATCAAGGCGAGCGCTACACTGGACGCGCTGGCGAGCACGCTGGAAAAACACGGGGGCACCGCAGCGGTGTTGCAACTGCGCCGAGACGCCTTGAAGGCCTGCGATCAGTATCTCGGCCCCATGCACGCCAGCACCCTGCGCCAGGCGGGAAAGGTTATCGAAGCCCTGCGCGACTTGAACCGGCTGGAGGAGGCGCGCACGTTTGCGGAAACCTGGCTGGACCGCGTCAGCTCCGCCGACGGGCCGCCGCCCGGCGCAGCAGCGATCGTCGTGAACCATTTTCAAACCTTGAACGACCTCGGGCAGTCCGCAGAGGCCAACGCGCTGCTGCAAAACATTCCGGCGATGCTAAAGGCGCAGGCGTGGGATGAGTCTTTTTACTTTACCCGCTGGCAGGCGCTGGCGGGGAGGCTGCGCAAAGTCGGGAGGACCGAGGAGGCCGCCCTTATCATCAAGCACCTCCTCGCGGCACTCCCCACGGCGGCGATCAGTGAACGCAAGGCGGCTGAGCTGCGGCCGGGGCTGCAGGAGAGCGGTGGGTAACGCAAGCCAGGAGTACATCCCGCAGGCCCTCTCCAGAAGCTGAAAAAATTTAGACGGTCAGGTAACACGCCCGGGGGGACGGTTTGGATGGAGGATGGCACCGCTGTTTTCTCCATGAACGCCCGAATTTTAATTCCAAGTCTGCTGGCCGTCTGCTGTTTCCTGAGCCTGCCATTGCTGCCCTCTATGCCGCTGACGTCCCCCGTCCCGCCGGAGCAAACGCCGCAGGGGCTGGAGAAGTCCGACTGGGCCGGCATTCGCGGAGCGCATGAGGCGTGGAAGCATTCCTTCATGCCGGTGGAGGGAGAGCCGGGAGTGTGGCAGGCGCGGAATCCAGGGCAGCAGTGGACGGCGCGGTTTGACGGACGCGGCTTCCTCACCCAACCAAAGGCGGCGGCATGGCGGTGGGGGCTGGAACTGCGCAGTTACGGCTTCGCCGCGCGGCAGAAGCAGGCTGATGCGAAGCCCCGGGAGGTGCGGGCGGAGGGAGGACGGCTTACCCAGGTTTGGGACGAAGACGTGGAGGAGTGGTTCATCAATGACAAGCGCGGGCTGGAGCATGGCTTCACGCTGGCGCGGCGCCCCGAGGGCGCGGCACTTGGCACGGCCCTGGACGTGGTGCTGGGCACACGCGGCACGCTGAAGGCCTCGGTGGTGGCGGACGCGCAGAGTGTTTACTTCCGCGACGCGCTCGGCGCGCCCGTGGTGACGTATGCGGGGCTGAAAGCGTGGGATGCGGACGGCAAGGTGCTGCCGTCCAGGTTTGCCCCAGGCCCCGATGGCGGGATCATCCTGCGCGTGCAGGAGGAAGGGGCGCGCTATCCCGTGACCATCGATCCCGTCGCCCAGCAGGCCTTCTTGAAGCCCCTGGCGCAAAGCACCGGCTTTGGCCATGCAAGTGACTTTTTCGGCGCAGCGGTGGCGGTGAGCGGTGACACGGTGGTGGTCGGTGCCACTGGCGAGGACAGCGGCACGACGGGCGTCAACAGCACTCCCGACGAGGCAGCCAGCGGTTCGGGAGCCGCCTATGTGTTTGTGCGCAGCGGGACGACGTGGACGCAGCAGGCCTACCTGAAAGCGTCCCAGGTCTCGGTATCTGACAACTTTGGCATTGCGGTGGCGGTGAGCGTGGACACGGTGGTCGTCGGAGCCTACACAGAGGACAGCGGCACCACCGGCATCAACAGCACGCCTGACGAGTCTGCGAACGGCGCAGGTGCGGCCTATGTGTTTGTGCGCAGCGGGACGGCGTGGACCCAGCAGGCCTACCTCAAGGCGGCCCAGGTCTCGTCCGATGATCTGTTTGGCTTTGCGGTGGGGGTGAGCGGGGACACGGTGGTCGTCGGAGCTTTTCACGAAAACAGCAGCACGACGGGCATCAACAGCACCCCCAACGAGTCAGCCTCCTGGGCCGGCGCGGCGTACGTGTATGTGCGCAGCGGGACGACCTGGACGCAGCAGGCCTATCTCAAGGCGGCGCAGGTCTCGCCCAGTGATGTGTTCGGCTATTCGGTGGCGGTGAGCGGGAACACCGTGGTCGTCGGGGCGATCCAGGAGAGCAGCAGCACGACCGGCATCAATAGCACGCCTAACGAGCTGGCGACCAATGCCGGGGCGGCGTATGTGTATGTGCGCAGCGGGACGACCTGGACGCAGCAGGCCTACCTGAAGGCCGCGCAAGTCTCGGTCGAGGACCAGTTTGGCACTTCGGTGGCGGTCAGCGCGGACACGGTAGTCGTCGGCGTGCACCAGGAGGATAGCGGCACGTGGGGCATC
>Ga0114968_10003854_pt1 | contig 11227 bp, 9 predicted proteins | sample M_130807_EF_Meta_FD_87020 | JGI IMG/M metagenome (GOLD analysis project Ga0114968, IMG submission 87020) | Freshwater microbial communities from Lake Montjoie, Canada to study carbon cycling - M_130807_EF_MetaG | ecosystem: Environmental > Aquatic > Freshwater > Lake | place: Lake Montjoie... | reverse complement strand
CCAGTATGGAAGTTTGGGCGGTGTGCTAAGAATTTTCCGTATTGGTTTTGGTGAGATATTGTCGACCGCCGACAGTTCCAAGAGCCGCGAGGGCAACCCATGTGAGCTGGATCGAGGCAATCTTGAGTGGAAAGTCCATCGCCGCATGAATCAAACATCCCAGGATGCCGATCGCCAGCACTGAGCCTAGGCTGCGCCGAATCGGGGAGCTACGGGTCCATCGTTCCCGAAGTGGATAGCCCAAGGCCACGAGCGCCCATCCGGCAATCGGAAGACCGCCCGCCCAGCCAAACTCCAACAATAACTCCACCCAGTCCGAATGCGCGTATTCATAGTACAAGTTCCGGATCTCCGTTTGACGGTAGTACGGGTAAATCGAGGTAAAAGAACCGAGGCCGTATCCCCAGACGGGGGAGGTCCGACTGGCGTGCCAGCAGGATTCATAAACCAGCGTCCTTCCAGGGGCTTCAGTTGCCGTCCGCTCAAAACGCATCAGGACCTTGCTAAGATTTCCACCCAACAAGAGAAATCCCCCGGCCAACAGAACCAGCACCGGCAGGCGCCAATCTTTCACCGCGGAGTTTTTCTCTCCAGATGCATTTTCCGAGTTAGGTTTTCTTCGCCGCATCCAAGCATCAAGGAGGATCAGCATCAGGGTCAACGCGACGACGATCGATCCCGACCGGGAGTAGGCCAGACTGACGGAGGCCAGAATCAGGCCCGCGGCCATCGACCAAAAAATCTGCGCTGCCAACGGGCCGCTGGAGTTGGCTTGGTTGAGATTTATTTCCCTGCGAGAAGGGCGCAACCCGGGCAGGAGAGCGAGGCCCATGGCGGTGGGGAAGATTAGGTTCACATAGGCAGCGAAGTTGTTGTGGTAGACGAACGGCCCGAAAAGCGTGCACAGGTAACGGGGTTTCCGCAGCCAGAGGAGCCGGTCTGTGCCACTGAGGAACTGCACGATGCCGATGACGGCCAGAATCAGCCCATTCCAGACCAGCACCTTGAGGATCGACCGGACCTCCTGGGGATTCTTGGGATGAGCCCACAGAGCCCAGCCAAAAAGGATCCAGGTAGCCCAGCGGAATCCCCAATCCGCCGTCACCGCTGGTGCCACCGTGAAGGGCCATCGCATCGCCCCTTCCGGAAGCCTGTACAACATGCCGCCCGCAAAAAGCTCAAGCTGCATCGGGCGCAACAACTGGAATCCTAGGATGCTCGCGCCAAGGAAAGTGAAAAGGAGATGGAGACGCGGAAAAGGGGTTGGCCACCGGCGTTCCAAAAGTAGTTGAAGCATCACGCACGCGACGGCCAAGAGGCAGAGATGCTGCACAAAACGAATGGACCACGGTTCCGTGGTGCCCCAGAGCCATGGAGCAAGAACTAGCGGCAGACAAAGAAAAAAGCGGGTCAATCGGGCTATCATGCCAAGGGGAACTTGAAGAATTATGAGTTTGGTCGTGATTTAATATTTGATCGATTTTAAAAGATGTAAGCCGCTAAGCATGAATGAAATACAGAAAGATAAATAAATATATTAATTAAGAAAGAAAGCTGTGGAAAAAAGCGCATATACAGTTATAATTAATTTAGTGAATTTGGCGAGGCATACATTTCATCTCGGATTTGCGCCGTTCCGCTTGGCAGTGACCGGCCTTCTTGTTTCTATTTCTTTGGTCATGGCGGTTGAGCCGGATCCGATGCTGCAGGATTCGCCGGCACAGGAACAGAAAACTCCCGCCCCCGCGGCTGGAGCTTCGTCTTCCAATCCAGCCGCAGTTCCCGATCCGATGGATCCGGCGGCAATTCCCACCACTCCGCCTCCGCCTAAGGATTTGGTGCGTTTCCGCGAGCGTCTGGCCGATTGGACCGCGGGCAAGGGGGGGTGGAGTAAGCGTGCAGGAAAAATTCTTTCGACCGATCGTTCCTCGATGGTGACACCGGATGGCGGAGTCGTCCGTCCATTGCTGGATGGCGAGGCCCTGAGAACCGGTGCCGTCGTGCAATCGGGAACGAATCAACCAGTGATTTTTCAATCCGGAGCGGGCATCCTCCATCAGTTGGCACCCAATTCCATGGTTCACCTCTTCCCCCTGAATCCGGAAGTGGATGAACCTTTTGTCGATGCCAACATCAACGGTGCTTGGGATCCTGGCGAAACTTTTACCGACACCAACAAGAACGGAGTGCGGGATTTAGCCGCAACTGAAGTCAACTTAGAGCTAATCAAGGGTCGGATGGACACTTGGATTCCTGAAGTCCTGAACGCGCCTCGGGGTTGCGTGGTTCGGTTGGGCAACGGGGACGCCGCCCGGATCCAGTCCGGATCTTTTACCCTTCAAAGGGAGCAAAATAAAGATGTGATGATCAGTTGCCTGGAGGGAGAGGTCCTGATCTCAAAGCAAGAGGGGGGGATGCTGCAGGCCACTATCCCTGCGGGAAGTGCCTTGGTGGCCGGGCAGACAAAAGTTGATCCACTGCCCAGCGGAGGGGCCTTGCCGAATGAGTTTGAGGCCTTCCGGAAAGAGGCCAGAACTCAGGTCTTGTTGGATGCGTGTGAGGACGCAGTTTCAAGGTTGGATGTAGCCAACGTGGGGGAGATCGTCCAAGCCGCCAAAATCAATTTGGCAGACTGTTTCCAAGCCACGATGGAAAAGATCATTTCGCTTCGGCCCGAAATGTTCTCCGCCATCCAAACGGCGAGTGGACTTTCCAATCTGGTGCTGAGCAAGGCTGCTGAGGCGAAAATCGCTGCCCTCAAGATACTGGAAGACCGTTTTAGCATGATCCGGGGGACCGGGATTGATCCCTATGCCAAGCTGGGTCAGGTGCTTTCCGTGGAGGGTGTGGTGAAGGTGAGCGGTCAACCGATCAAGAAGGATCAGGTATTGCCGGCGGGCACGCGGATTCTCACCGGAGCCAAGACCCGCGTTCGCCTGCTCGTGGCTCCTGGGGCCTATGCGTCCATTGAGCCGAACAGTGACGCCATCCTGCAGGAAATGAAAGCCGAGATCACCGACGGGAAACTCACGAAGCGCTCTGCCATCCTGAAGAACGATGCCGGTTTGGTGATCATCAGCATCAAGGAGTGGGACAAGGATAAGACGGACATTTGGGTATCGACTCCCTTTGGGCAATCTCGGGCGATGGGGACGGTCTTTGGAACATCCAACGACGGCAGCAGCATGACTGTCACCACCACGCAGGGTACTGTTCAGGCCACTTCGGCGGACGGTAGTTCTTTCCCTGTGAGTGCAGGAACTCAAGGTTCGATGCCTGGAGGCACGGCCGCCTCACCGATCGCGCCGGGGAACCCTGTAGTAGCGGCAGCCAACTCGCTGAACTCCAGCCTACCCACCACCCAACAGCTATTGGCGGTAGCATTGGCGGATGCCAAAACCAACCCTGCGTTTGCGGCGGCCATGGCGGATGCGGGGGACGCCCGTGCCGGAGCCTCGGCTGCGGATAATCTGATTTTGGCTTCAGACGGACTGGCGGACAACCTGGCGAATACCGACACCGCGGCGGGAGGAAACGTAGCTGGCACGGCGACGGCTGCGGGCGGGGGAAATGGCGCAGGAGGTGGCGCGGGCGCAGGGGCGGGGGCGGCTGGTGCGGCGGTGGCGGGGTTAAACCCAGTTCGGCCCCAGTCACCGAGCAGCCCCTGATTAGGATTCCAGCGGCCGCAAGCCTACTTCGCTAAGGCTACGCAGGCTTTAGGCCGCCCCACAGGACTTTCAATTTAAGGTTATGTAGGGCGGAGCTGGCCCCGCCGAGATTGATGGTTGGTTCGAATTACCAATGACCAATTCCGGCGCGTAAGCGCAAAAGCTTTTCCAAGCCCGGGGCGAATTGAGAATAGAGCGGGGGTTCGGGGGCCAATCGCCAACAACCAATAACCAAAACCAACTACCTATCACCAATAACCAACAACCCATGAGGGGTGCAAAGGTGTGCTCAGCATCCGCTTATCGAGAAATTGTATTTTGGGATTCAAGACACCGTGGTAATTGCGGGCAGGTTTTGAAGGGCCACCAAGAGTTATGAAGATAAAAGTTAGAATAGGTAAAGATTCAATATTGAGATAGGTAAATACAGGTAAGAGGGGGGAAGCGATAATTATAAGGTTCTACTGACTTTGGCTGGATTACCAAAGGCGATACTGTTGGGAGGTATTGATTTGTTAACCAGCGAGCAGGCACCGACTACCGAATTATTTCCAATAGTCACACCACCAAAGATAGTTGTATTTGCACCAATAAACACATTATCCTAAACAACTATTGTCCCAAGACTTTCAACTGGCCTTGGAAGATCGACAAACAGAATTTTGTGCGTAGAAGTAATAAAGCTTACATTTGGGCCTATCAGAACATTATCTCCAATATATATTTTGTCAGTCAGATCCATCAGGCAGTTTATATTTATAAAAACATTCTTACCTATGAATAGATTTTTATCTACAGACAAGACTTCGAAGCCTGAAAATACTTTACATTTCCCCTTAAAAGACACTCCGAGAAGAAGAAGATAAAAAAATCTCAATCGAGTACCCAAATCAGAGTTTCCACAAAAAAATGAAAGAGCACGGAACGCATCTGCTTTTAAACGAAGTAAGTTCTTTTTGACTTTTAACATGTTTTAAGACTCTTTAGAAGACAATCTATTATGACCTCAAGAATCATTAACATATTTATGCGATCAAGCGGTTTGGCACTCAAGCTTGTTTTAATGCTTTATATTGGAAAATACTTAAGTCTATCTGATATTGGAACTTATGGATTAGTTTCAGCTGTTGTGGCAATTGGAATTCCATTGTTTGGTTTCCGCATCGACTACATAGCCTTGCGTGAACTCGTTGATCTTGATGCAGTGCAGATTGTAATAAAAGTTCGTGACCAACTCGTGATTTACGGTATTACCTATTTCATATTTTCTTTAATTTCTTTTCTATTATGTTTGCAAAAGTACTGGTTCAACGATGTTAAGATAATGTTGGTCTTGGTTACGCTAACAGTGCTTGAAAGTTTTGCAACTATCACATCGGGTAATCTGGTCCCCTTAAAAAGACCAATTCTAGCTAATGCTCTTTTCTTTGTACGTTCCGCATCGTGGATACCGCCTCTTGTCCTGATAGGAATCGTCCAGATACCTTCTCGAAGCGTAGAAACAGTATTTCTTTTTTGGCTTCTGGGAATAATTGGAAGTATATCAATCAATGCTTGGAAATGGCGTTACCTCCCATGGAAAAAAACGTTAGAAATACCAATCAACTGGAAGCTGCTTTATACTAACATTAAACTTTGTCTTCCAATTTGGATTGGATCGATAAGTTTAGTTGCTGCTGCCTTCATTGATCGATTTATTATTGAAATCATATTAGGCCGCAAAGTTGTTGGTGTCATTAGCTTCTACGGCTCATTTATAGTTGCACTTTCCGGTCTACTAAGTAGTGGCATATTTTCATTCCTATATCCTGAGATGATTAGTGCAAAACTAAAGAGCGATAATATTCTTTTCAGAAATCTGACGAAAAAGATGGCACACCAAGCCTTAATTGGATCAACAATTACCTGCGTTTTTCTTGGGGTAACAGTCCCGCAACTTAGTTTCTTTATGCAAAAAAGTGAACTTTACGACTTCCGCTATATCTTGTGGGCGATGCTTATAGGTGCCTGGATCCGCTTCTCGACTGAATACATTTATTACATATTATATGCAGAAAATAGGGATAAGGAAATATGGATTGGAAACTTTATCTACTTATTTTCAGCAACTGCTGGGAATATTCTTTTCATGAATCTCTACGGGGTAAAAGGCCTTTACCTCAGCCCGATTGTATCGACATTGCCATTGTGTTTATGGAGGCTTCGTTGTATGCTTCAATCAAGTCGTGAAGAAAAATCTAATAATTAATGGTTGTGATGCCGGATTTTATTCATTTATGGAGTCGTCTCTCGACTCCCTAATCAATCTTGGATTAGATAAAGACGCGGATATAGCGATACTTGATTTGGGATTAACTCATGCCCAAGTAGCTATTTTAAGAGAAAGAGGTTTTATAGTAAAGAAACCAGAATGGGGCTTGGCTATTCCGAAAGAAAATAGAAAAGAGCATCAACTTGGGTTAGTTGCCAGGACATCTCTGCGTGAGTACTTTCCTGGTTATGAAGTGTACTTGTGGTTTGATGCTGATGCATGGGCACAAACACCTGAGTTTTTTCACGAGCTGACTGAAGGTGCTCGGAAATACGGTGCAGGTGTCATTTTTGAAAATGGTGCTGGATATAAGAAAGATTTTGTCTACGCCAAGTGGTGGTACGGCAACATGATTGCAGCTTATGGGTTAATTAAAGGTCTTAAGATTGCAGTTCAGCCGGTTATTAACATTGGCATATTAGCACTATCAGCGAGTGCACCACATTGGGATTCTTGGATAAAATACTATAAGATCTTTATCGAAAAGAGAAAAAAAGCGAATAATCAACACTCTTTCAACGCGGCAGTAGTTTTAGACAAACTCCCATATTATATGGCATCCGCTAGGTGTAATTGGATTACTGTTTTGAGTGACCCCACGTGGAATCCGCAAACGAGAATGCTTTGTGAGCCAAATCAAGGATCAAAGCCATTATCTGTTATTCACTTGGCTGGACCCAACAAGGGGAAAGTATATAATCTACATCAGACAAGTGGTGGAATGCACCAAACTTCATTAACTTATAAAACAATAATCGGCTAACAATAGCGAGCCTTTGAAACCCTGAATGGCTCACAAATGTTTCTCTTATCGTTAATATTGATAATCTTAAGTGGTAAATCTCTTAATCCTTGATGCAATAAAGCGATAATGTCTTTCAAATAAAAACCAAAACAGAATAGCGAAAATATTGCAGGCTAGGATGGCAAACCAAAAGAGGAGGCTGTTTGAATCATTATTTGGAAACCGTATATATAAATAAACCAAGATTGGTGCGTGAATTAAGTAAAGTGAATAACTATAGTCTGCCAAGAAGGCAAATGTATTCTCTATCCAAATGGGAGCCTTTTGGCAGAAACCAAAATATAAAAGGCATGAAAAAATAGCTAAAGCAAGATATAGCCCAAACTGTAATTCATAAAAAGCAAACTTACCTACATCGAAATATATTGCCATCAGACGTCCAATCATCAGCAATATTGAAAAACAGAACACAAAAGCAAGTCCCCATCTTGCATTATTAACTGTTATTAAAAAACGCCTCTTTGAGATCAAGTTTGGTAAATCTATAAAGAAAATAGCAAACAGCATTCCCGCAATCCATAAAAGTGTGAGACAATTATTTACGCCACCAATCGCATAGTAAAAAGGTACAATAGAAAATAGACCTAGTAAGCAAAGATTTACTGGATTTAGTTTTTTCTTGTCCCGAATTAAAACTATTGCAGTGAATCCAAACAGCATATAGATCCACCATTCGATACTTATCGTCCAAAAAGGTGATCCTGATCCAAACGTGTCAATCATGATAGGGCTATTCTTGAAACCCATTCTTCGCAAAACCTGAAAAACTGGAAAGTCTTGCAACATAAATAAGTTTCCGAAAAATGTCAGCCAGCCTTGATTATCTTGCATACCACTAATGTAGGTAAGTTCGCTCAATCTAGCCGACGAATCGATCGCAAGTGATAGAGTGAAGCTATCTAAGATCTTTACAAATAAAAGTGCGGGAATAAATGCGCAGTATATTCTGCAAAAACGATCAATGCAGAATGTCTTAAAAGTGTAAGTCTTATTTTGAAAATTACGAAAAACACTGAAACTAATTAAGAAGCCTGATAATATAAAAAAGACTAAAACACCAGCATTCTCAATATGAGAACTCCTAACTGCTGAATCTGATAAGAAAAAATGTGCTGTATGTCCGATTAGAACTGCGAAAGCTGCACCAGCGCGCACAAAATTAAGATAAGTGCTTTGTGCCTCGCTTAACTTTCCTTGTGCACTCATTGATTTCCAAAAATATCTACTTTGACAGACTTTACTACGAGATCATCAGGATAGTCATGTTTTATCTTAACACCACCATTATGAAGTCGTTCGGGGCTTTTTCCATTAATTGGCATTACTCCTAATTCGTTGAATACCCATTTGCCCCCTACCGCTAGGTTTATTATTAAGTACATTTTTTGCTTCATTGAGGCTGGCGTCTTTTTTGACCATATTCCTTTTCCGTCAAATAGGCAATTAATTGTTTCAGGAGTCCAATCAAGTCCATATTCATGAAAGTTTTCACTTAAATCTGTGCCGACATTATACCAAGCGCCTTCAGGTTTTCCCTCTGTCCTTTTCGGGATAATTCCTGCATGAAATTCCTTGGCGTGTTTACCCCATGCCATGCCCTCAAAAATATCAATTTCAGGGGGCCATTCGAATGAGGAGGGAAGCATCCAAAAGGCAGGCCATGATCCCCGCGCCTTGGGTAGCTTGGCCACTAGGCGAATCTTTCCATACAAAAAAGATTCGCGGGACCGAAGCATGCCAGATCCAAATCTGCGATAAGAAGCGTCTGTCTGGTAGGCTTGTTTTTGCTCCTCGCTTAAGAGTTGGGCGCGAATATGCAAACCATCCTTTTCGATCGTAAATGGGTCATAGCGTAGTTCCCGAGGAATAAACCTGCCTCTGATCTGCGTCAAAAGGGGAGTTACATAGGTTTGGCATTCATCATTCCCGTTCAGCCAATTGGTCCCGTCGCCATAGCTATCTGGCCACTGTGTTCCGGGAAAAAAAGTGAAAGCCCACTTTTTAGGATCAGGATATAACTTAGAAGTATCATCTGGGAAATCAACCTCAACACCTTCAAAAGAATCTTTTATAACCACATCACTAAATGCGCATGCCTGAAACAAACAAAATAAAGATATAAAAAGAAATCTCACTGAGGACGGGAAATCAAGGTAGGTAAATGACTTTGCCATGACACCATCTGAGCACCTAAAGAAAAATGTCTGCTTACCAGACTCAAGGAATTACGCGATATATTATCATAAAGAACTGAATCCTCTTTTACCTTAAAATATAAATTGGCAAAGCCTCTAGGACTGCTTGCCAAAAGACAATCCCTATTATTATTTGCGTTAAGACCGTCAAAAGCTAACTTATAACCCAAAACGGGAATCCCGAAAGACATGCAAGTAACGACTTTGGTCTTAAGACCAAATCCGACATTAATCGGTGCAATCAGTAATGATGTACGTTTCAGGTAAAGATCTAGCCTTTTAACATAACCTTCAAAAAGTAAGTTGCGGTGATTTAAGAAAAGCCGAGTACTTCTATCAATCCTTCCGACGACATGCAGGCAAAAATTCTTTTCACACCGCAAAATCAACGGAAGTATGGAATCAACGAAATGTCGAATAGCTAAAACATTTGGATAGTAATCTAAATTTCCAAGAAAAATCGTTCTGAAGGAGTGGTTTATCTTGGCGTCTTTTCGAGTGAGTCTGGCGATAAATCCGATGTTAAAAACCTTCCTACCTGTATTCCTTTGCAGGATATGGGAGTCATATTTTCCAACAGTGCATGGAAGGCATACGCTTCTTCCGGCTTTTATCTCACGTTTTCTTAAAAGAGCAGATTCAATCTTTAAAAACAAATATAAACAAATACGCCCTAAAAGCCCGATTCGAAGTCCAAAATAAGGAATAAAAGGACACCTGCGAACCTTTGATGCAAAATTACTATATCTAAGCGAAAGTAGATTATCAAAATCAAGAATGCTGGGATAAGCTTTAGGTATTAAGGGAAAAGCGCGTATTGTATCAATATAAATCAACGAAGGCCTCTCAGTCTTGCAAATGGAAGCAATTCTTTTACTACAAGAAGATCTGTAAAAAAGTATTTCATTGAAAGACCAGCCCTTGATTATCGTCTTTAAGAAAAAGTTCTTTATTAGACACATTATATCCTGAGTCATTAGCTTAATATTATTACGGGATAGAACTAAAGGTTCGACATGAAACTTTATTATTTTATATCCAAGATGGCGAAAAACTAATTCTGATGAAGTAAGAATGCAGCTCCTGCCATCAGTATGAGGGCCTCTTTTCCGCGCAATAACGAAGAGAATGCATTTTGAATTAGTCATGCTTTAAAGACTGTTGTTTATACCTGATTTATACCAAAGGTTTAAATAAGTGACTCAGCAGCGATTTTGTAAATCCAATTCCCCAGCACAAATGAATGGTCGGAAAAACGGAAAATAGATATATTAGCCTTAAGTCCTTTGTTTTAAACACAGCTTTCGCTATTACAAATAACAAGACTAAAGAATATAATCCAAAAACTATAATACCTGGTAAGAGAAACCCAAAAAATGTTAAAATAATAGAAGTTGAGGCAGCCCACACAAAGATTACTGGCACAATCTGGCGCCATGAGAACGATTTCCGTGTGATCGAGTGATTTGTGAAACGTCCTATTCCGTAGTGAAAATATTGAATAGCCAATTGGTGGACGTTCCGCCTGGGAAAGTAGCTCATTTGAAGACTTTGGTTTAACCAAATCTTTCCACCTTTTTCAGCAACTCGAAAGGATAGCTCCACATCTTCGTTGGCTCTGAGCCCTGGCTTCAGACTGTACCCATTGGTTTTTCTCCAAATGTTTTTGGTAAAACAACCATGCTGACCATGATTCACCCAGCCAGAATAGTTCCCTAGTCGGTAAAGAGAGTTTCCTACACCCAAGGGATGTTGCAGAGCGTAGGCTAGGGCTTTTTGAAAAGGGGTAATTCCTACTGGTGCATTCACAAAAACTACTAGGTCTGCCTTAGTTTCCTTTGCGGTCTGAATGCAAAGGGGAAGGAAGTTTTCCGACCATTTGGAATGGGCGTCGACGCGTATGTAGTATTCCGACCTCGGATCGGCCTGTGCAGCCGCCAGATTGCATCCAGCAGACTGAAGGCGTTTCGGGTTGTCAATGACCCTGACGAAAGGGTATTTTTCTGCGACCTTGGCAACTTCCCCGCGGGTGCGGTCCCTGCTCTGTCCATCGGCCACGATGATCTCCATCCGATCCTGTGGGTAGCCCGTGGAAATAAGGCAAAGTAACGATTCCCGAATGTAGGCCTCCTCATTGTAGGCCGGCATCATCACGGTGATGAAGGGAAGGGGATCGTTCATGGGACGGGTGGATGGTTTTGGATCTGAGGCCATACCTTGGCGACTAGGTTGTCCCAGCTGTACTCTT
>Ga0114968_10003853_pt1 | contig 11230 bp, 7 predicted proteins | sample M_130807_EF_Meta_FD_87020 | JGI IMG/M metagenome (GOLD analysis project Ga0114968, IMG submission 87020) | Freshwater microbial communities from Lake Montjoie, Canada to study carbon cycling - M_130807_EF_MetaG | ecosystem: Environmental > Aquatic > Freshwater > Lake | place: Lake Montjoie... | reverse complement strand
TTGTGCATCGGCTTTTGTACGAGTAAAGATAATTCCGTACATACCTGGATTTAAATCAATCAAGCGTTTTAGTGCTTCATAACGGTGATGTGCAGCCGCTAAAAAATATTGATGATCTATGTTTACATTACCGCTATTCTTTTTACCAACCGTAATTTCTTTTGGTGTGGTCATGAAATTTTTAGAAATAGCTCTTACTTCTGGTGGCATGGTAGCACTGAACAACCAGATGCTTTCTCTGTTGATGGTATTTTTTAGTACGAAGTCGATATCGTCTCTGAATCCCATGTTCAACATTTCATCGGCCTCATCCAGTACAACGTATTTTACTTTTTGTAAGTCAATTGCTTTTCTTTCAATCAAATCAATCAATCTGCCTGGAGTGGCTACAACAATTTGTACACCCTGACGAAGGTTTCTGATTTGCATAGTGATAGAAGCACCACCATATACGGCTTCAGAGTTAACTCCTTTTAAATGCTTTTTGAATTGCAATAAATCATTAGTGATTTGCAAGCAAAGTTCTCTGGTTGGGCAAACAATCAATGCCTGAGGAAATTTATCTGCTGCATTGATAAGATGTAATAAAGGCAGTCCGAAAGCAGCTGTCTTTCCCGTTCCGGTTTGTGCTAATCCTACAAAATCTGTAGTTCCTGAAAGAAGAACCGGAATGGCTTGTTCTTGAATTGGGGTTGGGTTTACAAATCCTAAGTCGGTTACGGACTGTAAAAGTTCGGCTTTGAGGCCTAAAGCTTCAAATGTTGTCATTTTTTATTTTTTAAAGTAAGGACCCATTATTGCATTCTATGCAATAAACACGTGGTCAAAATTGAATTTGATGGTCACATGTAATGCTTCGGGCCGTTGGGAGAGAAAATCTCAGAAGTAAAGATTAAATATCAACCTGCTATCAACAGCAACTGAGCATGTCATGTAATTCTCAGTTTATTAATTATCGCCGCAAAGCTATGCTAATATTTTTATTTCTCATAGTTTTTTCTGAAATATATAATTGTAATTTGTTCTTTGCTGATCAATTTTAGTGTTTACTAACAGCGTTAATCAATGTTTCAATCATTCATTAAACGAAATATTACATTACCTTTATCACCTAAATCTTTAACCTTTAAAAATTATTTCTATGTCAAAAAAAATTACATTAATCACTTTATTTATTGCAAGTAGCTTCCTCGGCATGTCTCAAGACTTTCACATGGGTGTGAAATTTGGAACAGATATTCAAAAAATCAATGGTAAAGCCTTCAGTGAAAAATTTGCTTTTGGGTATCATCTTGGCGGCTTTGCAGAAATAAAATTGAGCGAGTCCATAACCTTCCAACCAGAATTGTACTACAGTGCGGTTAAGCTTGATACAGGCACTTCATTTTCTAATACTTACAATTCTATTGCGTTATCTAAATTAAAATTCGGGTTTTTAAATATTCCTTTGATATTAAATATTAAATCCGGAGAAAAAATGGTTGTGCAATTGGGCTCACGATATGGAATTGTAGTAAACAATAATTTGTCTTTGATAAATAATGCAGAAAGTACATTCAAGAAAGGGGATTTCTCTGTATTGGCAGGTGTACAGTTCAGTTTTTCAAAATTAAAAATTTATGGCAGATATCAAATTGGGTTAAATAATTTAAATGATATCACAGGAAGTACTGAAAAATGGAAAAGCCAGTCATTTCATATCGGACTTGGCCTAAGGATTATATAATTATGGTCTTAGTATTTCGAAGCTTCCATCTTCTTTCATCTTAATAACAGTGCTCGGTGTTCCGGGCACTTGTTCTTCCTGTCTGTGTTGTACTACATAATCAACGCCATCTTTAATTAAAATATCTATATCACTAAACATGGCAGGAGCAGGATAACCAGAAACGTTAGACGAAGTTGAAACAATAGGTTTTCCAAAAGCTTTGATGAGTTCCTGGCAGAAATCATCTTTCACAATTCTTATACCAATAGTGCCATCAGCATTAATCACATTAGGAGCAAGGTGTTTCGCATTTTGATAAATTACAGTTGTAGGCTTATGAATGCCTTTGATATAATCATAAATTTTCAATTCATTTGTATCGGTATAACTCAAAATGTCTTTTTCTTCAGCAACAAGAATAATCATGCTTTTGCTTTCATTCCTGTTTTTAAGTGTATAAATTTTTGAAACAGCTTCTTCATTGGTTGGGTCGCATCCAATTCCCCAAACGGTATCAGTAGGGTATAAAATGAGTCCTCCATTTTTCAAAACGGATAAACAAGTTTCTATATCGTTTCTGTAACCAATCATAAAATTTTATTGTATACATTCATAATGTCTTTTGCATATTGTTCTTGTGTGAATTTTTTTGCCTGTTCATATCCCTTTTTAATCATAAGGTTTCTGAGTTGGTCATCTGTTGATATCTGAATTAAACTTTCGGCAATAGCATTAATATCATACGGATCGAAATATATTGCCGCATCTCCGCCAACTTCAGGCAAACAAGAGGCATTGCTGCTGATTACCGGAATCCCACTGTACAAAGCCTCAAGCAAAGGTGCACCAAATCCTTCAAATATCGAAGGGTAAATTAAAGCAAGAGCTTGTTGATAAATTGCAGGAAAATCTTTTGCCGTGGTAAAATTTGAATCTTTGGATGCCGGTAATTCATTCAATAAAATCAATTTGTCTCTTAAGCCATTTTTTGCCATTAATTGTTTCACATCTTCTTTCTCTTTTTTCCCGTTTCCAATAACAACTAATGGAATGTTGTTTTGATTTTTAATTTTAATCATCGCCTCACATACTGAAATTAAATTCTTTCTTGGTGCGATACTGCTGACAAATAAAAAATATTGATTGGGAAGATGGTATCTTTTTTTTACAATCGATTTTTCATTTTCACTAATGATGCATTGAAAAATCGGATTGCAACTTTGATAGCAAACAGTTATCTTTTCTTCTGGCACATGATAGTATTGTATCAGATCCGCTTTTGTTTGGTTACTTATGGCAATTACAGCGTCAGCAATTTTACAGGCATGTTTTATTTTCCAGCGGTGCACATATCTCTGATCAAATGGGTAGGTTTCAGGAAATCTTTCAAAAATTAAATCATGAATAGTAACCACGGTTTTTACATTGGTTTTTTCTATTCCTCTTGGTAATTCATTACTCACACCATGAAAGAGTTCTATTTTTTCTTTTACAATTTCATTCACCATCAAACGACTACGCCAAAACGCTGGGAATGATTTACCCAGGAAAGTTAGAGGGAAATAGCTTTTTGTATTTTTGAAATCATGGTCATTAAATAACCTGGTCTTTTTGGGAGCAAAAAGTTTGTATTCATTTTGTGGAAATTGATTGGTTAATATAGCAACCAGAGAACGAATGTAGTTCCCGAGTCCGGTTTTATTCTCATATGCTCTTTTGCCATCAAAACCAATTCTCATCTTTTTGTATTTAGTTGGTCATCATTTCTAAATTACCTGTCATCATCAAACAATAAAATTAAGCCTTCTGCTAAACATTCAAGAAAACAAAAAAAGACTTTATAAAAATGGCTATTAAATTATTTATTGTGCCGAAATTATTCAATAGTGTGTATTAATTTTATTTGTTTTGTATCTTGCTCACTTTGAAAATTAATTAATTCAAAACTACATAAATCTTAATAAAATGGAATTTCAATCACTCATCAAAGAGGCTTGGGCAAACAGAGAATTATTAAAAGAGTCAATTTATACTGATGCAATAAAAGCTATAATCGAAGAAGTAGATAAAGGAAGATTAAGAACTGCGGAACCAGATGGAGATAATTGGAAAGTAAATGAATGGGTTAAACAAGCCATCCTGATGTACTTTGCTATACAGCCTATGGAAACACATCATTTGCCTCCATTCGAGTTTTATGATAAGATGAAATTGAAATCCAATTACAAAGAATTGGGTGTACGTGCAGTGCCACATGCAGTTGCACGATATGGCGCGTTCCTAGCAAAAAATGTAGTTTTAATGCCTTCATATGTAAACATTGGCGCTTATGTTGATGAAGGTACAATGGTGGATACATGGGCAACTGTTGGCAGTTGTGCTCAAATCGGAAAGCATGTCCATCTAAGCGGTGGCGTTGGAATTGGTGGTGTTCTTGAACCTTTACAAGCTAGTCCTGTAATTATTGAAGATGGTTGTTTTATTGGTAGCAGATGTATCGTTGTAGAAGGCGTTAGGGTAGGGAAAGAAGCAGTATTGGGAGCGAATGTTGTATTAACTCAATCTACAAAAATTATTGACGTGAGCGGAGAAGAGCCTCTAGAAATGAAAGGGTATGTTCCTGAAAGAAGTGTCGTGATTCCTGGAAGTTATTCCAAGAAATTTCCGGCAGGTGAATACAATGTAAGTTGTGCTTTGATTATAGGCAAAAGAAAATCCAGCACAGATTTAAAAACTAGTTTGAATGATGCGCTAAGAGATTTCAATGTAGCTGTTTAATTATCTAATACATTTATGAATTTGAAAACAAATATTATATTGGTTAATAAAAACACAGTAACTTTTATATTGCTTTTGTTTGTTTTTACAAATTCAATTTTTGCACAAACATCAGCTTCAATAGAAGCTCATTTGCCAGCATTGAAATCGCCTTCAGACTGGATTGGGTACTCCACTAAAATTATATTCAATACTTCAAAAGAATTAGGTAGTATTTCAGATGCTTCAACTTTAGAAAAGGATATCAATGGCTTAAATGATAATTACGACAAGCTCAAATTAAATCACAAAGCAATTGAAGCGCAATCTAATCTCCGGAATTTTTATAACCTCAGAAATCAGTTTGGTTTACTGATTGAGCAGACTAATCGATTCAATAAAAAATTAAAGAAGACAGATGCTATTCTTATTCATCAACTACAAATGATTGATGCATTGTCAAATCATTCTTTAGTCAATACCGTTTTAAATGATAGTATTGCAAGTTTTGAAAATACTACTCAATTCAAAAAAAATTACTTGAGTTTGGATAGTTTGAAAAATAATATTGAGCTTTTGCAAAAGTCATATACTCTTAATATATCCTTTTGTACTTACATTATTTTAAGTGCAAAAGAAGAAGATGAAATGATCAATCGTGAGATGGATAATATCACCAAAAATCTCTTGCATCCGGAAGAACTTTCATTTCTTCATCTTGCTGAAAATAACTACCCTGCATTTTGGCCAACTTTTAAAACAACATGTAGTCAAAAACTAGATTTATTGTTAAGCTACTCTAAGGCTTCTCTGTGGGATTTGATTTTATTGAGAGTTGTTGTGTTGCTATTTGCCTTTGTTCCTTTGTGGTATGTGAAAAAAATATTCAGAAAAAATGAGGGCACTATTTACACCCAGCATTTTCGATATGTTCACAATCATACTGCATTAATGGCACCTACCATCATGCTTGTACTTGCGCCTTTGCTGTTTCATTATCCTCCTATGTTATTGTTGGATATGCTTTTTATAACCATTACTTTTTCAGTAATGACAATAATCTCGAAAGAAAATAAATCATTAAAAAAATTACATGTTTTTGGATTATTGATTTTTTATGTCTTATTGAAAATTGATAATTTAATCATTACTGTTACATTGGTTGACAGAATCATATTCTCATTATCTATTTTTACGTTGCCCTTCTTTTATCAACTTTTGAAATGGGTAAAGCAGCATGTTGAAAATCATCGTATGTTGTTAATTGCAGTGTTATATTCAGTAATGATATTGATTTCTTTGGGTTGGATATTCAACTTCGCTGGCAATTTTATTTTATCAAAAAATATTACACTTGCAGCCTTTGAAGGTTTGTTTTTCATGCTTATGCTTCATTTTGCCATTAATGGCATTGGTGATTATATATTAATGACAGGAGATTATTTTTACAGAAAGAAAATAAATTTTAAACCAGAATTGCTTGCAGTTTATTTTCGAATCAGGCAATATTTGATATTCGCGGCAATATTGTATTGGGTGATTGCTCTCTTAATCAATTTGAATTTATTTCATTTTATTGCAAATCCAGTTCTTGAATATATTAGAATGCCAAGAACAATTGGTAATGTTACATTCTCTTTTGGAAATCTTTTAATCTTTATTTTTTTATCAATATTCATATTCTTTATTTATGAATTGATTAAAAAGATAAGGGATGTCCAAAAGGTTAATTGATAATCTTTCTTATTAGCTTGAATAGCTTAATTAAAAGTGATAAAAAAAATCATAAAAATATTTGTTATTGGATTGTTGTCAATGCTGGTATTGCTGACAATTTCTTATTTAGTTTTTATATTCAATGCTGAGAAAATTGTAAAGGAAATTGTTACACACTATACCAAAGGGACGATGAAGATTGAAATGAAGAAACTCCGATTCAATCCTCGTGAATTAAGAATCACCATCGTTGATGCCCATATAACAACATTAGATACTGTTCATCAGAACTCAACATATAATATCACAGTGGATACAATGTTGTTAGAACTTGCTTCTGTAAGACCTTTATTGTTAGACAGGAAATTATACATTGATTCTATTACTTTCAAAAGACCATCAATTTCAGTTATACAATGGAGAGAAGAAAAAAAAGAAAAGTTTTCATTACCCCAGCAAATGGGAAAAGTGTACAATTCTTTAAATCATACATTGGATAAATTGAGCATTAAATATTGTTTGCTTGATTCTGGTGCATTCTCAATCGAAGATAAAGTTCATCCTGAACGCAAAAAAGTTACAGTCACGGATTTTTATTTCTTAATAGATAATCTTCATAAAACATCAAGTCTGAATAAAGATGATCGTTTCTTTTTTTCAGATCGGATAAAGTTCTATTCTTCTCATCAAAAAATAACACTGGCAAGCGGAAATCAACAAATTAGTTATAGTCGATTGAGAATCAATTCTAGTAAAAAAACAATAGAATTAGATAGCTGCTTTATTTACAGCAAAAAAAACAACAGTGAGTTCAATTCATTCTCAGGCTATTTTGATACTCTTAAATTTACTAATGTAGATTTTAAAAAGTTGACACAGAATAATATTCTTGATGCAGATAGCGCATACTGCATTCAACCTAAGATTATTTTAAAGACCTCAATTAAGGAAAATAAAGCAGATGGAATGTTGGCTCATGCTATGAGCAGAGACTCTTTTACTGTGTTGATGAAATATCTGCTTGGAAATTTCAATCTTGATTATATCGGTGTTGACAATGCAGCGATAGAGATACAAACGAAATCAGATTCGAAAATTTCCAGTTATCAAATCAAACGAACAGACTTCTCCATGCACGATGTATCTATTATTGATCATCCTGATAGTGCCATTAAGGTTGGAAGTTTTGATCTTGGTATAATTGGTTATCAAGCGTGTGATCCTGATAGTAGCTATTTGGTGAAATTTGATAGTATTCATTTTGTAAATGAAAAAATATTTCTTTCGAACTTTAAAATTGCACCTACGAAAAAAATACAAACAAATGAATTCAAAGTCGTCAGCATGTCTTCTTTGGCTATTAACAATATTTCTTGGGTCGATTTATTAGCCAATAGAAAAATTGTAGCCAATGATATTGAGTTGATTAATCCAGAAATTGATTTGCATCTCAAGTCAAAAAAAGACAATGGTAATGATAAAAAGAAATTGAATGTTTTGGTTGCATTTCAAAAAATTACAGATTATGCAGACATTAAAAATTTAAAAATCAGGAATGCACAATTTCAATTGAATCAAGAAGACAAAATTGTAAAGTTGAAAAATCTGAACTGTAATATTCCAGTTAATAGATTGTTGAAATCCAAAACATTAAATGATTTTCTTTCTGCTTCATTATTCTTTGATTTTGAATCCGCGAAATTGGATTTGAAAAAATATCAAATCTTTCTTAAAAAAGGAAAATACGAAGGAACAAAAAGTCGTTTGTTTATTTATGAAGTACTCGCTGATGATGATAAAAACTTTTTCCATGGTTACTTTCATAAATTTTTGATCAATAAGCCTTCGGAAATCGCGCCCGATCATTTTGATTTTTCATCATTGAGTTGGGATAAGGCTACTTTATCATTGACTATAAAGCCTTCTATAAATAAAATTGATGAACCGAGCTCAAAACCTACACTCACTGTTACTGCAATTCAAGGAAAAAATACAGTATTTCAAATTAAAGGAAATTCATTTTCAACGAATGGTGTTTTGCCTGAAATCGATGTGTCAAATTTTGCTACAGAAAAAAATGGAAAGTTTATTGTCAATGATATAAAATTTAAGGGTAACAAAATTTCAATGGTTAATAAAGGCTTGAGGCTCGTCATTGATCAATTGGATTTTAAAAATAAAAAAAGATCTTCTATTATTGGGATGTATTTGAATTCAGATAGTGGAAAAAAACGCATGGAGCTAAATGTCCCCAATGTTGTTTTTTCTACTGATATAAATGAGTTAATCAGGAAGCAATTTAATATGGGTGATATCATCATTCAAGAGCCATCACTTTCTATTTCGGAAAATGAAAATTATCAATTTCGACAAGGGGATTCTTCTTCAACGAAATTTCCTGAATTCAACATCAATAGTATAGTTGTAAATAATCCTGAAATTCATGATGCAGCATTTGAAGAGAAATTCCAACCTTTATTAAATGCTATACAATCCAAGATTCGCTTCAATGATATTCTTGTTAAAGATGATCAGATTCATATTGAAAATGGAAATATTCAACTTGCAGATATAAAATTCACGACCCCAAAAATATCTTTTTCAATTCCAGTTGATGATCCTATGAAAATTTCTGTGAAGGATATTGGTCTTAGTCTAGGTGACCCTCAAGAAAAATTGAAATGGAGTTTTTTAATTGACACTTTATCTTCCAATAGTTTGTTATTAAAGACTTCAAAAGATAGTTCGCATTCACAGGAAATAATTATAAGTAATACATCACTATCTTCAATTCAAATCAACAATAGTAATGGATTTGCTCCGTATGAAATTTTATCATCAAGCCCCGATTTTTCTATTCACTCATGTGTTGATATTTCAAACAATCAAAGTAGTTTTCATATTCAGAATTTGAATTTCAAAAATAAAACTAGAGATATTAGAATTGATAGTTTTGGTTTTCGACCATTAGCAAAGAAGTTTGATTTCGTAAAAATGAATGATTATCAAAAAGACTATCCTGTGTTTAGTACTGGTGTTATCAAGGTGAATAATTTTAATCTACTTAAGTTATTCAAGGATTCTGTGTTTATGGCTGCCGATGTAAGCGTTTCTCATCCCGATTTATATATATTTAAAGACAAAAGAAAGCCTTTTAAGAAAGGCATTTACAAGCCTCTACCTAGCGCTTTGTTGAAAAAAGTAAATTTTAAATTTGATATAGATTCTTTACAAATAAATGAAGGGATTGTAACTTATGAAGAATTAAATGAAAAGACGAATAAGTCTGGCGTCGTTAAATTCAGTCATTTGGATGCAATGGTTAATAATATCAAAAACCACAATCATATTGAAACGGATAGTCTTCGTTTATACGCAACCGGTAATTTTATGGATAGTGCTAAAATTCGTTTTCGATTGGCTGAGTCATTTACGGATTCATTGCATACGTTTACTTACGGCTTGCGTTTTAGACCTTTTGATTTTAAGATTTTGAATCCGATTTTAGAGCCCTTGGTTTCTGCAAGAATCATTTCGGGGTCATTGGATACATTGCGGGTAAATGCAATTGGCAGGGAACACATGTCGCATGGAAAAATGAAAATGTATTATAATGATTTAAGAATTCAGTATTTAAACAAGGGAAGCGACTCGGTGAAAAATTTCAAATCAAGACTAATCAATTTCGTTGCCAATGATTTATTACTCAAACGAAATAATAAAAAAGGTTTTGGAATAGTTTATGCAGAAAGAGATAAGGAACGCGGATTTGCAAACTATTGGATGAAAATTGGTTTGAGTGGAGTAGTCTCTAGCTCTGGAGTCAAAAAGAATAAAAAGGTTGAAAAGATATATCGTAATAAATTAAAGAAAATGAAAGTTCCTGATATTCCTGATGTGGATCTATAATAAAATTACAAAGCCGTAAATATAAGTTTACGGCTTTATAATTTATTTGAATTTCTATTTTGAACTAGAATGTAGTTGTTCCGTTTGCTTGATAAGTATAACGGAATGTATAATATCTTGAATCAAATGCTTTAATACTGTCTGTTGCAGTAGTAGCAGGAGTTACGCCGCCTTTGTAGTAATTTGATATTTCAACTTTAGCATATTTACCAGTTGCCGTTCTGATTACCAATACTCTTCCTGGTGTTGCTGTTACAATGTTATTTGGGCCATCGTATGTATACCAGCCTTTGCCTGAACCTTTTGTTATTGCATAAACTGGTGCGTTGTCCACTCTAAATGTAGAATCAACAGGTACGCTGGTTAAAGCATCAAATGTTCCGGTATAAACAAAAGCGCCTCCATTCCCAGGACCACTAGTTCCATTGTTTATTCTTACTGTAGTTCCGGCAAAAGCTAAATCCCAATTTGAAGATGTCGAATCTGAAACTGAAACTTTTGAGTTGGTTTCCAAACTAAAATAACTGTATATGCCTGCGCCATAAGGCCCTGTAGCACCTATACCCAAAATAGTATCAGCAGGAAGATTTTTTACAGTTACAATTTTACCATTTACTGAAACATTGAATGCATTTGGATCTGCAGGTGTAACTGGAGTAGGTGTGTCTTTTTGACAAGCACTGAAAATGATTGTTGATGCGATTAGAGCAGTTGTTAGGATTTTTTTCATTTTTGTTTATTTATTATTTAAGTTTAAAATTGATTCCCATGTATATCATTCTGCCTTGTAAATTGGGCAGATAGTTTGCATCCTGGTGATTTAATATATTGTCTATACCACCATAGATTTTTATTTTTTTATTCATGCTATATCCTGCTGATGCATTCATTAATACAAAGCCAGATGCTGATTCGTCATTTGTGTTATAAAGTCCATTTCCATCACTATCAGCGATGTACCATTTAGATCTGTATGCAAATCTTAATGTTGAATAAAATTTCGCGGAGGGTTCGTAATTTATTTTGAAATTGCCCATGTGTTTGCTTCGATTGGGCAATCCTGTGTATTCACTTTTGTTCAACAATCTGCTGGTGCCATCTGGATTTCTTGTGTATACTTTTCCGGCTTTTATATTTTGT
>Ga0114968_10003850_pt1 | contig 11231 bp, 8 predicted proteins | sample M_130807_EF_Meta_FD_87020 | JGI IMG/M metagenome (GOLD analysis project Ga0114968, IMG submission 87020) | Freshwater microbial communities from Lake Montjoie, Canada to study carbon cycling - M_130807_EF_MetaG | ecosystem: Environmental > Aquatic > Freshwater > Lake | place: Lake Montjoie... | reverse complement strand
CCTTGAATCATTCACAGCAAACCAATTATATAGTTTTCCGTATTTCTTTCCATTTTCAGGATCATTGTCATAATAACACCATGCCGGTTGACCATTTTCTCCAGCCTCTTCCCATTCTTTATCAGATTCAATATGTGGAATTAAATCCCCATTCCGGAATCGATCCACATTCAGATTTCTGGTCATCCATTCCTGATTACCAATTCTTACACTCTCATATTGTGGTTTAATCTCACTCAATATCTTTTGGGTAATGGATAATAGTTTCTCTGTTTTGGCGAGATTTGAACTACCTGTGGATATTAAAGACTTTTTTTCTGAGTTTTCCATTGGTATGAATTTGGGTGGCAATCGAATTTAAATAAAAAAAATTGACTTGACTATATTCTTGACACTAATCTTTTTAAAATTGAAGTTAATTGAAAAAATTCAGTTAATTATTCCAAAAACTTTAACTCCGAATTGGAAACCGTTCAAAATCCTCCTTTTTTTAAGAAAGTAGAAGAAAAAAACCACCCAAATAACTTTATGGGTGGTCAATTTCACCGGATTAATATGTCTTAAATGTCGTCCAAATCTTTCATTGCCTCAATATTTTTGACTAAGCTAACAATATTTTCTGCCATGTGACAAAATTCTATGAAATTCCCGGTAACAGTAATAGTTGTATTTTGAGAAGTTTCATCGTCAATTTTTAGGTAGTCTAAAATTTCTATTATGGATGTACTCATTTTGTTATCTACATTTGATAATCCGGTGGTAGAAATAATTTCGCTTAATTCGATCTCATAATTTTCTGAATTCATATATTAAATTTTTTTGTATTACAGATAAATATGCTGTAAATCAGAAAAATCTTCATTCATCAAATAAAAAATGCCTAATCAACTCTGTTTTATTACTACCAGAGAATGAGTAAGAGCCATTATTGTTACTAGTGTAAACGGATTAATATTTAATTGAATGAATTTGCTGTGTCATTTATATTGTAAATATTACAAAGTTTAAGAATGGTTGAATATATTTTGACAATAGAGACTGTAAATTATGATCAAATTCCAATCTATTATCTAATGATAAAAGATGACTTGCTTTCGCTTTATTATTTTCTATCAGGTTTATTTTACCTTCATTATCTATTATAATAAATTCTGTAAATAAAGAAAGGTGATTCCTAAAATAGACAAATTGGTTATAGATTGTAGTACGCTGAGTCCAAATTTCAGTTTCATTGTAATTAGTACCGAAATAATCATTTAACTCATTCAGGATAGTATTTCTATTGGCCTCACTAATTAAATTAAGGTTTTTATAATTTTCTCTTAGATAATTAATGTCTGCTATTGCTCTTTTAATTGAATCAGGAGTGCTATCATCCATTGAATAGATGGCAAATGAAAACTCATGAATACTTATACTGCCAACATCTAAAAGAACTTTAATGCAAGCTCTATAAGGGAATAATATTCTTTCTTCATTACCATCTTCTAGAGATGAAAAATATCTTAGCATTTGCCTTTTAAAAAGGTCGGTATCTTTAATTTCTCCCTTCTGGTATTTTTCACCCAACGGTGTAATTGAATAGTTCTTTTTATCATTAATAATAAGCCCTAAACGTTTTGTATGACTAACGTTATTATGGTTTATCTTAATTTTTGAAATATCAAGAGTATTCGATATGCCTTTGTATACTGCAATTGTAGGCTTTACTAAATTTTTATAGTAAGTATCAACTTTATAATCACCTAACGTTTTAAATATTCTTTTTTGACTACTCTTCCGTTCTTTCTTGCCATAAACTTTTGCAACCTTAAAATTTTCAGAAGATGGATTTTTATTTATATCAGCAATTTTCAAATAAAGATGTTCTTCAAATGAGGTTAGGTCGATTGATTGAGGCAATGAAAGTGTTATTGGTTTCCATATTCCTTTACCATACTTTGGAATTTTGTTTTTTACAGCGTTTCTATTTAATTCATTAATCCATTCTGCAAGGCGGTTATCCTGGTCACGCAATGATTGAATAACATTGAAAACTGTTTCAAATGCATCAAGATTTACAATTTCGCTACCACTGATATTGTCAGGTATTAAAATTGGTATTAGAAAGAATGCAATCTTTGGTGTTTGTGAATCAGGCTTGCGTAATGCTCTCCCACATGCCTGTACAATATCAATTAAAGAGTTTTTATTGTCTACAAAATATACACTATCAATAATTGGAACATCAACTCCCTCTGTCAAACATCTTGCATTTGACACCAATGCAAATTCAGTATTCTTGAAAATATCAAGTATTTTCTTTCTATCACCTGTTGGCATTGAACCATTCACATGTGAAATAAATAGATTATCATCACTTATGTTTTTGTTAAACTGCTTTATTACGTTACTTAAAGGAATTGTGTTAGCTATTGCACCTGCAAAAAGTGTTGCGTTTTTTACAGATGAATGAAATGAAATGATTTTTTGGATAGGATATTCTTTGATCGCCTTAGCAAGAATTAATTGGGAAAATAATATTTGTGCAGTTGAATATTCTGAATTTGAATTTACTAATGCTTCAAGGTCCTTATTTTCTTTAATCCATTTGTAGTAGTCTGATTGCTGAATACCTGCAACTACAATTTCATAATCAGAAATCACTTTATCTGATATGGCGTCACCAAAATTATATTTATAAAAAGTCTTGCCATAAACTTCTTCATCATCCATTGAAAAAATCACCTTACCTGCGTCTTTTGCTGCTTTTTGTAAACGTGGCCTAATTAATCGTTCAGTAGCAGTCATAAACAATCTTTTCTTTGAACTTATACTTTGATTAGATAAAGCAAAACCAAAAAGTTGTGTTTCCTTTGCTCCAGCTGTTCTATGAGCTTCATCAAAAATTATTAAATCAAAAGAAAAATTGTTTGTAAAATTCATTGCTTCAGCTACAACCTGCAATGATTGGTATGTTGAGAATACATATTTTTTTGAGGTTGTTTTCATTTTGATAAAATCAACAATCACAGATGGGTTTGTTGTAACAGGAACATTCAATTCCGAAATTGAAATATCGCCATCATCTAAATCATTTGAAACTGTTTTATCACTGCATACACATAAATAACTGAAAGGCATTTTTGCTTGGTCTGCCCAAGATTCAAGTGTTTGTTTTATTAAAGCTAAGCTAGGAGCTAAAAATAAAACAGTATCATTTTTCATTTCCTCTGTTATCCAAAGGGCTGTTAATGTTTTTCCAGTGCCACAAGCTGCAATAAGTTTACCTCTATCTTCTTTCTTGAAACCCAAAACAACATATTTGATAATCTCTCTTTGGAAATCATGCGGAGTATGTTGCTTTTTTTCTTTTAATTTCTTTTCATTTACAAAAGAGAAAAATTCCTCAAAGAAATTTTCATCAAGTAAATCTAACTCGTCTACTAAAATTTGTAAATGCTTTTCATTCTTTTGAGATAAGTCTGTTACAGAGTAACAGTTTGCTATGGTGTAATTATAATCAGTGTGTTTACCTTCTACCCAGAATTTCGCTAATTCATCATACTTTGGCTTAACTCTGTTAGTTCTAAACTTAACTTGATAAGCAGCTGCATTATCATCCTCAAGTACCATCAAGCCATCAACACCACTATCTTTTTTCTCAATTTTATATTTTGTTAGATAAGTTGCAGGAATATCAGATGACATGAAAACTTCTTTTACTTGATAAAGCTGCTTTTTAAGATTTAGGTAAACGAAAATAAATTCTTCAAAAGCATCACCCATTTGTTTAGTTGTAGGAAGTGCTTCGATAACTTTTTCAAGCTCTTTCCAAGAAGAGTATTTCTGTTGAAAGATGCTGCTATATTTCATATTTGTATTAGTTCTGAATTTCTATAATTGATTCTCTCATAAGATTCTCATATTCTAAATGCAATTCTTTCATCTGCTGCGAAGAAGAACGAATCTTTCTTGCATAGTATATTTGATTTACTTTATACCCTAAACTTGTTGCTATTTCGGCAATTAGCAAATCAGTTGGAACAAGAATGCCTTTATAACCTGAATTAGCTACTACAATAAAGCATTTAGCATCTTTTACTAAACTTGTTTTAATGTTCTTCAATAATTCATAAGTATCGTCAAAATATCCTCTAAGCATATCAGGGATATTTTTATTCCAAATATTAAATGCTGAAATAATATCTGCAATCAAATCAACTTCTTTTTGATAGTTTTTGATATTGTGGTCAAACTGAGAATTTACATGTGAACGCATAGCAATTGAACGATATTTTGCAAAGTCTTTGTAAGTTTTCACAAAGCCACCTAACCAAAATTCAAGTTTATATACTTCGCAATAATCAAAACAATTTGCATAAGGTGGAGAGAAAACACACAATCCAACTTGTTTATTTGCAACTTGCTTAAAATATTTTTCTAGCGTAATTGAGCCATTGATAAATATGGTTTCTTCTTTGAAGTTTGAAACCTCGATGTCTTTAACCATCGAGTTACACTTTGATAAAAAATATTGAAAAACATTTTCAATATTTTTCTTTTTCAGGTTTAATTTAATACCGTTTCCATCTTTTGTACGTATTGAGCAATCTTCAATTATTGATAAATAAGCCAATTGAAAAAATTGTTGAACTGGTATATTATTAGTGATGTTTTCCCAAAAATATTTTAACTGATAAAGTGATTCAAGAGATCCGTTTTGAAATGATGAATCAATAACCTTTGGTGTTTCTTTTAGGACTGATGATTCGCCAGGCATAAAACTTTTAATTAGCCTTTGAATTTCTTGTATCTCAGCCAAAGTATAAAAGTGCGTCTTTACAGAAGCGGCTAAATAGGCAACTGGATTAATATCAAACCCTATGCTTTTGTAACCTAATGATTGTGCTACAACATTGGATGTACCTACACCACAAAAAGGGTCCAGAATGTAATGTTTTTTGTCAGGACTTTCAGCTTCAATAATCTGTTTTACCAAATCTTCCGCATAGCCCTGCTTGTATTCATACCAATTGTGCTTTGGTATCTTCTTATTGGTCTTGAAATTCACTAATTCAGTAAATGCACTACCGTCTGTAACTTTAAACTTACTTTGTAATTCATCAATTATTCTTACATAGTCAGGAAAAAGTTTCTCAAACTTAAAATTGTCCTTTATCAATTTTTCTTCGCTAATCCTCGGCATCTTTATAGAGTTGATTAAAATAATTTTTTTTGAATTTTGTGTAAAGGGTGTGTTTGTGATTTATTAGATACGATTTTGCAAAACTCTCAATTATTGGAATTGCGGTAAGAAACATATCCAGTATTAATTCGTTTTTATCCCTTGTATCATCTGAAAGATAGTGTTTGAAAATATTGTCAAGGTCGATTGAAAATTCATTTTCAGTAACGTAATTTTTTATTTCATGGGTTGGTTCCCCTTTTTTGAATGAGTATATAAAATCACCGTATGGAGAACCATCAGCTTTGGTATGTGCTGTTTGCTTGTAATTTTTCACACCGTCTTGAAAGAATAACCCATTTTCAGAAAGTGTAAAACCAGACCTGAAAATAGAAAACAATAAACCTAACCAAGCAGTGACATCTTTATTGTTGAAGGTTAACACCATGTATTTATTTGGCTTCAAAACCTGATATGATTTTAAAAACACATTATAAAGATTATCCTCATAATCATACATGGTTTTCGCACCTGTAAACCCTTTCTTACGATTTGAAATAGCTTCTAATTCAAAATTTGGAATTGTATCATAAAGGTCTCTATTCCAGACATACCAAAAATGTGACAACTCTAAATACTGAACATTACTGCCATATGGAGGGTCTGTAATAATTGCATCTACTGAATTGTCAGGAATATCTGTAAAAGCAACCGGTTTATTGTAGAGTAAAATATTTCTATCAGTCAACTCAGAAAATGTGGTTGCAGTATCAACTTCATATTTTTGAGTATTATTAAAATTAAGAGAAGAAATTATACGCTGAACACCTTTTTCAAATGATGGGAGTATTGAAACTTCGCAAAATTGTGATGGAATCCAATATGCATGTTTACTCCAAGTTGTAGGTTTGCCACCTTGCCAAGTTTCATTTGTAAAAGCCATAATGTTAGTGTCTTTTACAGTATTGCTAAAAATCATACGCAATAACTCGTACTTATCCCTAGACAATTTAGAAGAGTATGATTTTATTTTATTTAGTAATAATGAAACTATAAGTAAATTTCTCTCGGTAAATAAATCTTGAAAATTAATAATTCCTTTTTTAGCCAATCCATCTTCAAATTGCCTATCCCAATCCATTGGGATTTTATCACTTTGAATCACAACCTTTTCTTTTTTTAATTCTGACTTTAAAAATTCAATGTGAGAATTGAGTTTTTCAAAATCAGCTTTTTCAAATTGCTTAACTATTTTTTTTCCTTGTGAGTTATTGTTTGCTAAAAACAAATATTCAAAACCTAATCTTTCGCAGTTCTTTGCCTCAATACATTTTTTGCCTGAATTATGCGAAGCACATTCTGTATTAATACATTTATAGGTCCCGTTTTTTGTTTTGTATTCATTTGATAAAAGTGTTGGTTCATTACAAATATTGCATTTAACTTTAAAGGCAACTTCACACCATTCAATTTGATGTATCATCCCTTCATAAGTGAATTGCATGTATGAACCATTAAGATATAAAAGGTACTTTTTCAAATCACCGATAGATGTAATGAAATCAGGATTCAAAATATTTTTCTTAACCATATTTCTTACAACAAATATTGAAAGTGGGTTGAGGTCACAACCAATAACCTTTCTTCCTTTCCTTATACTTTCATAAACTGTTACACCACCGCCACAAAATGGGTCTAATACAATTTCATTCTCTTTTGAAAAATTTTGAACCAATTGTTCAAAAACATTCCAAGGCCGTCTAGCAAAGTATTTATGAATCTTATAAGGTGCTGTATGCCCCTCAGCAATAAGAGGGGTATAATTAAAAGTATGATCCACGTTAATTTTATTTGAATTACTCTTTCGATATTTTTCAATTAAAGAATCCGTTTCGTCAAATAGCGTCAATTGTATTGGCTTTTCTACCAATGATATTTTAACATCATCTAATATTTTCAAATAGGATTCTTTATTTTTTTTCATCTAATTTTGATTTATGATATTTTACTTCTTCTGCGTTATGCATAGCTACTTGGGCAACCTTTTTATCTTTTACAAAACCAAATATTCGGTTAACAAATAAAACGGTTTGCAATTCTTCCACATCATCTTCATACTCTTTTGAAAAAAGATTTGAAAAATTAAGCAGCGCCTTGGTTTTCCATAAAGAAATTATCATCGGTTATATCTCATAATTCTTTGCTAATGCTTCTAAGGTTTCTCTTTCTTTGAGCGCTTCAAGTACTACTTTGCTTTAAAATTCTTTGCTGAATTTTCTTCTTGTGGTCATGCTAATTATTTTCTTAAAGGTAATATTTGTTCTCCTAACTAGCTATCCTTTTTTTAGGGAGTATCATATTTGTGCAAGATTCCATTTGATATCAAAAGTTTTAGAGTAGTAGTAATATCTGCCTTATCATCTAAAATTGAATATTTTTCTATATTTTTCGGACCTAAAGGTCTCTTATTTAGTATAATTCCAGTTAAGAGACTTTACTATTTAATTTTTTTTCACTCATTAATTATAAGGTAGTTCCAACCAATCATGATTACAATCTTCTAGAAATTCCAAGAATTGTCCTACGTTTTTTGATGGTATTTCATTATACTTCTCTGCATATCCATTTAGAATTTTGAATTGACACCAAGTTAATCCCATCTCATTAATCTCTTCCTCATCATCAGTATCTTCGAAAGTAAGGTAGAATTTTTCCTCGGACACATTTATTAATTCAGAAATACGAAATACTTCAATTACTTCTACCTCTCCAAATGAATCACCCGCTAAATCATAGATTTCCTCATCATCGAATGATTTTATCTTATATAAATATTTATACAACTCATAAGTTTCTGAATAATCCTCCGTATCCTCAATTATTCTAACATCCTCGTCATCTTCCTCCTCATCATCATCATCATTTTCTTCTTCTTCTTCCTCTTCTTCTTCTTCTTCTATATCGTATCTACTGTAATTTCTATCATTGTCATCCCAGTGAATTGCGATTTCCCAAAATAATAAGGCAGAAAGAAAATCTACAAATTCCTTTGGGGTTCTAAAAAACCATATATGATTTCCATAATTTGTGCCATAACCAAAATTCATCTCATGTTTTTCTACTAAAAGTATTCCTCCTTCAACTGGTTTAATACTTTGAGCATCACTAAATGCTTCATTTGGATTTTTGGGTAAAATTTTTAGAAGTTCTTTGTAATTCATAATTCTTTTGTTTTAAAGAATAATATTTTGATTTTTTTCTTACAAATTTAATGAAATATTAAATCTTCCGCAAGTAGTAATTATTTATTTGTGTATCAAACACATAATCGTGGGATCCCATATTTTGGTCTTTGTTTTAGATGAGGGTCAAATCTATGTAGGAACCCCTGTAAAACGGTAATAAAACGCCATGCCTTTTAATTTATGACTTTGTTCTTTTTTACTACCCTTCAACTGGTATCTCGTTCTTACGACCAATTTTGTTCAAAATCATGTGCCGGACAAACTCAGATTTATTTTTATAGTTGACTTTACTCTCCTTAAGATAATCAAGGATTTTCTGGGATTGGGATTCCGTGAATCTCACATTTAGTATTATTTTCTTGGGTTCTTTCATTTTTATTATTGCTTTATACCTGATAAATATGTCAGTCAGACAGAAAAAACTTTCTGTAATAAAAAAAAGAAGTTTAATATAAATCTATTTGATGTAACAGATTAATAATTAGCGTTTTATTAACATTTCGAACGCCAACAATCATAAAGGTGGTGTTGTATTTAAAGGAAAAGACATTTATGGTTGAAAAAAAAGTATTAATTCCCAAAGGAATAAACATCGAAAATTTATTAGGTGAGGAAAACGTAAAGGGTAGGTCGGATTATATTAACAATATTCGGCAGGGAATGATTTATTTTCTTGGACTTCTCCACAAGACAAACCAAAATCGTTACCTATTTGACCATCAGGGTTACCGAAATCTTAGAAGTGAATATCTAAATGATATTATAGGTAAAGGTAGCGGTAATAAAAGGAGATTAAATGTAATCAAAGAAATCTTGATAGCTAAAGAAATCATTGAAGTCAAAAATTACAGGCAAAATGTAAAATCATACGGGTACCGTATATCTTCCGATTATTTAAAAGGGGAATTTATTGAATATCCTTTAGACAAGACCATTATAGACAAACTAAAAAAAGTTGAAGAAAATCCCGAAAAGGAGAGTTTTTCCAAAATTAATGGAGTTGATTACAGAATTCTGGAGGAACAATTTGTAAGGAATGAGATCAGTTTTGATATCAGTGTTCACGAATATCTGCGTGATTTTACCCAAAAAGTATCTGATAGAATAAGCAAAAAAAGGATATACAAAAAAGAAACGTTCCTTAACTTATTCAGTTATATAGGAAAACTACTTCAAAATATGCAACAAATTGAAAAGAAAAATTTTAATCTTAAAGTTGCAGAAAGTAATGGTAGATTTTTTTCCTCCGTTTCGTCATTGCCTAAAATATTGAGACCTTTTTTGAAGATAAATGATGAAAATGTATGTGAGAATGACATTATATCCTCACAGTCATTTATTTTATCCTCCATACTAACTAAAAATTTCACCAATGATACTGGAATTGGATTTAACTTGAATACCATATTTAATGAATTATTGACAGAGTTCAGGAATGTAGATATAGTTAATATGTCAAAAAATGGTGGAAGACAAAATTTTATTGCTGGTGTTTTTTTTACTGAAAATGAACTGAAGGAAATAAAGGAATTTCATGACATTGATTTCAGAACGGACTTCTATTTGTTTGTTCTGGAAGAAGGGATTAAAAAACATCCTGACTTAATGAAAAAATTCCCTAAAGTAAATAGAAGAGATTTTGTTAAAAAGCGCATAATGTCATTCCTTTTCGATAATAATGACATTTTTAGAGAAGAAAATATCCTTACAGAACTGATTAAAAATCTGTATCCTGCTGTTAATACCTATGTTCAACGTTTTATGCAAATGTATAGAGCAAATAAACTCTCTTTAGTTTTACAACGTGCTGAGGCCTTTTTAATTTTAAAGGTCTGCGAACAGTTAAAAATGGAAAATGTACCCTTTTTTACCATACATGATTCTATCATTACCACAGAAGAATTTAAAGACAGTGTAAATTTTACCATGAGGAACGAAATTTATAAACTGACTGAAAAAAAAGTGGGAGTAAAATCCAAAACATTAATACCATTAACAGAAGTAGAAGATTTGGTATTAAATGAAAAATTCAGAAAATTAAATGTGATTTCAAAAAAAGCAATTGAGAGAACACAGAGAGAACTAAATTACCAGAATATAAAAACAGGATTGGACTTTTTCTATCAGAATAAAAAAGAAAGGAGTGAAATGATGAACTTCTTAGGTTTAGCAGCATAAAATTAGATTCTTACCTGATAATGTTTTGTCTATGATTATGAGGATAACCTAATTACTGTTTTTCTATGTATTATCTGGTATACTATTATTATTTTTTTTATATAGTATTGTATACTAGTATTATTCTATATTATTTGGTATACTAGTATTATTATATATTAATTGGTATACTAGTAGTATTATTATTTATTTATATTATATATAATATACTATATATAAATGTAGTAGTGAATATATCATTTATGTTGCCCATGTTAAGGAAAACTTGAGTGTATTAAAGGTACCTTACTCAATCATACATTTCCCTCGTATTTTGACCAGGATCAACGATACGCGTAAAACCTGTGTTACATATTAAAACAATATAAAAGTGGACCAGACTAAAAATGTGAACTGTAATTTCATGTAATACTTAATGTATTGTACTTTAATACCGTTTACTTTCTATTCTATTTTCCTCATGCTGGTTTATTCTATATTAGTTTATTTTATTCTATATTAGTTTATTTTATTCTATACTAGTTTATTTTATTCTATACTAGTTTATTTTATTCTATACTAGTTTATTTTATTCTATATTAGTTTATTTTATTCTATACTAGTTTATTTTATTCTATACTAGTTTATTTATGATATATTAT
>Ga0114968_10003848_pt1 | contig 11233 bp, 17 predicted proteins | sample M_130807_EF_Meta_FD_87020 | JGI IMG/M metagenome (GOLD analysis project Ga0114968, IMG submission 87020) | Freshwater microbial communities from Lake Montjoie, Canada to study carbon cycling - M_130807_EF_MetaG | ecosystem: Environmental > Aquatic > Freshwater > Lake | place: Lake Montjoie... | reverse complement strand
CTAGCGGTTTGCATACCTTTTAGGTGATATGCGACCCTTGATAAGATCCCCGATGCCTCTTATCAAATGACGGCTATTACGTCGGGACCGTCAAACTTGGTGAACCCACCGAGAGTCGAACTCGGATCAATCGATTAAAAGTCGATTGCTCTACCATTGAGCTATGGGTCCTAAGACCCATAACACACGGGTCTTTGGTATTAGTCGTGTCGCGGCATTTCTGCTGCTTCTTTTACAATCTCAATTACTTGATCTAATGAGGAACAAATAATCTTAGTTGTTACCCAATTATCATCTTCGCTACGTCCACCTACTTCGACCATGTATCCGTTGTCATACATGTTGATAGTAAATGACTCGTTAATCTTTGTTAGTTTATCTGCGATCTTAGTAGTCATAACACTTTTCCTTTGTTTTAAAACGTCTTGCCACAACTTTAAGTTGTGGTATCGAATGATATATCCGTCATGTAAATTTTCTTCATTGCGAACAAGCCAGTTACTTGTTATACTACTTTGAGGAATACCATATTTGTTGACAGATTGTTTTAGTTGTTTACTATTATCTGTTGTATTAGCTAATGGAATATGTACTTGTCCACTACCTTCTAATTTTGATAAGACATCCTGTAAGATTGGCTTAAAAAACTCAAAACTAACAGTATCTTTTGTAGATTCTGGGGTATTGGTACCATATGCTACTTCTTGCCAAGTTTTTGTCTTAGTCATGTTTTCCTCTTATAATATTACGTTGTCTAGTATATCATCTCGATAAGTCACAATTTTAGCAGTAGTATGTTCCCTAACGAAGGTTTTGATACGAGAGTCAATATAAAGATCGAGATGTTCTCGCATCTTAGTCTTTGCTGGATCGTATCGGCTTTCTTTAATATTATCTCTTCTATTAACGCTACCACGCTGTTCGGCTTCCCAAGCATCGTCGGCAGCATCCATCATTTCTTCCAGTTCGTCACAGAAAGCATTCCAGTGTTTATCTTGCTCGCTCATCGTTTCCTCATATAGTTGGCTGGAGAGGAGGGATTCGAACCCCCGACCAAGTGGTTAACAGCCACCTACTCTACCGCTGAGCCACTCTCCAACATTTTGGTGCCCCAGGAGAGACTCGAACTCCCAACATTCGGTACCTAAAACCGACGCCTCTACCAATTGGACTACTGGGGCAATCTCAATGTTTCTTATATTAACAGCATTTACTTATTGTGTCAACCTCTATTTTATATCAAGTCAGAAATAATAATTTCTCGCATCGCAGGTAAATTTTCAACGACTTCAGTTTTCGTCCCCCACGCATATTCATAATCCTGTTGCTGTATGTTTTTAAAATCAATCTCTTCTCGTTCTTTTACAGTGCGACACATAACAAACAATGGAAAGTCTGGATTAAAATTATTACGTTGATTCTGTACAGGAAATACTTCCCACCATTGATCTATGTTTTTAAAACCTGCATCGGCATAGAATATCTGCGTATCTTTAAATCCATTCTTCTTGCTATACAGATTAAAAAATACTTCACTGCCAAATTGCCAAAATCCGTGGCCATTGAAATTATTACATGGCGCGATATGTAATATCTGTCCGCCGACTGCACATAACTTGGAAAGATTTTTTAATCCCTGTATCACATCAAACACATGTTCTAAAGTTCCAGCATCAATAACAGTATCATACTTTATATGATCATTAGATAATGGGAGATTAAAATCTTCTACGAATGTACAACCTTCATAAGAGTTAGCATCGAAGCTATGTACTAGTTCACTGCCAAAACAATCCATCAGTAGATTTTCGCAAAATCCAGACATTGGATAATCATGTGGTAAAGACAGTAGGTCTCGGCATCTATCATAGATCGGCCAAAAGAACATCTCTTGTCGGCCCAGTGTAGCAGTCTTTTTTAGATCTCCGTGTCTTTTGGCAAATCTTAAAAAGTTTAATGAATGTACGTCGATGCCCATCTTAAAAATGTACCTCTGGATCATAATTTAAATTGTAGCTATTAGTGTGTGTAGGTTGTTGATATGCTATCCCTGCAATACCTTCTTCTACAGCCATCTGAGGACTGATCAATGCCCTATTGCCTATCTTGGTGATTATACAGTCTGCATACCAAAATTCTAAACTAGGTGTTAACATAGAATGTATTTTATAATCAGTATGCGATCCGTAATGATGATATAGATGTTCTGCATGACGACGACGTATCATATACATCTGTGTACCCCACAACCCCCATTCCCCATCAAATGAATGATAGCTAAATGCTGCAGATTTGAGAGGTCTATTGTGTACTACTTTCGCAGGATGATCGGTTTCAGTTAGATAACCTAATAGCAGTATGTCGAGATCTTGCCTATAGAAATTAGCAGTTATTACAGGAAGCTCTGCTGCAAGATCTTTGCGTAGTAATATATCATCTTCACACACGATCGCCATATCACTGTTTGTAGCTAAAAATTTGTTTATAGCTAGAAAGTGTCCATGCATACAGCTATAAGCATGTGGGTTCCAACGATTCAGAGACACAGCTTGTTGTAGTATTTCTTGATTTGGAACTATGCTTGGATCATAAGGATCTATGCTTTCGATAAATTCGTAATCTAACCCTAAGGTTTGAAAACGATGATTCATCTTATTGCGACGTTCCAGGTTTTTATATGTTAAACAATAGATAGGAACATTCATATATCACACTAATTCTGTAGCAACTTTAAATCCGTTAGTGCTAAACGTACCCGTTAATACTTCTTGGCATCGTTTAGAAAACAGTTCGATATTTTCTGCGTGTCTGCTTTGATAAAGATGATAGAAATCATTATCAAATACAGTTCCTATTCCGTAACGTCCTATACATCCTAAATTCCAAGGACCTTCGGATGAATCTTTTTCGTAGTATGTGGGCATAAGCGCACGATACTTAATACCCATACGTTCGGCTGTATAACTGATTTCTTCTGCTGTATCGGAAGTCTGATGATGCATACAGCTAGGCTTACCTAAACGCTCGTATACGGTCTTAGTCATAACAAAGAATCCCGGAGCAGCATATATGTGGCTAGCGGGAGGTATATGATTACTACACTGTGCGATTCCTAAGAACGTATCGTTACGAGCAACGTAGCCTACTGTTTTAGTAAATGCGTTCGTATTAAGCGGAATCAGATCAGGTTCGATGATTCCTACTATTTCTGCTGTGTTATCACGGAATACTTTATCTAGCCACTCGCCGTGCCAGGTATTAGTATTGTGATATTTTACGGGTATTTTAAAATGTGCCATCACTCGTTTATGAGCATCTAGCATCCGTGTATTCACGTTATCCCAGTGCAGGGAATGGAATTCTACTCTCATTATCTCCTCGGATAATTTATGATTTTTATATAGTCTTTATTAGAATAACTCTGAGTCGTGAAGTATAGTTCTTACTATACCATATTCTAGGCAATGTCTTTCGATGTTTATTTCATACTCGTATCCTCTGATAGATAGTCTGAAATCTTGGAACAAATCTAAAGAATCCCATATAGTTTCTCTAATCATCGATAATCCATCCGAAGAAATTGTTTCTTTTCTAGTAGCTAATCCCTCATCTTCGTATACGGTTTTAAACCAATCTAGGTAATCTTGGTCTGCATGATAAAATTCTACATCAGTAGTTGGACGAGTCATTTTTGAGATAGATTTAAACATTTTTTTTCTTCCCGTTCTGTATGAAACTATTTATCATCACTTTAAGATTATAATAACATCATACCTTTAAATAAGTCAACAATAAATATTACGTCTTATCAAAAAAGGATTATTTTATTGAAAAATTATATCAATTATATTAATAATGAAACTACAATATGCAATTATCCTTTTTTACATGTAGATGTGAACACAGATAGTACATGGCATGTTTGTTGTGAAACGGCAGCTATAACTAATAAGTCTGAGCATCCGACAGTTTCCGGTTATTGGAATAGTGAAACAGTTAATTCTATACGTAAGTCAATGTTAAATGGCGAAAAACATCCCCATTGCTCACATTGTTGGAAGAATGAAGAAAACGGGAAAATCAGTTTTAGGCAGCTATCAACTGAACGAATAGTAACATTATTAGGTAAAGAAAAATTTGATAAAATAATCAAAGAAACCAACACCCAAACCGGAATATCTCCAATTAGTTCCATCAAATCAATACAGCTCAGACTTAGCAATCTCTGTAATTTAAAATGCCGCATGTGTAATCCTCTGTATTCAACTCGTTGGGCAACTGATTGGAAAAAATTAGATGATGATCTAAGGAACAACAGTAAAAAACAATTTAAAGAAGTTGATTGGGAAATGTTAGTTGACCATCCTTTAATGAAATTAGATGATAAGCATTTTAAAAATATGATCGAATCATTAGGACCAAACTTAGAAAAAATAACAATTTCCGGGGGAGAGCCTCTAATGGAAACTCGATTATATAAAGTAGTTGAAATTTTGGAACCATATGCAAAAAACATATCTATGACTATTGTTTCAAATGCCACACAATTGGAAAATCTTAATGAAATTAATAAAAATTGGAAATCATTTACATTTGTTATTAGTTGCGACGGTATTGAAGATTATTATGAATATATCAGACAGCTATCGTCTTGGAAAGAATTTTCTAATAATGTATCTCGTATACACGAATATGAAAATATTATTATAGTTTTTAATGTATGTGTACAAATATACAATTATCCAAATCTAATCAAAACTTTAATATGGTTATTGGACAATTTTAGTAATAAATCTACGTTTTGGGTTGAACTTATATTTTTAGAAAGTCCGCAATATCTTAGTTTAAGATCTCTCCCTAATAATATAAAAAATAGGTTATTTACTGAATGGTCCGAATGGGCTGATCGGTTAGCTAATGATACTGGAATTTTTTCCTATCGTTGGAGACCCGGTGTAAGACATAACATGGCTCGATTTCTTCGCCGTGTTATTAATATGATGATGATAGATCAAGATCATATACAAACATTCGTTCGGTATAGCGATCAGTTAGATCGAATACAAAATGTTAAAATTACATGGCGAGAATTATTACCAGAATTGGCAGAAGAATTAAAAAATGAATAATGATATTGGCACCCTCGGAGAGATTCGAACTCCCGACCGTCGCGTTCGAAGCGCGAAGCTCTGATCCACTGAGCTACGAGGGCATTGGTGGGGCGTCCTGGAATCGAACCAGGCGTGCTATAAGCGGGGGATTTACAGTCCCCGGTATCACCTTGATACTTCCGCCCCTTAATTCTTATTTTAATAATAGCATCTTTGTCGTTTTTGTCAACTTTTATAATAGTAGCAGATAATTAATAGTAATCCTAAGGAGAAACGAAATGGATATTATTAATCAACTACACGGTGGCAGTTTTGTTCTTGCTGTGATTCTTACAAGCGCAGTCTGGTACATTGCTTTTAAGATCTATAAATGGTGGCTTAAAAAGGAATTCAAAGAGCAGATGGAAAACAATCTTCCCCTAACTATGGAAGAAATTGAACATAGTCGCGAACTCGAAAGAGCTACACAGAATGTAGAATTACGCCGTCGTGATCTAAAGATAGCAGAACAGCGTTTACAGGTAGCTGAAGCAAATGCTAAAGTTGAAAGCAGCCTAATACGCATTGCCGATCTTAATCGTGACCTCGAAGTTGTTAAACTGGATAAGTCAGCAAAAAAACTAATAGCTAAGAGCCCTGAAAATTCTTAATAGTTCTTTATGAAAACATTATACCCCAGTCTGGGGTATATTTTTTTGGTGATCTCGGCATGACTCGAACATGCGACCCACGGTTTAGGAAACCGTTGCTCTGTCCAGCTGAGCTACGAGACCTATTTGTAATTCTTAGCAGAATGGAAGAAATTCCTGTAGATGTCTGAGAAGTATAAATGTATCTTCTTAAACATTTTTGATTCTGTAACATCATATGGTTTTGTAGAAACAGTACTATTCCAATTTTCTCGTTTAAATGGAAACACTGCTATAAGCGGTGTGCCTGCATCTATCTTAAAATCCTCTTCTTTTCCAGTAATATATCCTGGAAACTGTATGGCTTCGTCATATGTATCCGTATCAACGATAGCAGAGAATAAAGAGAATCTATTTTCAAAAAAGAACTGAGGCTGATAAAATAAACAACTATATCCTGGAGGTGTCTTGATCATATATCCTCCGCTGAATTTTATATAATTGTGTCTTTTATCTTCGATTTTGATTGGACATTGCATATGCGAATGTGTAGCAACGACATTATTCATTTTGCATCGCCAATGGAATGTTTCAGTTCGGTCATTACCTGATTCAGTGCTTATTAGCACCTCTGAAGGAAATCTCAAGAGGTATCCACTGGTTAGATAATCCTGTATAGGTACGCATTTTTTTATACTAAAGACTGTATGATTAAGTTCTTGTGCCGATACTCCTTTGGCTGTAAACGAGAGTCCTGGTATAATATTATCTAAATCTTTATACCATTCGGGTATTGCTTTCTTTAAGGGTATTGGAGGAAAATCTCCAACAAGCTCGTTTACAGGAATAAACTCAATATCAGGCATAAGAACTCCAAAAAATTATATTGTTTATTTTATTATCTTTTCATCAGATTGTCAACGAAATTTAACAAGAGATCGTGATGACGGTATTCGTGCCAATGTTTCAACATATAAGGATAACTTTGATACCAATGCACATCACTCTCAGGATGGCATCCTATCAATCCTATACGATCCTGGTACAATGCCATAGCATCGCCATTAGCATATGTAGCCACTGTTTCAAAGTTTCCGTTACCTACGAGAGCTGGTCCGTCATAGAAATACATCTTATCTGTCTGCCCTTGCCATGTGATGTCTATAGCTTTAGCATGTGGTCTACGTGTATCGGTCCCAGGGCGACGTATGTATTGATATGCCTTGATATCTTTCAATATATCCATGTAGTAATTGCCAGCCCAATAAGCACCCATACAGATACCTAGATAACGTCCTCCGTTTTTTATAAACTTTTTGATACGAGGAGCGTTTTCTTTCATCAAAAAATCGTAGCTGTTAGCATCTCCAAATCCACCGGGAATAGCGACAATATCTACGTCGTCAAAGAAATTATCTTCTAAGCAGTGTCTAGTAAATATTTTAAATCTGTATTTGGATTCTAATGCTTTCATGATACCGTTGCCCGATTGTACCGAGCATTTGGGCTGATGTAAGAACAACGCAATAATTGGTTTCATGCACATATATTTATGTATTAAGTACGTGGTTAATGATGTAGAAGTTGAGAGGAACGAGTGTCGACCCCCTTTTCAGTGTACGGGTTCCCAAGGTTAAAGGAATCTTCCTTAGAAGTTCCTACCCGACCTCGATGTGGCTGGTTCACTATGTGAACGATCAACTCATCCGTAAAGCTACGCTGCCTCTCAAACTTGGCAGAAAGGGTGGGATTCGAACCCACGGAACGCTCTCACGTTCGTCAGTTTTCAAGACTGAAGGCATCAACCGCTCGCCCACCTTTCCAAACTTGGCGACCTCTACGGGGATCGAACCCGTTATCTCAGCCGTGACAGGGCTGCGTCTTAACCTTTTCGACTTAGAGGCCTTATTTCTTTATTAAATCCCACAGTTTCTCTTTCGATATCGATGTGATTAAATTCTGCCCAGTACAATTCAAATGCTACAGTATCTTCTAAAGCTTCAAACTGATGATATTCTCCGGGCCCAACCTTAGTATATTGTCCAGCAGACAATATAGTTTCGTCGACTAGGTCGTAATCATTTTTCCAAACACGTATGATCATCTTCCCAGATTCAATAAAGAATCCGTTCCATTTGAACTTGTGTTTATGCTTACTGCATACTCCACCTGCTTTGGCTTCGATCCTATGAAATTCTAAAACTCCATTAGCTTCGAGTAGTTCTGTTTGTCCCCAAACTTTTCCTGCTAACATTTTTCATCCTTCTAATTTGGTTGCAGTCGCCGGTGACGCTCCGGTTCTGTTGGTTATAGCCAACCGTGGCACTTTTCCACTACCCTGCAATAAACTTACTTTAGTACTTTGCCTATTTCCTCATAAGCACGTACTGTAGGAGGATGTATCTTATCCTTGCCTACTTTGTCTTTAATACTCAGTGTGCTGTCGCCCATCTGAGTGGCAATCTTTTCTACAATCTTAAACTGTTCTATTTTTACCACATCACTTGGTAAAATCCAAATAACGTTATTAGATTGTATCTTAGCACGAATCTTTTTCATATGTATTTCGCAGTCTGATCCAAAGTCATTGCTGCCAAGACTGATGACTACATATCTATAACTCTCCATATCTAAGAGAGGACGTTTACCGTATTTTGTATACCATTGTTGACTATTAAGTCCAATCTCTGCTAGTTGAGCACAATTAGGTTTTACAGTTGCTATACCCGAAGCGATACTATCACCGATGATTAAACATTCTAGCATGTACTCTCCTAATGGTTAAACTTAGTATATAACACGCTATCATTTTTGTCAACCTGATAAATATTGCTATGAAAAGAATAATAGCGATACTAGCACTATTAACACTTTCGGCTTGTAACTCAATCGACGTCAGCACAGTTGTTCCGAGTTTTTGGGACGACAATCAAAGCCGTAGCATTATAAACACTTACCAGTTAGCAGTAAACGTAGATTGTAAAGAACCACAAGCAGCACAAGCACAAGCGATTGTTCGTGAACTACAGTGGTTCCAATTATATAGCGAAAGCAAAGGCATGCTACAAAAGGATGTCCTCAAACTAATCGAGCCAATGCAGACTACTTCTAAAGAATGGGCCGATAGAGAAACACCTAGCGAGGGCTACTGTAAGATAAAGAAGAACATAATGATCACTCAGGCTAAAACAGCCTCATCAGCAGTATTAGGGAGATTCTAATGACTAAACTTAATGAACTCGTAGGTTGCGGCCACGGATGGGCCGAAGAACGTGCTATGATGGCTATGGATATACTTGAGCAACGCAACAGTGGTGCTATTACGCCCAGTGAAGCTAAAGAATTACTAGAAGACCTAGTTGCTACTGATAAACTAGAAGCTGTAGCAGACAACATCCAGATCAAAGCAGCACTAGTCAGCGCAATCTCTATCGCAGCTAAATTCGTATAATTGGTGCGTCTGATTGGACTCGAACCAACAACGCCTAGCACCTCAAGCTAGTGTCTCTACCAATTGGACTACAGACGCATATTGGAAGTCAGGATGGGAATCGAACCCACATAAAACAGTTTTGCAGACTGTCCCATAACCGTTCTGGCACCTGACCGTATTTGGTACCCGCTGATGGATTCGAACCAACTCTTCCAGTGCCACAAACTGGCGTGCTGACCAACAACACTAAGCAGGCATAACTTTGGTTGGCCCTGCTGGACTTGAACCAGCGACCTTTCGGTTATCAGCCGAATGCTCTCGCCATCTGAGCTAAGGGCCATAAATATCCCATGACTGAAAAACAAACAATATTAGCTATGTATTCGGGAGGATTAGATAGTTTATATATGGTATATAAACTTTTAACTTCAGATGAATATTCAGATAAACGTGTACATATACATCATGTACACATCCATAATGTAGAAGATCGTTTTAAAGCAGAAGCACTGATGGTTAATGCTGCGTTAACAGAATTAAAGCAACGTGGCTTTAATTTCATTTATAGTGAAAGCAAAATCTCTAGTCCTGCATTTCGAAACAATAACAAAGTGTCATATATATACGATTGGGACATTGTAAGATTTTATGCCGGTTGGATAGCTAGCGCAAATCCAGATATTAGTGCTATTGCCATTGGTCGTGAGCAGTCCGACGCTGGTGGATTTAACCAATATGATTCAGCCGATGCGTTAGTAAAATACTTTACAGACATTCCTTTGATATATCCAGTGTTAGACATGCACAAATACGAAATGTATGACAAATTACCAGACTGGTTAAAAGATAAATTCTGGAGTTGTCGTACGCCTATCTATCAAAATAATATTCCCACTAAATGTGGTTTTTGTGGTACTTGTAAAAAATTATTAAAATACAACATCGGTGGATCATAAATAATCTGTGACAAGTTACATTTACATTATAGGTAGTGATAAGCCTCCTTATAAAGTAGGCATTAGCAAAAACCCACAGCGTAGATTACGTGATCTTCAAACTGGGCATCCTTATCCTCTCGCTATACACTCTATAGTTGAAACTCCAACTTCTAATAATAAACTATTAGAAAGCATCATCCATCGTAATCTAAAGCATCTACGCACGAGCGGAGAATGGTTTGATATACCTTTAGAAGTACTTAAATTAGAAGTTGATTTTGTTATGATACGCTACAGCGAAGATTCTACTATTAGAACGAGAATAACGCAGAATATACTGTAGTAGTGGTGCCTGGGGAGGGACTCGAACCCCCGTTGTTGAATTCCGCCTTACTAGAGCGGTGCTGTCGCCACTGAGCCACCCAGGCTTATTTTTACTTATACTATATATTTCTATATGACGTCGAATCTGGCACCGGCACAAGGATTTGAACCCTGAATAACTGGGTTGGAGCCAGTTGTGATACCATTTCACTATACCGATAAAATTGGTCTGCGTGGGAGGATTTGAACCTCCGATCTCAACCTTCCAAGGGTTGCGGGGACGGCCAGACTCCCCTACACACAGTTAATTGTCTCTTCAAAGATACACACGAATGTATCCATGGAGAAACAATATCTCCTGCTCCGCTGAAACCACTTGTACAGCCAGTTGGCCCACGTACTAGTCGGAGGTTATGCTTATGCTTAGGGCACAACTGCCTGCGTATAAGTTAAACAGCGTGTACGTCTGTACTCTGTTTGTTTAACTTAGATTCTTTCTTTGCCTTTTTCTTTGCCTTTTTTTGTTCTACAATATCGTATATTTTTTGTTCTGTTTCGCGATCACCATTCTGGATAGCGTGAAATAATTTGGTTGCTAGTTCTGTCCATTTCATTTCGTTTCTCCCTATATTCAGACAACAAAAAACCCCGGTGACAATATGTTCCGGGGTTCCATGTGTATATGTGAATTACATATTACAGCACAAGAACCCCCCTAGTCGGTTCCGACCAGCGATTAGATTTACTAAATGAACAAATAGTCATAGTGTTTCTCATTGTCTTTTATTTATACAATCT
>Ga0114968_10003847_pt1 | contig 11239 bp, 10 predicted proteins | sample M_130807_EF_Meta_FD_87020 | JGI IMG/M metagenome (GOLD analysis project Ga0114968, IMG submission 87020) | Freshwater microbial communities from Lake Montjoie, Canada to study carbon cycling - M_130807_EF_MetaG | ecosystem: Environmental > Aquatic > Freshwater > Lake | place: Lake Montjoie... | reverse complement strand
AAATAAAACCAACCAATTATGAAAACTATTTTATTTATGCTTATAATAAAGATTACTATAAAAATAAATTGAATAACAAGAAATATACTAAAAGAAGAACATTAAAAATTTATAAGAATTAATAAAAGTCGGCATTTAAAATACGCGTTGCTCTAATACTCATTTATATAAAATTAAGTAAGATCTTTTAATTACATTTTGTATCATTTTTCTTACCCGGTCAGTGTAATAGATATTGGTGAATTTAATGATTCGTATAATTATTATTCAAATACGAGTATGGATAAAAATTTTAGAAATGGTTTGGACATTTGCTTCTTTGCGATTCTTTTATATTTATGAATTTATGAAACTATAATTTGATGCATTATTTATAAAATGATTTACATAAATTTTTCTAATTTTTTACTGTGTATATGCAAATTGAAAATTGGAATTTCAATATCATCTATTACAATAAATGGTTTTTTGCAATTATCTGTATCGGTTTTCCATAAAAAAATATATTTGTCAAATGTTATAACGCAGCTTTCATTTATAAAACCAACCATACAATCTTCATTATTAATTGGATATAAACATTCAGAATAAAAATTTGGGTTATTTCGAGGATCTATCCCGCCAAAATATTGTCCTATAGCGGCTGCATCAAATATATATCTTATTTGATTGTAGTTTTGACTAACATATGAAACTACACTATCAGATGAATTTTCATCGCAAAAAATGGGAAAATTTTTTATTAGACCGGTTGAATCGCGGATATTTGCAAAATTATCCATATCTGTTTGATGTGGTGAATAATTATCAAGTATTTGTTCAAAAATCGAGGTATTTGGAATAAACATTATACTTGCTATATTTCTTTTCATATTATCAAATGGTACATATACATAATTTTTGTTCAATGTATCTTGCAAAATATCGCAATTATAATATAATAACACATCGTTTTCGATATGTATGATATTTTCAATATTATATTGAACCATGAATGCATAAATATAAAAAAATCTCATGGATACTAACACCCAAAAACCGCCTCTAAAGTGTCTATCCATGTTGCATTTTTGCATGAAGTCATATCTATCATGTAATATATTAATATCTATCAATGTAATATTTGTATACTCTTGAAAATGATGAAATAATTCGCGATTTGTTAAAACATATATATTTTTATTACCAAGACGTAGTAATTGTTTTATATTTAATAATATATATTCTTGAAAATTATTAATACATGTAAGAACTATATTCATTATATTGTATGAATATATATAGATATTTCTTCTTTATTTATTTATATAGTTATAGAACTATTTATTAGTTATGAATTATAGTAGTAAAATTATAACGGGTGAAAGAATCCAACAAATGGCTGATATTTATATTGGTACTTGTGAAGATTTAAATTATAATCCACTCATACGTGCAGAAACACATAAACATGTATTGATTTGTGATATTTGTATATATGAACAATATGATAATCCTTATTGCATTTTTTTTTATACACACCGAATTTCCGAGATGTCAGCTATTATTAGATTGTTTAAAAATCCTTTTGTTTTATTATCTCATAATTCAGATACAAATATACATGAGAATGAAGATTCGCTTGCTATTTTAAATTGTCATAAACTGGAAAAATGGTATACTCAAAATCTTTGTTTTTATCACCCAAAAATATTTATGTTGCCTATTGGTTTTGCAAACTCCATGTGGGATCATGGTAATTTATCATTGTTTGATAGTGATGCCTTTTTACAATCTCTATCTTGTAAATCTAAGAAAATATATTTTAATTTTTCTATTCATACAAATCCAAGTAAACGTCAAATTTGTTATGATGAAGTTTCTAAGAAAGTTCAATGGTTGCATGATGTTCATCCAATTGATAATTTATTGCGAATGAAAGAGTATGAATTTTGTATTTGTCCTGAAGGAAATGGAGTTGATTGTCATAGGCTTTGGGAAGCATTATATTTGAAATGTGTTCCGATTGTTGTTAACAGTCCATTTGTATGCACATTGCAAAGATACAATATACCAATGGTTATACTCGAAAAATGGGATGATTTGGATATCGATTTATTGCAATATTCAAATTATACTTTTGAAGAGTATACCATTGATAAAGTTTTTTATTTCCCCCAAAAAAAATAAAAATACACATATTGTTCATGATGGAAGTTATATACAAATATAATACATAATTATTAGCATTATAGATATTGATAATTATGACAAGTTTAATGAATATATAATATGATTGCATATTCCTTCAAGTTCAAATAAATGTTTTATTTCATTATAATATTCAAAAATGCATTATATTGCGTTTCATCAATAGATAATAATATACTTTACACCTTTGCACATTTAAAACGCCCATTATTTATACATCTTTTTTGGATTTTTGCGAGTTTTATTTTTTGGAACATATTTTTCATTTCTATTATAAGCACCTTCCAAAATGTTGTTATAATATTCTTTTGGTATAACTTCTATCGCTTTTACTATATTTTCTTTCAAATTTTCATATTTTAACCCACTTAATTTTTGTAATTTTGATTTCAACATACTAAAGTAATTTTCAATTGCGATATTTTTTTTATCTTTATCTTCATTAGCGGTTTGTAATGAGATGTCATTCATTATTTTGTTAAGAAAATATTCTTCAAGATAAAGACCATTCTTGAAAGGGGTATGTATCTTTATTTTTACAATAGAATAAATCATTTTTAATTTTATTATATGCGTTGTTTATATTATTATATGTAGCAATCCTAAAATCAGTATTATCACTATTTCATATCTATTTCACAATAGCGATGTTTTATTATATCATTCAGTAGATAAATGCTACTGAATTTTTTTTGCTCTTTTATTTGTTCAAAAATTGTATCTATTTTGAAAAAATTATAACCAGTGAGCGTCATTTTTTTTTCACATGAATCAGTAAAAGGAACAATTGTCATATTTAAATTATATAGATCATTCACATATTTACATATATCATATTTACTTAGTGCGTTTGGAGAAAAAATATGTTTTATACCACTCCAATATTCGTTATTTTTTATAATAAAATGAATTATTTTTGAAAGAGTTAAACATGTTATACCATTCCAATAGTGATTCGTATATCCATTTATTGTTTTGTCTTTATTTTTAAAAATCCATTCTAACAATGATTTTTTTCCATATGATTCATGGCCGATTATTGATGTTCTTATTATTGTTGCTTCTTTTGGTTCGCCTAATGATTTTGAAATACCATAAATAGTCTTTGCTGTATGTTCATTATATTCAGTATAATTGCCTTCTGATCCATCAAATACACAATCGGTTGTAATATGAATAAATTTTAATTTAAACATTTTTGAGTATTCATTTAATTTATGAGGGAATAGTGTGTTTACTTTTATAAATTTTTTATATTCTGTTTCATTACTTTTCTGTGGAATTATCCCAGAACAGTTAATTATTACATCATCTTCATTCAAGTTTTGTAATATATTTTTTAATTTATCCCATTCATCATTTTCTATATCAAAATCACATCTATTTATACATATAATTTTGATTTTTTTTTTATCGTTATTTTGCAGTAAATTTTCTGTCTTATTTTCTTTACATATATCATTATTCAATTGATTTATCGATATTTGTATTGACTCGTCTTCAGAGACACCATTATAAATATTCAATGGTGTAAATTCTATCGGTTTTTTTAATTTATCAGATAATATATATTGTAAGTAAGAATAAACGTAGTTTCCTAACATACCGGTTGATCCAAATAAAATTATTAACATTATATAAATATAAACATATCATTTATATTTATATTATAATGAATAATAAAAGAATATTATTATTTGGAGGCACTGGTTCACTTGGTTATGAAATTGTAAATAGGTATATTGATAATAATATTATTTATAATTATTCGCGAGATGAATGTAAGCACTGGAAAATGAAATTAGATGTTTCCAATGATAATTTACATTTTATAATAGGTGATATTATTAATAAAAATAAAGTAGAAGAATCTATTATGCGTGTAAAACCGAATATAATTATAATTGCTTCTGCAATGAAACATATAGATCAATGTGAATATAATACAGATCAAAGCTTAAACACAAATTTATTAGGTGTCAAAAACGTTTTGGATGTAGTTGAAAAAAATGAATCATTTCTTCAGAATATATTAGAAATGGTTTTATTTGTTAGCAGCGATAAAGCATGTAGTCCAATAAATATGTATGGCATGTGCAAAGCAATGTCTGAAATATTAATAATTGAAAAATCACATTATATTAAATCTTTTAAGTTTGTAAATATACGATATGGAAATGTTTTAAATTCGCGAGGTAGTATTATTCCATTACTCCATACTATTGGTAATGATCCAACTAAGCTATGTTTTACTTTGACAAATGAGAATATGACGAGATTTGTAATGACTCTTAAACAAAGTGTTGATTTAATAGAACATGCCATTATGCATGGTGAATCTGGTGATGTTATAATTCCAAAATTACTTTCTATGAAAGTTAAAGATTTGATTGAAATATTTTCTGAAAAATATAATAAGCCTATTCAAATTATTGGCTTAAAACCTGGAGAAAAAATACTTGAATCATTGATTAATGAATCACAGTCATGTCGTATAAAATATAAAAATGATTATTTTCATATAAAATCTATTTTTGATTTTCATGAAGATATTGATGAATTAAAACTTAAAGATTATAATAGTAGAATAAATCCATTAACCAAATATGAACTAAAACAGTTTTTGAATAATTTATCACTTTTGTAAAAATAAATTAGACAAAATCTCATTTTATTGTGGACCAGTTCGCCGACAAAAAGAATTTTACGACGCTAAATCGTCAAAATTGTCTTTTTGGTCGACGTAATAATGCTATCTCTGAGAGGTATAAAAAATATGTGTATTTTTCATCTTGGAAGGGTCAAAAAATATGTGTTATGTATATTCAGTATTATTGAATAACTATATATTATAACATTTATTCAAGCATTTATTTTATGATTTGTGTAAACATATAAAAATATAGTGTATAAATATTGTATATAATGGACAAAATACAAATATCATTATGTATTCCTACTATGGATCGTTTTGACAGTTTTTTACAAGGATACCTACAAAAATATCTCGAATATCTAATGTCTGGAATTATTGCTGAAATTGTTATATGTGATGAAACAGGAAACGATTATGATAAAATAATGAATAAATATGGTGATTTTATAAATAACAATACAAATTTTAAAGTATATAAAAATGATGCTGTTTTAGGTGTGTTTAAAAACAAATTGAAAGTTGCATCTCTTGCTTCATCCAATTATATTGCATTGATCGATTCTGATAATTTTTGTGATGAAACTTATTTTTTGAATGCTGCAAACTATATTCAAAATAATGAAAAGAGCTTTTCAGAAGCAGTTATATTGTGTCCTACATTTGCTAAGCCAAACTTTAATTATACAAAATTAGAAGGGAAAATTATTAATAAACAAAATGTTCGTGAATATGTTCACGAAGGACTATTCCATGTTCTTATGAATACTGGAAATTATATATTAACTAAAAAAATTATTAATAACATATCGTTTGATGAGTCAGTATTATTCTATACAACTGCATGCGATGTATTGTATTTTAATTTATTAGCATTTCAACAATTTGATGATTTTCAATTACATATTGTCAAGGATTTGGAGTATACACATGTGGTCCATGGAGGAAGTTTATATATGAATACAATTAACAATTGTAGTAATTACAGAGATTCTATTCTTATGCCCATTATGTATAATCTGTAGAAAAAATTATTTTTTATACCTTTGTGTATTTTAACCCTTTCACAGAACAACAATTCATAGATTCTTTTCATGAAAGAGTTAACTGTGTAAAGGTTTATGATACGTTATATCTTTATCATAACAATATTCATGCCAATCACATTTATCAAAAAAAGTTTGCCAATATTTATACGTTTCATAATCATCAGGAGTTCCCCAGCAAATATAATTTTCCACTTCAAATGCTTTTACTTTTAATCCCTGTTCGATATTTCGGTTTATTACATCATCTACATAAAATTCGCCATTTGTGCGTATATTTTCCTTATAATTTTCGTGTAAACCATCTGTGAAATAATGGGTTTTTCTGAAGAACATAGTTCCAATAATAACATGACTTTTTTTGATATCATGTTTTGTTGTATCAAAATTTTTACATGAAACTGTTTTTATATAATCATTTTCATCTGTTTCTAACCATGCATACATATTCGGATTGTTTCTACTGGCAGGATTATTTCTGAATGTCCAAACAATAACATCTATTTGTTTATCATCAAGCATTTTTTGATATTTGTCTACATCATAATATACACCATTATCACATGCGCTTATTAAAATTGGTCTGTCCATATCAATATTACTTTTATGAATTCCAATTTCGCAAGTGCATGCTTGCCCTTGTGTAATTTCATTTATTGAATGTATTTTACTATTCTCATACGTATTCATTAATGTAGTATGCAAATCGTAAGAATTCAAATGGTCTTCTAAACATATAAATATTTTTTCGCTTGTATCAGGTAAGCAATTTACTGCTTGAACAATCATCGGTAAACCATTTACATCGATCAATGGTTTTGGGTTTTTGTAATTCTTTTTTGCAAACCGGCTTCCTGCTCCAGCCATAGGTAGCACTAATAACGTATTGTCATTATCATTATATTTGGGTTGGGGTTTTATTATATTCAAAAAATATTTTGACCAATCTTTATATATTTCCAGGTCATTTGGTGTACCCCATTGTAGCATATGTTCAATTTCAAAAATGCTTGCTCGTAAATTATCTTGCACTAATAAATTATAAACCATGCTTACATAATATTCGTTATTTACTTTGATATTATTCTGCATCAATAGTTTGCAATATTTTTTCATGATAGCACCCGATTTAAAATAATATGTTCCATTTGATGCATATTCGCTCATGCGATCATTTGTAAATGGTTGTTTTTCTTGTATTGATTTTAACCATCTGCTACCTTGTTCTGTTTCTTGTAAAAAAGCATAATTGTCTGTTCCTAACATGTGTGGATGAAATCCTTTATAGCAAGCAATCGCACCATCTGCATTTCTCGAGCGTGTATCGAATAAAAACTTTTCATAATTCCAATATGTTCCATAATCACAATAGCTTATAATAACTTCTTTATCATCATCTATTTTATCATATAGTAGGGAAATTGCATGAACTGGCCCTTGTCTACCTTCAACCGGAACTTCATATATTTGTCCATGAGGGCAAATCGAAGTTAATATATTTGACATGTTTGTTTCTTTTAAATGTTTATCATTGCATATAAATGTAATGTTTTTTTCTCCCGGGAATAAATTTATTACATGTTCAATAATTGGTTTACCATCTACTTTTATTAATGGTTTTGGATCATTGTATCCTGCATCGACAAATCGTTTACCTAATCCAGACATTGGTATTATGATTTGAACATTGTTTGATGACCATACATCTATATTATATGATTTAGTACAAACCATATCTAATCGTATATTTTCATCTTGAAAATAATTTTTATACTCTTTTATTTTTTCAGGTTGATTTTGTAATTCAGGGGATACAAAACATAATTTAAATCCGGCGTTTTTTAATATGTTATATGCTATTTTATGTAATGGATTTTTTGTAAAGCAGTCAACCCATACCCAATTTACTTTATCCTTCATATTTAATATGGTTTCTATATCTTCAAATTCAGAGAATCGGACTGCTATATTTTTTTCTCCTTGGCAGGACAATTTATAAATCATAGGAAATGATGAATCTAAAAAGAAATAGTCTTGTATATTGTATTTTTTCAATAATTCAAGCACTTTATATTCTATTCCCTCGCTTTTTATATTCAATATTATGAATGAATGTTTATAAGATTGTAAAAAATGATCAAATAATTCACCTTGTATAAAAGGATCATGTGATATATGAATATTACCATATTGATCATCTCTTACATCAATTTCTATACCATATTGTATTGGAATACTTTGTAGTTCAATAATTGTGTTTATTCTATGACAGCAAAATAGCATATGTATATATATTTATAAATGGATATAACTTGTTTTTCGCAAATTGATATTTATAAAAATTTATTTAAAAAAGATGAAAATGGCCGTATCATTAATATTTATAAAATGATGAATTGTTGTGCTTCTGGGTTAAATTTATACTATCCAAATGTGTTGTTATATACTGATGAAAATGGTTTGATTTTGCCACTATTGGAAAGAACAATGTCCCTTAATTCTGGGACAATCTATGAAAAACGCGCTATGAAATATGAATATATAGCAAACAAAATATCTAATATTTGTGAAACGCCTGTGTTTTTTTTCATTTATAATACAGATAATTACTTTCATTATGTATATGATACTTTACCATACTTAATATCATATTTAGATTTAAAAAATACGATTCCTAATTTAAAATTATTAATGCAGTATCCAAATGATCAAAGAAAAATATTCTATCCATTTGTCATTGAATTTTTAGAATTATTGCATATTGATGTAAATGATATTGTTATAGTAAATGAACATACATATTATAAAGAAATTTATATTTCAACATCTTATACGCATGATATAGATTCAAATTTACCACCTCGAAAAGAAATATACCCGTTTTTCAAAGATATTGCTGCGAATGCAATAAATAAAATAGAGAAGGAAAAAATAATTATGGAAACGCCTAAAAAAATATACATTTCGCGAAGAACATGGCTACATAATGATTTTAGCAATATCGGAACAAATTATACCACACGTAGAAAAATGATAAATGAAGATGATCTGGTTGCAAAATTAGAATCGGAAGGATACAAGGAAGTCTTTACTGAAAAATTAACAACCATTGAAAAAATTATTTATTTTGCGAATGCAACTCATGTTGTAGGGGCAATTGGCGGAGGTATTGCAAATGTTTTATTTTCTCCTGAGACTACTTATTTGGAAGCGATCATATCTCCAGGATTTTTGGATGTAAATATGCGATTTAAATACAGTTTGGAATGTGTTAATGTGTATTATAACTATAATACACAACATGTTGAAACTGGAAAATTCAAAAAATATATGCGTGTAAAATTTGATGGAGGGATTGGTGAAATAGAAGAAATATATGATAATAAATTGTTAGTATCATATACAGATGGTTCTAATACAGGATGGAATTATGCATGTAATTTTAAAAGGGTCGAGATATTTATAGATAAAGTAGAAAAATTGGATAATGGGTTAAATAGTTCTTATGAATTTTTACGCCGTATATAATAATTTTATTTGATAAAAGGAACACTCTTTACTAATAAAATAATATCAATCATATATTTCGATTTCATCCTTCCATGAAAAAATAATACTATATGGAGCATGTGCTGAAGATAGAACTCTATAATGGTAGTATTTAATTATAATTTTTATAAATATAAAAATATGAAGGAATTAGTATTATTGTAAAATAAATCCATAATTATGATTGATTGGTATATTTTTCTCTTCTAACTTATATTTTTTAAATAAGCGAATAAAATCATCTTTCATATCCATATAAACGTCTATTGGATATGTAATTTCGCCTGCTATTGTTATGAACAATATTTTAAATAATTTATGATACGGTCTTCCTAAGCAATAATATATTTTTTTATTATTATTGTTCAATCCATATATATTTAATTTTTCTTTACAGTAGTTTTGTATCTCATTATTTAATTCTGAATGTCTATATGTTTCTTCCGGAAATGTTTTCCATAACTCAAAAAATGATTGTCTTTTCCAAATAGCAGGACTTTGATCAAATGGTATAAATGTTTTAGATTGAATATCTGGTGAATTTAAATTACATAATTGTATATCGTCATCTATTGTTATTTGATCGGGTGAATGAAATACATTCAAGCTGCACCTATCAATATTATTTTCTTTCATGCAATCCATGATTTTATGTATTTTATTTATATCACATTCTATTATTATTTGTACATCATGCACAATTAAAATTGTATCTTCATTAATTTGTGGGAGAATATTCAACCAACGTTTGGCATAACAATCATTTTCATCATATTCTATATATTTTGTAAATCCTTTTGGTTTTTCGAATGATGTTGCATTTGATATAAAAATAGGATTTAATTCAGATAATGGTTGAATTGTTTCCTCTATAATATCCCATAAATAATTGTAATCACTATGAGAAAATATTAATAGATTCATTATTAGTATTTTCTCATAGTATTTTTATATACTTTACAAAGTAAAAATAATCCTTTATTCAATTATATTATTTGTCTATATTTTTCTGCATCCCAATTATTTAAAAAACATATTTCATCAGGTGATAAAAATGTTTTTTCTTCGTTTGTATCTACTATTATTAAATTTGACAATAATACTTCTTCAATTTCTCTACATTTACATAATGAATGACTTGTTATATAAATTTCATTATTTATAATGATTATCTTTGGTAATTCTTGATAAGTATTATAAAAATTATGAAGTTCCTCTAATGTGTTTATGAAAGCGATTTTTATACCACAATATATTAATGCATCTGGAAAGGTATGCTTTTCTGTAAACAATTTGGGTTTTTGTAATAAGTAATCTATTATTCGTTTGTTCTCACATAAATATGTAATCATATTTTGATTCCACATATCATTTATAAATTTACTAATCTGGTTTGTATATTTGTATCTATCTAACTTCATTGAAACATCTCTTTCAACCTTATTTAATATTTCATTCAAAATTGTATAAATATCATCATATTTTTCGCTTGTAATAATTAATCCATGATTTATCATAAAAATAATGTTCTCATTATTATATTTTGATTTTATTTCATCACATATTTTTATTCCCGGTGTAAAATAATCTATGATGAGTGCTTGTGGAAACCTATTTGAAAAATAGGTTCTCGCATTTTTTGTTATTAATATTCGGTTCACCTGTATTGGATGTATATGCAGTGTATACTTTTTTAATATTGAATGCATATATGTTTCTATTGAACCTCTGGTATTTGACAATACATTATAATTAATTACATCTTTTACCTTTTTTTTTTTTTTTTTTTAAATTTTCCTTT
>Ga0114968_10003846_pt1 | contig 11241 bp, 13 predicted proteins | sample M_130807_EF_Meta_FD_87020 | JGI IMG/M metagenome (GOLD analysis project Ga0114968, IMG submission 87020) | Freshwater microbial communities from Lake Montjoie, Canada to study carbon cycling - M_130807_EF_MetaG | ecosystem: Environmental > Aquatic > Freshwater > Lake | place: Lake Montjoie... | reverse complement strand
GTTCCCGCCGCCCGGGCGCCGGTCTTCGAGCCGCGTCCCGCCGTGCTCTCGGTGGGTCCGCCCAAGGTCTTCTGATGATCCGGCCGATTCTCCTCGCCGCGTTGCTCCCGCTGTCGTCGCTGTTCGCGGCCGAGGGCCGGGTGATCAAGGTCCTCCCGCATCTCCTCGATGCAAAGGGCCGCCACACGCTTTCGCCCAGCCTTTACGAGCGTGACGCCTACCAGGCGCAGCTCCGGGCCGATCCCTCCCTGGCGCATGGCCTGCGGTTCGATGTCCTCTGGAAGGTTTCCAAGGCCGGGGCCAAGCCGCTCACACTGCGAATCGAACTGCGCGGGGCCAATGGCACGACGCCGATGACGGTGGAGCGTGAAGTGAAGCGGGGATTCCTTGGCCGGCGCTGGTCGGGCGTCGAGCTGGACGCGGAGGAATTCGGGAAGGTCGGAATCGTCTCCGCCTGGCGCGCCTCCCTGCGCGAGGGCGATTCGGAGATCGCCTCGACGGCGTCCTTCCTCTGGTGACCCGGGACGTGTCCCTCCGTCTCAGTGAAGCATCGGTTCCGGGTTGGGTTCCCGGATGAGCCGGGCGTCGAGGTCCAGGTACCAGTCCAGGCGCCGGTCCGTCTCGGCCTCGTCGATGTGTCGGGCCATGATCAGGTAGGCGGCGTAGTGGTTGCCCTCCGATTCCACGAGCGAGCCGTAGAAGGCGGACAGCTCGGGATCAACCGCCTCCAGGGCCTTGGCGAGGACCTGGAACTTCTCGCAGCTCCGTCCCTCGATCAGCGAGCACACGACCAGGTGGTCGATCACCGACCCGCGTTCGCCCTGGCGGATGGAGGCCATCATGCCGCTGATCCACGGGCTCCGGAACGGCTGGCCGAAAGGGATCCCGCGCCGTTCCAGCAGACCGAGGACGAGCTCGAAGTGCTGGAGTTCCTCGATGGCGATGGCGTTCAGCTCGTGGACGCGTCCAAAGAGCTGGCGGTACTTCTCCAGGTTGATCGCCGTGGTGGCCGCCTTCCGCTCGAGGTGGGCGTGGTCAACGAGCACGGCCGGAAGGTTGGCCAGGACCTTCTCCAGCCAGCCTTCGGGAATCGTTTCACGCCACAGTAGCATGGGCCGACCCTACCGGTCCGTAGCGCCCGGCCAGAAGCGGGAACTGGCCCGGGGAGCCGGGTGTAGGGCGAAGTCTCCTGGCGAGCCGTCGGAAATGGCTGAAACTGAGGGGAACTCGGCTCGGCGGGAGCCTTCACCCTACCTGGAACAGGTTCAGTAGCCGCCGGATCCGATGGCGGCGGCCTTGGATTCAGTCTGTGTCCCGGCCTTTTCCGCGGCTTCGCGGCGGCGATACTCGTCGAGCATCGGGGCTGTCGCCGTCGCACCACAGCGGGAGGCTCCGAGGTCGCGGACGCGGATCAGGCCGTCGAGGTCGCGGACCCCGCCCGCGGCCTTCACCTGCACCCGGGCCGAGACGCTGGCGCGCATGAGGGCGAGGTCGTGCTCGGTGGCGCCCTTGTAGTTGTAGCTCCCGTCCGCCTGCTTCACGAAGCCGTAGCCCGACGAGGTCTTCACCCAGTCGGCGCCGGCACGCTCGCAGAGTTCGCAGAGCTTGCGCTTGAAGTCGTCGGAGCCGAGTCCGGCGCCGCCCTTGGTGAGGTAGTCGTTCTCGAAGATCACCTTCACCTTCGCGCCGTGGGCGTGGGCCTCGTCGCAGACGGCCTTCACGTCGGCCTCGACGTAGGACCAGTCGCCGCCCAGGGCCTTGCCGAGGTTGATGACCATGTCGATCTCGGCCGCGCCGTCGGCGCAGGCGAGGGCGGTCTCGTGGCGCTTGGATTCCGTGGCGGAATTGCCGTGGGGGAAGCCGATGACCGCCCCGACCAGGACTCCGGAGCCCTCGAGCAGGGCGGCGGCGCGCTTCACGGCGTAGGGCTTGATGCAGACCGAGGCGACGCCGTACTTGGCGGCGATGCGGCAGCCGTCGTCGAGGTCCTGGTCCGTCATCGTCGGATGCAGGAGCGAGTGGTCGATCATCTTGGCGAGTTCGTCGTAGGTGTATTTCATGGAGGTGTTGGTGTTGGAATTCAGCTCATCCAGCCCCGGGCGGCGGAGGCGGACCACTTCACGGTGACCTTGCGGCTGCGGGACCAGAAGCCGATGGCCTCGGGACCGGTGATGTCGCCGACGCCGAACTTGGAGTCGTTCCATCCGCCGAAGCCGAACGGGTCGCGGGGCACGGGAACGCCGATGTTGATGCCGATCATCCCGGCGCGGGCGTTCATCTCGAAGTGCCGGGCCGCGGCGCCGCTGGAGGTGAAGATCGAGGCGGCGTTGCCGTAGGGGCTGCGGTTCTCGATGGCGAGGGCCTCGTCGAGCGAGCCAACCCGGAGCACCGACAGCACGGGCCCGAAGATCTCGTCCCGGACGCTTTCCGAGGCGGGGTCGAGTCGGTCGATCAGGGTCGGGTTCACGTAGAATCCGCCCTCGCGGCCCGGGACCACCGGGTTGCGGCCGTCCACCAGGACGGTCGCGCCGTCGCGTTCGGCGCGGTCGATGTAGCCGTGGATCCGGTCGCGGGACCGCGCCGAGATGATCGCGCCCATGGAGTCGCCGGCGCGCACCTTCCGCATCTCGGCGGCCACGGCCTCGAGGATGCCGTCCATCGGTCCCACGCCCAGCGCGACGCTCGCCGCCATGCAGCGCTGGCCGGCGCATCCGGTGGCCGAGGCGGTGAGGTTCCTGGCCACCAGCGCCGGGTCGGCGTCGGGCAGGATCACCACGTGGTTCTTGGCGCCACCCAGCGCGAGGACCCGTTTGCCGGCGTTGCTGCCGCGCAGGAAGACGGACCGGGCGACCGGCGTTGAGCCGACGAACGCCGCCGCGTGGATTCCAGGATGGTCGAGGACGGCCTCGGCGGTTTCGCGTCCACCGTGGACCACGTTGAAAACGCCGTCGGGCAGTCCGGATTCCTTCAGCAGTTCCGCCAGTCGCAGGGGGGCGGCCGGGACGAGGTCGCTGGGCTTGAGGATGAAGGTGTTTCCGCAGGCGATGGCCATGGGGAACATCCACAGCGGCACCATGGCGGGGAAGTTGAAGGGCGTGATGCCGGCCACGACGCCAACCGGGTGGCGGCGCGTGTAGCAGTCGACGCCGGAGCTGACCTCGAGCAGTCCGCCGCCGAGCATTGCCGGCAGCGAGCAGGCGTATTCGACCACCTCGAGTCCGCGCTGGATTCCGGCGGCCGCCTCGTCCGGGGTCTTTCCGCTTTCACGCGACACAATTGCGGCGAGCTCGGCAATGTGGGCCTCGACCTTCTGCTTGAAGCGGTAAAGCGGCTGGACGCGCTCCTTCACCGGAACGCGGCTCCAGGAGGCGAAGGCCTCGGTGGCCGAACGAACGGAGGCATCCAAGTCGGCGGGCGAGGCCTCGGCGAGTTCGCCGAACGGGGCACCGTCGAGAGGCGAAATGACCGGGCGCCGTGGGCCGGAACCGGTTTGAGCGCTGCCGTTCCACCAGTGGGGGAGCAGGGGAGGATTCATGCCGTGGCGATGATGCCGGGGGCATCCTGGTTCATCAATGGCGCGACCCGTGCCGGACGCCCGCCCCGCCCAAGCGTGAGCAGGTTCTGGAAGCCGTAGCGGTCGCCGCGGTAGAGGGTGTCCTCGATCCAGATCGGTCCGCTCCCGGACTGTCCGACGGCATGGATCCGCAACGCCGCGGAACCGGCGGGGACCCCAAGGAGTTCGGCGTCCCCCGGTTCCAGGTTCATGGCCCGGATGTCCTGTTCGGACCCGGTCAGGACCAGGCCCGGTTCACGGAGAAGCCGGTCGTAGAGGGAGCCGGCGAGATCCTCCCGCGTGAGACCGGGGCAGGCCGAGGCGCGCAGGTGCCGCCGCTCCAGGATGACCGGGATGCCGTCGGCAAGGCGGAGCCGTGAAAAGGTAAAGACCTCCTCGTCGTCCGTGACCCGCAGCTCGTCGCGGATGCCGGCCACGGCGTCCGAGCCGTGGATCCGGCGGAACTCCAGCACGCGGGTCGACGGCACGCGTCCGGAAAGCCGGGCCGTGCGGGTGAAGCTCATCAGCGAGCCCAAGTCGTGCGCGAGGCTGTCCGCGCGGACAAACGTCCCGACGCCAGTCCGGAATTCCAGCACACCCTCCACGACCAGCTGTGACAGGGCCTTGTTGGCCGTGACACGGCTGACGCCGAACTTCGCCGCAAGTTCCCGTTCCGTCGGGAAACGTCCGCCCGACGGAATCTCACCGGAGGTCGCCAGCCTTCGAAGCCGGTCGTTCAACTGATGATAGGCCGGCGCCCGCATCAGGGGAGCGTCGATCAGGGGTTCTAGGCGAACCGGTGGCATAGCCACTGGTCCAATAACGAACTTGAGGCGATTGTGGCAAGGGGATTGAAGCGGGCGGCAGGGTCGGACCGGTGGCGGGACATTCTTGCCGGCCACTCTAGGGTGAATCCGGCAAATCGGTGCCAAGTCAGGGCCAGGCAGGCGTGAAGGTCATTGGAAATCAGGGTATTTCGTCGCTGGCATGACCGGTGCTTTCGAGGTGTACAGACATGAGCACCGTTGTCGAAACTCCCCAGGTGAACACGATTACCGTCCGGCTTCCGCTGGGCCTGCTCGGCTTCGAGCACATCAAGAGCTATTGGCTGATTTCCAACCCGGAGGAGGAGCCCTTTGCCTGGATGCAGGTGCCGGATGAGGGCGACCTCGCCTTCCTCGTGGTTCCGCCGGCGGCAGTTCTTCCGGATTATTCCCCGGTCCTGTCCGACGACGACGTTGCTTTCCTGGCCATCGAAAGCCCGGACGACGTGATCATCTACAACATCGTCACCATCCGCCCCGACGGTACCTCCTCGGTGAACCTCAAGGGTCCCATCGTCATCAACCGGCACTCGATGACCGGCAAGCAGGTCGTCCTCGCCAATTCCCCGTACCTGATCCAGCACCCGCTCGGATCCGCCTGAACCAATTCGGAACCACGGAAGGTCCCAATGCTCATCCTCTCCCGCAAAGCTGGCGAAAGCGTGGTCATCGACGGCCGCATCATCGTCAAGATTGTCCGCCTGGACGGCGACCTGGTGAAGGTCGGCATCGAGGCCCCGTCCGACGTCCCGGTCCACCGCCAGGAGGTCTACGACGAGATCCAGAAGGCCAACCGCGAGGCCGTCACCCACAACCGTCCCCGCACGCTTCCGAAGCTGCCCCAGCACGCCGTGCGCGGGGCCTGAACCCACTCTGTCCTGCCGAACACCACTACAACCCCACCCCGTAGAATCGTATGGTCATCAACACAAACGTGGCGGCCCAAACGTCCGCCAATAACCTCAGCGCCAGCTCGGCCGCACTGACCCGCTCGCTGGCACGCCTCAGCTCGGGATCGAAGATCGTCAATCCCTATGACGACGCCGCCGGCCTGGCGGTCAGCATGCGCCTCGACGCTCAGGTCCAGCGCACCGACGCCGCCAAGTCCAACGTCGCGAACGCCATGTCGTTCACGCAGACGCAGGACGGCTACCTCAAGCGCGTGGGCAAGGCGCTCGACCGCATGAGCGAACTGTCCATCCTCTCCCAGGATGTCACGAAGAGCGACGCCGACCGCTCGCTCTACAACAACGAGTTCTCGCAGCTCGCGAGCTACGTCACCTCCGCCTCGTCCAAGGACTTCAACGGCGTCTCCCTGTTCTCCGGGAATGGTCTCGACGTGACCGTCGACTCCGACGGCTCGACCTTCACCATGGGCGGCGTGAGCCTCGGCTCCACGACGTTCACCAACGTGACGGGCGCCAACATCAGCACGACCACCGCCGCCGCTTCCGCGCTCTCCGCGGTCAAGACGGCCATTGACCAGCTCTCCACGGACCGCGCCACCATCGGCGCCTACCAGTCGCGGCTGAACTACACCTCCGAGCAGCTCACCGTCAGCTCCGAGAACCTCACGGCCGCGAGCTCGGTGATCAAGGACGTGGACATCGCCCAGGAAAGCACGCAGTACGCGAAGAACAACATCCTCGTGCAGTCCGGCACGGCGATGCTGTCCCAGGCGAACCAGCTGCCGCAGAGCGTGCTCAAGCTCTTGGGCTGAGCGGCGTCCGCAGGACAGCGTGTCCTTCGGCGGGCCGGGGCCCGCCGGAGGACCGCCCCACTTCGCGGGCGGTCCATTTGCCGCTCAAGTCGCGGGGCCTTCCGCCGATGCTTCCAGCGTGGTCCAAGGCCAACCCGGAATTCCATGACTGCCACCGCCGACGAAAAGTCCTCCCTCACGGGAAAATACCTCACCTTCCGCCTCGGCCGTGAATCCTACGGGATCAGCGTCCTCCGGATTCGCGAGATCATCCGCAATGTCGAGGTGACGCCGGTTCCGCAGATGCCCGCCTACGTGAAGGGCGTCATCAATCTCCGCGGAAAGATCATCCCCATCGTCGACCTCCGCAAGAAGTTCGACCTCGCGGATATCCGTGACACCGACCAGACCTGCATCGTCGTGGTCCAGGTCCGCCAGACCTCCGGCGTGAACGCCTTGATGGGACTGCTGGTGGACGCCGTTGAGGAGGTGGTGAACTTCGCCGCCGGCGACATCGAGGAGACGCCCAACTTCGGCGGCAGCCTCGACACCGAGTACATCCTCGGCATGGCCAAGGTCCGCGGCACGGTGAAGACACTGCTCGACATCGACAGTGTCGTCGTCGCCGACGCGATCACCCGCGCCGCGCAGGCCGTCGCCGCCTGATCCGCCGCAACCCGCTTTCCGCCCGCCGTGTCCCCGTGACCGGCGGGCTTCGCCGTTTCCTGGGCGGACCGCGCTGTTTTCGGTTGGCCGTCCGCGCGGCCGTGCCGTTACCGTTTCCTCAGTTCCGCCGTTCAGCGCCCGCGAGGCGATGGCGCGCCGCCATCCCCGCAGGTCGCTGGAAACGGAGACCCGAATCCCCTCCATGAACACCGTCACGCAGCTCAAGACCATCAAGAAGAACACGCAGGCCAAGGTCGAGGCCGAGCTCTCCCGCACCGGCGGCCTGCTCCGCCTAGCGCCGGCCTGGGTTCCGCGCTCCTTCCTCCAGCCCGGCCTGCGCATCAAGCTCCACCCCGACGACACCTACGCCTACGGCCTGAACCGCGGCGGCATTGACGAGCGCTGGTTCGCCTCCACCACCCCGACCGCCAACGAGGGCCGGGCTGCGGACGAGGGCCTCAACTACTGCGTCGTCGGCAAGGAGCGCTTCACCCTGGCCCAGGCCGTGGCCGACTGCGGCGCGACCCTGGTCGGCAAGTCGATCTGGAAGAAGTACGGCAAGTGGCCGGTGTACTCGAAGTTCTTCGACAACATGGGGCCGATTCCCCACCACATGCACCAGTCGGCCAAGCAGGCCAAGCTGGTAGGCCAGGAAGGCAAGCCGGAGAGCTATTACTTCCCGCCCCAGCACAACAACGTGGGCAACAATTTCCCCTACACCTTCATGGGCTTCGAGCCCGGAACCACCAAGGCGCAGGTCCGGAAGTGCCTGGAAAACTGGAACAAGGGCGACAACGGCATCCTCGACCTCTCCAAGGCCTACCGGCTCAAGCCGGGCACCGGATGGCTCATCGACCCGTGCATCCTCCACGCGCCCGGTTCGCTCTGCACCTACGAGCCGCAGTGGGGCAGCGACGTCTTCGGCATGTATCAGAACCTCGTTGAGGGACGCGAGGTGCCCTGGAGCCTGCTGGTGAAGGACATGCCCAAGAACAAGCACAAGGATCTGGACTTCATCGTCGACCAGCTCGACTGGGACAAGAACGTCGACCCCAACTTCAAGGACAACCACTACCTGGAGCCTGTTCCCGTCGCCGACACCCGCGCCGAGGGCTTCGTGGACCGCTGGATCGTCTACGGCAAGGTGGACGGCGAGCAGCTCTTCACCGCGAAGGAACTGACCGTGGAACCCGGCAAGAAGGTGACCATCCAGGACAACGGCGCCTATGGACTCATCTGCGTGCAGGGCTCCGGCAAGATCAACGGCCTGCCGCTGAACAGCCCGAAGCTGATCCGTTTCCACGAGCTGACCGAGGACGAGTACTTCGCCACCGAGGACGGAGCCAAGGCCGGCGTGACCTTCGAGAACACCAGCGAGACCGAACCCCTGGTGACCCTCCGCTACTTCGGCCCAGAGGTGAACCCCGAGGCCCCGGCCATGGGCGCGTACCGGAAGAACACGTTCAGCTGAACCGAAGGCAATTAGGTATCCATGAATGCAAGACAGGGATTCCCAGTGGTGGCCGCGATTGTGGCTGGTGGGTTGATCACTTCAGTTGCCGTCAAAACGCAGTCTGTTTCAACAATCCAGCGGTGGGAATATGCGATAGTAACTGGGTACCACGATGGCGATGCCGATTTCTCGAAGAACGACCATCTGGAGAGAAGCAAGGCTCCTTGAGAGGTAGGCAAGGGATCAAATAGGCCCGCAGCAGCCAATGCCAATTTGGGTGCAAACAAATTGGCAACCGAGGGCTGGGAGGCGGTTTCGATAAGTTCTGAAAGTGTTGATGCTCAACGTTCCTTTCATGTCCTTCTTCGAAGAGTAAAATAGGCTGAAGTTGGCCCGTGTGAGGGGAAGCTGGTCGCAAAATGCGACCACCCAAGGCATGGCAAAGAAGAAAAGGGATGCCGCAACTCGGATCAATTCCCCCCAGACTTCTGCTTCAAACTTGGGCCTAAGAATGTTGTGAACTTGATGTCGCAGATTGCGACCTCAAGTGCCGGCGCACACTCCAAAAACGAAGCGGCCGGGTAGCCGTGGTGACAGTTCTTGGATGGCTAGGCCCGACTTGGCCTCCGCTGCTTCAACAGGGGCGTTGGTCGCCCGGATACCGGACGGGCCGGTTGTAGGCCAATGGAGTTTGCCGTCGCCCTTGGTGACGGCATCCTGCCATGCCAAGGACAAAACCTCCATCTATCGCGTCTGAAACCGTCGAGCCACTGATCCAGGAACTTCGCGGTGAGCGCGTCCTCTTGGACACCGATTTGGCTCGGCTCTACGGGGTCGAAACGAAGGCGTTGAACCGGGCGGTCAGGCGCAACCCGGAGAAATTTCCGTCCGACTTCATGTTTCAACTGGCCGTTGCGGAGGTGGAGTCTTTGAGGTGCCAAACTGGCACCTCAAAACCCGGTCGTGGCGGTCGTCGCTACCTTCCCTACGCCTTCACCGAGCACGGCGCACTCATGGCGGCCAATGTCCTGAACAGCCCGCAAGCGGTGCAGATGAGCGTGTTCGTGGTGCGGGCGTTCCTCAAGATGCGGGCCTTGCTTTCCGAAAGTCGTTCATTCGCGAAGAAGCTGGCCGACCTGGAGACTGAGCTGAAGGGCCGCCTCGACCTGCACGACGTCGCCATTGTGGAGATCCTCCAGCGGGTGATGGGCATCCTCGACCCGCCGCCGCAGCCGGCACCGCCGAGGCGCGTGATGGGTTTCCACGCCAAGGAAGCCGGGGCTCCTGGTAACGAAGGCAGATCCAAGCGATGAACGCTGGCGATCTTGGGACGTCTGACCGGATACTGCCCCCCATGAAACCGGTCGTTTCTGCGCTTCTGTCCCTTGGCCTGTTCGCCCTTGCTGGATGCACCTCTCCGAAGCCGGTCGTCATGACCGAGCCCACTGTTGTCGAGGCCGCCTGCGGGGAGTGCAAGTTTGGCCTCAAGGGTGACGGCTGCGATCTGGCGGTGCGCATCGGTGGCCGTGCCTATTTTGTGAAGGGCGTGGACATGGATTCCCTGGGTGACGCCCACGCGGCGCACGGCCTGTGTAACGCCATCCGCAAGGCTAGGGTAACCGGCGAAGTAAAGGACGGCCGCTTGGTGGCGACCCGCTTTGAGCTGCTGCCGCCGGATTCGGGCCGGTGATCCATGTCTCTCCAGGAGGCGGCTACGTCCGCTGGATTCTGGTGGTCGAAAAGCGACAGCGTCTGCCGGGCGAGACTATTCTGAGATTCCATTCGCTACTCGGCCCCCCAGGGCCGAAGCTACAAGGCTCATGCAGCCTCAAGCGAATCCGGCCACAGGCAACGAAGCATCCGATTCCGCCCCCACGCGGAAGGCGGCCATCATCCCGGATTTCACGGGAACTCCCGTACCCATCGGCCAGTTGACCGAGCGTGCCGACTGGCCCCAGGGCGCTCTCGGGTCGTTTGTCAGCATCCACGGTTTTGACGGGGTGGTGGTGGAGATCATCAACCAGTCCATCAAGGTGATCTCGGCGGACCGCACGACGCAGCGGTTCAATTCCAATCGTCTCCGGACGCTTTTCGCCCCGCACGCCCGCCCGAAGCCGGTTCCGGTTGAAGCGGTGAAGGAACCGGCCCCCGAGCTCGCCGGAGTCCCAGCCCGGAGCCGGTCATCGCTGGACGAGGGCAGGCCTGCCGCACCGGCGAGGGTGCACATCACGGCCCCGGATTTCGTGGCCCCGCTCCGTCCGATCCGGAGCTATGCGACCCAGATGGACTTCCCCCAGTGCGCCTACGGGAAGCATGTGGACATCCGGGGCTACTCGGGCGTCGTGGTGGAGATCGTGGACGGGTCGCTCAAGATCCAGACCCAGGCGGGCGGCATCCGCAGCTTCAACGGCGCGATGTTGCGCAAGCTCTACGGCGCGGTCTGATTGTCCCGCGGCCCGGGCCGTCAAGGTTCCGGGCGCGTTCGCCGTCCATTCCCGATGGCGGTCTTGCACCGTTGGGCGACGGATCCCTAGTTTTTCGGGTCCCCGCACCATGCATTGGACCCAAAACTACGACCCTCTGGGCAGCCTGCTCCTGTCCGCGCTGGTCGCGACGCTGCCGGTGGTGACCCTGCTGGGACTGCTGGCATTCTGGCATGTGCGGGCGCATTGGGCGGCGCTGGCAGGGCTGCTGGTGGCCGGGACGGTCGCGGTCACGGTCTATCGCATGCCCGTCGCACTGGCTGGCGAGGCGGCCGTGTTCGGGGCGGCGTTCGGGCTTTTTCCCATCAGCTGGATCCTGCTGAACGCGGTGTTCCTCTACCACGTCTCGGTCGAGACCGGACAGTTCGCCGTGCTCCAGCGCCAGGTGGCCGGCGTGTCGCGGGACCGGCGGATCCAGGCGCTGCTGATCGCCTTCAGCTTCGGCGCCTTCATCGAGGGCGGTGCCGGATTCGGCGCGCCGGTGGCGATCACGGGTGCCCTGATGATCGGGCTGGGATTCCGTCCCCTGGAGGCCGCCAAGCTGGCCCTGATCGGCCACACCG
>Ga0114968_10003845_pt1 | contig 11244 bp, 8 predicted proteins | sample M_130807_EF_Meta_FD_87020 | JGI IMG/M metagenome (GOLD analysis project Ga0114968, IMG submission 87020) | Freshwater microbial communities from Lake Montjoie, Canada to study carbon cycling - M_130807_EF_MetaG | ecosystem: Environmental > Aquatic > Freshwater > Lake | place: Lake Montjoie... | reverse complement strand
TTCATACCATGTAAATTGTTATGCTGGTGGTTTTCCTAACCTAAATTGGAACCAGGGAGGTGTATTTGAAAAATTCCCACCTAAAACGCTTACACCTTTAGATTCTTTACTCCCTTTTGACCAGCTTAAAACCTACCTTCTTCCAATTACAGGAAACAAACAAAACATCTCCAAACCCTATACTGTAGTGGTATTTTGGAATCGTTTTATGGGAAGACAAAGCAAGCGCTTGATCAAACTTGTAAAAGAAAATGCGAAAGGAGTAAATGCAGAAGAGATTGAGTGGTATTTTGTCAACAACGACAATTTTTTATTCAATTTACTGAAATAAACTTAAGCCCTTTTAGCGCGCTCCCAATTGGCAGATTGCTTGCCTCTAATGTATTTAACAAAACCTAAATACATGCACAAATTCATGATAAAAAAGTAATAAGGCACAAACAAGACTTTGATTTTGATTTGCTTGTTTTCGAGGTACCAACCCAATAATGCAAATGCATAAAAAAGCACTTGAAGCAGCATCAATACATCAAACAAAACCCCTTTACCTTGAGCACAAAGAATTATATTCGAAACCAAAACTACAAGCAAGCTCAATGGGGCAAACGTCCATCTAGAAACCCTGTGTGATAGAAATAGAAAAAACAATTTGGGTTCATGAAATGGATTGAAAGCACTTTTTAACCTGAACATACTTTGCCAAGCTCCAGCGGCAATTCTCACCTTTCTTTTCAACTCTTCATGCACATTGGCACTTGCTGTTTCTACCGCCAAAGCTTTTTTCTCGTAAACAACTCTGTAGCCTGCTAATGCAACATTCATGCTTTGCATTAAATCATCTAATAGCGTGTCTTCTGGAAGTGGTTTATACAAAGCCGTTCGGTAACTCATTAATTCGCCAGCTGCACCTACAATGGAATAAAAATCAGAATCCATCTGCTTTAAAAAGCTTTCGTATTTCCAATAAATTCCCTCTCCAGCAGCACTTGCATTTGCTTTGTTTCTTACTGCAATTTGCTTTTCACCTGTTACAGCGCCAACATTTTTAAATTGGTAATGTTTCACCATTTCTTGAATGGCATCAGGGTTTAAATTGGTATTGGCATCACAAAAAACAACAATCTCTGATTTTACATATTGCATGGCCCTGTTCATGGCAGCCGCTTTGCCTTTTCTAGCAGGCTCATGCAATGCCATTACTTGAGGATATTTTTTGATAATTTCAGGCGTTTCATCCGAAGAGCCATCACTCACAAAAATGAGCTCTAATTTTTCTTTGGGATACCTTAATGCTAAAGAATTTAAAATTTTAGTTTCTATATAAGCAGCTTCATTGAAACATGGGACAACCAGGGTAACTGCAGGCTCAAAACTTTCCTCAAATTGAATAGATTTCTTTGGCATCACTTTATTTAATAACCAAATCAATAGGCCGTATCCTAAATAGCTGTAGGCAACAATTGCTAGCGATAACCAAAATAAATTCTCTATACAATTCATCTTATTTTTTTCTCCATGAAGTGTAAAAACCTCCCGACAACTGTTTTGGTAAAAAATCAATTATCCAACAATCTAATCTTTGTAAAAATTTTATTCTATTGGTGAGCAATGACAAAGGAAAAATTCTTTCTAAAAAATCTCCATTTTGGTAATGGTGCGGCTTGAAACCAAATTGCTGAATCATTTTTGATAAAGCACTATAGGTAAAAAAATGGATATGTGTTAGGTCTTCATTTGACGACTGAAGAGTACTGGCATTGTAGCCTAACATTTTTTTGAATGCAATAATGCCTTTGTCTAATTTATGTGCAGTAAGCCATTGCATAGGCCTTGTGATTAACACTTCTCTTGGGCCAAATCCATTGGGTACTGTGGCTATAAAAATACCATCCTTGTTTAAAATGGCAGCAATCACTTCAACCATTTTCGCTGGGTTTTCTAAATGTTCTAAAACCTCACTACAAATTACAGCATCAAAATTTGCATTGGCCTCTAATTTGCTTACATCTCGTACTTCAAATTTGACATTCTGAAATGAATTTCTCTTGGCAGCATTGGCTATAGAATTTGAATCAATATCCACACCAAGCACCTCAAATCCTAAAGAACCTAGTGCCAAACTGATATTGCCATTTCCACAACCAATATCTATAATTTTTGCTCCAGGTTGATGTAGTTCTAATACCTGACTCACAATAAAATCTAAACGCTTTAAATCTTCAATATCTGAATACGATGTAAATGAATAATATTCCTTAGACATAACTTAATTCATTAATGGCTTTTTTAAATTTGACACTACCAATTTATACAGTTGAGTTGTTTGGAGCGCATTGTTGCTCCAAGTAAATTGTTCAGCTCTCTTCAAACCTTTTTGGATAAATTCCATACGTTGATTTTCATTTTCCAAACTGGATTTTATTGCTATTGCAATACTTTCTGCTTGAAATGGATTCACAAATATTGCAGCATCTCCAGCCACTTCTGGCATAGAGGAAGTATCAGATGCAATTACAGGAACCCCACATTTCATGGCTTCTAGCATGGGTATTCCAAAGCTTTCTCTAATAGATGGGTAAAGAAAAAGTTTTGCTAAACTTAAAACATAAGGAAGTTCATTGTTTGGCACATAAGGTAAAATATGCAAATCATTGATTAGGTTTTCAGCATTTAATTTCACCAAAATAGATTGAATATAATCTCTATTGATATCAGGCATCACCAGTTTTAAACTTAGTTTGCCTTCCTTTTTTAAAATGTGAATTGCGTGCAAAACCCCTTCTACATTTTTTTTAGGATCTGTATTGCCAATGAAGAAAATGAATTCGTCTGGCAATAGGTATTTCAGCTTAAATTCTTGAAGCTTTTTTACATCTAAATTTCTGTTAAAATGTGTCCCTACCCCATTGTAGATGACCTGAACAAAATTTTCCTTGAAATTAAAAAAGGATTCAATATTTTTCTTTTCAAATGCTGAAACGGTAATGAGTTTGGCAGCCTTCTTTACAATTTTAGGTACAAGCCAAGCCCTGTAATAATTTCCAAATTTCTGGTAAAATGAACTGGATGATTTTGAACTTTTATCTAAATAAATAATATCGTGAAGCGTTACAACCAGAGGCACCGAAAGGAATAATGGAGCTGTATTACTCGTACAATGTAACAATTGAACTTTGTATTTTCTTACTGCCCAAGGCAAAATAAATTGTTCCCAAATTGGATAGGGGGCATTGGGAAGTTCAACCACTTTAATTCCTTTTACTTCGCTCAAACAGGCAGCATCCTCCCCTTTTTTTACAAACACAATAAATTCAAATTCTGCATTGAAAACATGTAAATTCTTGATCAATTCCAAAGCAACGATATCCATGCCGTGCTTCTTCTTTCTGAACAATCGTTGTGCTTCAATTCCTATTCTCATTTTTTAGAATTGAATTTGTACAATGTACCTTTTACATTGTTGGGTGAAGAATCGGATTCTCCTATTTTAACATTTACGTCCTCCAAATTGGCATCAATAACAGAAGAATGTTGGGTATGCAAAAACACCTTACTAGCTCCTTTACTCTTAAAAAAAGCCAAGATCATGATCAAAAATGCTTGAGGCAACCTAAACGCTGCAAACAGTGTATTTGAAGTGAAGAAATAGGACGGTACAGCAATTAAATAGCTAATTGCACAAAGTATAAATAAGATAAAAAACCAAGAACCCAGGACAGAGAAAGGCAAAAATAACATTGCAGAAGAAAGAAAAGTAAATCCTAATAACAATACCCTTGGCAATAAAATACGCTGCAATGCTTTGTCAAAAAAATCTACGGAACCTTTCGTCATTAAGTTGAGGATACCTTCTATAAAAACAGTATTGAAATCAAAAAACTGAGAAGCAATCCATCTTTTTCTTTGTTTTAGAAAAACATTCGAATTTTGAACCTTTTCATCATAAACCAATGCATCATCTTCAAACAATACTTTCACTTTTTTTCTGATCAGGTAAAATTCCAATTCTTTGTCTTCAACAGGCGACTCAATTTGAAGCATTGCATCTTTATATAAATCGTATTTGATAGCCTGTCCTGAACCAGACAAAGCACTTGAAAGACCCATTGAAACATGGCCTCTTCTAAAAATATGGTTGTTTATTTCTTCGCTAATACCATCTAATATGGCAAACGTAGAATCTAAATTTTTTGCTGTTCTATGGCCTTGAATAGCAATTTCATTGTTTTGTAATCTGGCATTTATTTTGTTCAAAAAGTTCAATTCTAAAATATTGTCTACATCCAAAACAATACAATAATCATATACCTGATTAGGCAATAAACTCAGTGCTGCATTGATGGATTTTGCCTTTGTACTGCTCTCAAAATCAACTTCAACAATTTTGATAGGTAATGTCAATAGTTGTTCAATTGTGCCAGGTTGAAGCTTATCAGCTATTACAACAATATCCAATAAGTGGCCGGGATAATTTAGTTTTAAGGCATGAAAAACCGTATTGATGATCACTTCATCGCTCTGATATGCAGGAATAAGAATAACAAATTTATTTTGTTTGCTAATTTGGATACTTGTAAAATCAGTTTTTTTATAAAAAGAGCCTGCAAAAGAAAAAATGACGATATAAACAATGTTCAATGCCAAAACAATGAACAAGCTTATTTCTATGATTTGTAAAATTTGAAGCATCATTTGGCTTTAATATCTAGATCTTTATAAATATCAAAATGAGTAAGGTTCCAACACGCACCCTTTAACATTGCCATTGCTAGCTGAAACTGTGCCTTAAAAAGATAATTCATCATTCCTTTAGGCAAAGCAACAAACCAAAAAAACAAGAGCGCAATTAGTTTCTGAAATCCAAGGGAATTCCTTCTTACAAAAACCAATCTATTCCTCGTTAAATAATATATTTTCAAAGGGCTTTCTTTTCCCGTGGCCATAGACTCTTTATGCAATACTTTTGATGCGCCACAATACCAAACCTCAAAACCAGCTCTCATGATGCGTTCACAATAATCTGTCTCCTCATAATACAAGAAAAAAAGTTCTGACATATTGCCTACTTTTTCAATGACGGCCCTGCTTACCATACAAGCTGCACCATGAATAGATTTAGTTTGGTAATTTTGGGTGTATTGCGCTGAATCTAATTCTTTGTAACCTATTGCAAAACCACGGCCTGTATACAAATTGATTCCGGTTCCACCTGCAAACTGTAAGCGTTCAGGTTCGTCGTAATACAATAGTTTTGAGGATACAGCGCCAATTTTTGGGTTATTTTCCATCAGGTCTACCAATGGTGCTAAAAAATCTGATGCAGGTTCTGTATCGTTGTTTAAAAAAAGAATATAATCTCCTTTTGCTTTGGCCACACCTAAATTATTCCCTCCTGCAAATCCTACATTTTTTTCGCTTTTTATGAGGGTAATTTCAGGATAAATTACTTTCAACAGGGAGGCATCATCAACTGAAGCATTGTCAACAACAATTATTTCTATTGGCTTATAGCTTTGCCTACGCATAGCAGTCAAAAAAGCTTGTGTATGCAACAAACCATTGTAATTAACTGTGATGACACTGACAAGTGGCTTGCTCATTTTAAATTGGGCTTAAGGCATTTTCTGGTTCATCAAACAAGGTGGCTGTACTTAAAATTGCCATTGAAATATACATCAATGCCCCAAGTGGCGCCTGACCAAACACCGGATTACCAAAACTCGCTGCAAGAATTCCTAAGAATCCACCATATAATGCAATGATTTTTTGCCGGGTATCTTTATTTTTTAATTTTCGGATATTCACAACACCCATTACAATTGCCCATGCTAGTGTAAGTGCATAAATACTTAAACCTACCACTCCATTTTCAGCCCAAATTTTTACGAACCAGCTATCGGTAGGTAAACTTGCTAAATATGAACCTGGGTAATAACGTCTTGCCCATACGTCTGTAGTTCCAATACCTGCACCAAAAGGTTTACCAACTAAATAGGTTCTTAATTTTGCTTGGTTTGCCAATCGCACCAACAAGGAGGCTTCCTTAGGGTCAATTGCAGTTCTAATACGGTAAATTTGGTAGTTGGCATTTCCAATATAGGTAAACTTTAGAAAGGCGAATACAATTAAAACAGCGCCCAAACCCGGAACTAGAATTCTAAAGTTTCTTGCCAAAAACAAATAACACAATACGCCCACAAATACAACGAATACAGGACCTCTACTTCCAGACGAACCCATTCCAATCAAACATAACATGGCTCCTAATGCGTATAAAATTTTCTTTTTTCTTGAATATGGACCAAACGATAAAATCAAATAAATGAGCGCCGTATAAGACATGGTTACCCCAAACTGACTCGCATCAGAAAAAAACGAGAATGCCCTTAACTGATTTCCCAAGATATGCGTGGTTTTTCCTTCTCTATCTAACCAGCCTTTTTCATAAGCATCTACTCCAATATAAATTTGTTTCATGCCCCATAAGGAACTCACAATTCCCCATCCCATTAAGATATTAAAGAACGCATTTAAGTTTTCTTTTTTGGTAAATAAAATCAAGGCCAATGGAATGGTTTGAATAGCGTAAAAAGAGATACCCCTTACCGCATAAGCCCATGCTTGTAATTTTGGAGCTTCAGGGTTAAATGCCTGAAATAAGGTATAAAGAAACCACAAAATGGTAGTATAAAATATACCGTTATTTAAATGTTTAATATTGTCTTTTGTGAGTTTAAAAACTATTGACAATGTTGTTAAAAATAACACACCATCTACAGTCAAACCCAAAGGAGCTCCAATAATATACCTGTTCAGACCAATGAAGAAATAGGAATAATTGATATAGAACAGAATTCCAATAAAGGGGTTATTAAAAATCAGCACTATCAAACCAAAAACAGCAGGTAAAAACGCAGCTAAACTACCAACACCCACACTGCCAATGGCCAATACCAATGCCATGGAAACACCGGTAATAAAAATGAGGCCAGCAATAAAATAATTGGTGACCTGAGGCGTCATAAAACCTTGTGATACTGGTCTAACGGCCATTTGCAATTATTTTTTTAGTCCAAAACTTAAACTCATCCCATCCGTAATAAAACACGTTCCTGATACGAATGCCTAAATGTTTTTTTAGATGGTAATACCCAAAAAATACACCTGTTAAAAATGAAAGTGTAGAAACAAATGCAACTGCTTCAAGGTTACCAAATATTAAAATTCCAATACAATCCCCCACTACATTTACCAATACCATCAATGTTACTTTCATAAAATTGATATGAGGCTTGTTGATGGTATCTAACAATACCCCTGAAAATTTATCCAAAGGCATGATTGCCATGTATGGCGCAAACAATCTGAGTATAATCACTGAATCGGCATAGCCTAAACCTCCAATTAAATAAATGACCCAATTGGCCAATAAAAAACAGAACAATGAAATAGGAAATAGAATAAAAAATATCAATCCAGTTCTTCTTTCAAAAACTTCTTTTAATTCCTTGTGTTGTCCATTGGCAAACATTTTGGCATATTCAGGCAATGCAGTAACAGCAAAACTCCTCAAAGGCATTTCTATAATTTCATTCAATCGGGTAGAAACATTGTAGGTGGCAACACCTCCAGAACCCAGCATATTACTGATGATAAAAGTATCTGAGCTCCTTAATAAATTAGCACCAATGAGCGTCCCCATACTGAATTTACCAAAATGAAAAATAGTAGCTAAAATTTCTTTTGTTGATTGATAAATATATTTTAAACCTGACCACCCAATAAACAAGCATAAAACACTTACCATAAAATGAGTAAGAGTATAACCTAGCATTACGTTTTCTAAACTAGGATTCACTCTTATAAAAAACCATACAAAACCAAGAAAGAGTAGCTGATTCAGAATGCGAATAAAACTCATTGAAATGATTCTGAGTTTGGCATTCAAAAGCCAAGTTGCAAAATTATGGGGCAGTGTAAACATGGCAACCAGTGCAAACCATTTGAAAAAATAAAGGTATCCAGGTAAGATATGGAAAGCTTGAAATACAACGTATCCAATGCCAACCAATAACAAATAAATTCCTGTTACAATTAAGCTAATAAGAAAAGAAGAGCCTATAACTTGTTGGCCTTTTTCGGGAGTTTTAGAACCCGCTAGATTCTTTACAAGCGCATTCAAGACCAATCCAATTCTGAGTGTATCAAAAATTCCATAGAGCGCTAAAAACACAATCCATGAACCAAAATCAGATTTATCTAAAAATCTTGCAAGTGAGGCAAAAGTAAATAAACCCAATAAGGCACCTAGTCCATTCCCTATAAGGGAAGAAAAACTTTTGCTTTTTATCACCTGAGTTATTGCACGCATTGAATCAACTGATTTATTGTTCTAACTCGTGCCTAACAACTTTTTTCTTAGACTTGTTTGTTTTTGGGAAAATGCCCACCAAGTTCTCTAAATTTTCAATTTCAACGAAGTTCAACCACATCATAATTTTATTTTCTGCAGTTGAAGCTTTTCTAAACAATTGCAAAATGTATTCATCTGACTGAGACCAACTCCTTCTGGCATCTACAACCATCAAGGACAGGCGGCTATTTCTAATCAATTGGTTAGGAAGTGCATTTACACTAATTGCAGGGATTTCTACAATGATAAAATTAAAGGCATCCTTTTTAACTCTTGACAATTCAGGCAACAAATTGTCTTCAGTTTTGGCTGTAAATAATTTACTGGTGATGTCATAATGAATCATTCTAAAACGTCTGTCTTCAGTTTCTGCATCTTCCAATGAATCATCATTCGACAAAAACAAAACAGAATAATCTAAGCTGTATAATTTTTCTGCTAATTTTTGAGCTGCATAAGTTTTACCTTCAAATTCTTTTGAACTCAGAACGGTGATTAAATAGTTGGTCGTTTGTTCAGGCGCATTGTCCAATTCAATTTTCAAATTTGAGACTGCATAATCTAACAAAGTACTTTCTACTTTTCCTATTTGATGATGTTGCATACCCGCTCTATTTGGAAGTGCAGAGAATGTTTTCAATTCTGTAAGCATTTCTCCTCTTTGGGTATTTTTGATAGAACTGTCAAGTAATTCCTTCGCAACAAAATAAATTAACAACAAGAAGAAGGCCCCTAAAAACGATATGATAATTAACAATGCACGTCTTGAGGCCAAAGGTTTGGTTGGAAACAAGGGTTGGTCCATTACTTGCAAATTGTTAGACATTTCAATGTTTTGCTGTCTCAATTTTGCCAAGTGTAAACCGTGTAAAATTTCAAGGTATTGTTTTTCTGCAACAGAAATCTCTCTTTCTAATCTGCTTACTTGCATATTTAAAGGAGAAAACTCGTTGTATTTTCTATCAAACTCTTTTCTTCTGTCAATATAAACTTGTAAACGGGCCTCAGAGGCATCGGCTCCAATTACTTCTTTTAACCAGTTTTCTAAAACTACACTTGATGGAACCGACTCAATGGTATTGTTGATACTATAGTACTGCAATACCCATAATTTCATTTCTTGTTTGATGACATCAACTTTCGATGCCAATTTTGAAATTTTCTCATCGTTGTTGCTGTACAATTTTGCACGCTCATATTCTTCATGTGCATCTGCTAATTGTTTTCTTAAGCGGTTTAATTCACTGTTGTTTTTCAACAAGATTTCTCTAGACTCCAATTGGTCTTCAAGGCGGGCAATGGCTCTTTTATGAGACTCATAAGCCATCAATTCTTTATAATATTCTGTTTCGTTGGTTTCGTTTTCAATAGCTACAGCTTTGGCTTGCTCATAGTAATTGATGATTTTATTACGAATACCAAAGTCTTTCAGTTTGTTTTCTGAATTGTTCAATTCAACAGCAGCATCTTTTAACCTGGCTTCAAACCATTTTACTACGTTTACCGTTTCTGAACCTTTTAATAGTTTATACTTTTCAATGAAAACTTCACTTGCAAATTTTACGGTATTCCAACAAACACCTTGGTCGCTTGATTTGAATTTGATATCAATGAAATCGGAATTTGACTTTCGCTCTGCTGATAAATTGGCAGCAATTTGTTGTAAGCTGTAATGCGAACCAGATTCAGACAACAAACGCATAACTACATTGTCAGTTGAACTGTTTTTTTCCTTTCTTAAACGCTCTACTGTAGCAGAAAAATTTCCAGGAACAATTAATTTGGCTCTGGTCTCTTCGTTGATTTCTTTCTTGAGTTTTTCAAAGCTTTCTGGCCCTAGATACAAAGGATCTGGCATTTCCAAAAGTAAATGCTGGGCCAATAAACTCAATGCAACATCTTCTAAGGTTTGTCTGGCTTTGATGGTTGCCAATAAGTTATCAAAAGCGTTGTTAACTGCAAAATAATCAACTCTATTCACTTCTTCTCCACTGGTAATTCCATAACCTGAAGCGAAACCTGTATAAATACTGGTATTCGATTCAAATTCCTTAGGCATTTTAGCCGTTAAGAAATAAACCAAAAGGGCAACCAATAATGGAAATATAATTAACCATTTTAGGTTTCTATTGAAAATCCGTAAGAACTGAGTGATTGTCATCTTACTTTTTTCTCCTTATTAAACTTACAAGTGGCACACCTAAAACCGATTCAAACTGAAGGATTGAACTGTAATAAAACCTGAATGATTCTTGGTAAGCAGCTTCAGCATCTGCCATCACATTCTTTTGACGGGCATACTCTGCAATATGGATGGTTCCTTCTCTCCATTCTTTTTCTGCTACTCCACAAGCAACGGTCTGTGTAATTAAATCTTCATTTCTTCCTTTATACAATCGGTTATAGCCTACCATATCTGCGTAGAACATCCCCAACTTTCTTCTCAACTCTTGCGCTTCGGCTTCTTGTTTAAATTTAGCCAATCTGATTTTTTCTTTGGCTTCATTGACGCGACCTCTGTGACCCATCACATCAAACACAGAAATCTGAACATTGAATCCCGCCCTATAACCCTCTTTAATTTGGGTCAAACCTGTTGGTTGAGATTGATCAGCGTATGCAAAGAAAGGCAAGTTACCAAATGAATAGTTGTAGAATACACTCAAGTTACCCGCCCATAACCAGCGTGTATATCGCTCATTCCACATGGCAGACAACATAGCTGCATGTTCTTGCTTTTGAGTTGCATTGTTTAGCATGGCTATTTGATACAAAGAATCAAACCTTGGCAACAATACCTCAATGTCTACTTTTGGGTCTAAAAAAACAGG